>ENA-UAOM01000686-UAOM01000686.1-human-gut-metagenome-genome-assembly--contig:-NODE-686-length-11957-cov-4.549487_pt1 | contig 11957 bp, 9 predicted proteins | sample MGYA00243468_ERZ654555 | MGnify/ENA primary metagenome ERZ654555 (study PRJEB26926, sample SAMN06164434) | human gut metagenome | biome: ENVO:00009003; feature: ENVO:2100002; material: ENVO:00002003... | reverse complement strand
TCTGATACTCCCCTATAAAAATGGCTATTTATCAACTGTTTGTTGTGACATAGCCATTGATAAAAGGATTGGGTTCTGACAAGTAGCTGAAACTCGTTTTGTCCACCACCAAATCAGGGCGCAACAGATTAAGCAAAACGAACAAATCCATACTCCCCAGTTGTATCGGCGTTGCCGTCAAGAAAATCACGCTTTCAGCATTTTCACAAAGCAACTGCACCGCCTTATATGCAAATGTGGACGGATTTTTTATGTGATGAGCTTCATCTACAATAATTAAATCGAATTTGGGCGGAGGATCCAATTCCACCAGTCCCTTTTTCCGCTTCCCGTCTCCTATTAAAAGTTCTTCATTGAGCAACGAATACGGCACAACGCATTTGCTGTACTGCTCCGGCCAATAGCCATCTTTATCGCACTCAGAAATGCAATATCTCAACGTTCGTCCGTCAAGCTGTAAAAACTTCTCCCCGAAGCGCTCCATCTCGGATGCCCATTTTCCCTCGGTTATCAAAGGCTTCGGACATATAACCAGCACTGATTTTATATCTTGCCTCGCCTCAAGTTCTTTTATAATCAGTCCTGCTTCTATTGTTTTGCCTACACCGACGCCGTCGGCAATAAGTATCCTCGGTCTATCGGATTTGATTATCTTTAGTACCGGCCGAAATTGGTAAGGAATAAAATTTATTTTCGCCGAATTCAGCGAGTACAGACTCTCATCGTTGGGTCGCATGATCATTTCCGATGTTAATGCGGCATTCAAAGCAGCAATTCCCCTTATCTCACTGGCGACACTTGTATCCATTGCTCGCAATTGCGATTCATAATATTCGTCAACTCTTCCGTCGCTAAATACCGCATATCTGTTTTCAGGCTCATCGTAAATTACATCGGTGACCACTCCATTGGTGGAGTTATGTACAAACGTCACCATATCGCCTTTCTTGAATTTTCCGAAATTCAAAGTCAATTCCTCCTCAACAAATACCGCAAAACTGAAAAACAAGTCCCGCTCATTCTTCATGCCGTACTTTTTATCTCTCTGTGCCTCTATACATAGATGGAAGTCTTAATAATTGTACTACACAATGTCGATAACTGCAATAAACACACAGTACTTCTGTTACAAAATTCTCTGCTAATATGCTACTGTGTTCCAATATCTAACTTAAATTGGGCAAATCTAATCGTCTCCATTCTCGCGAAATTCATCCCCGTGCAAAATTACCATTATATTGAGGTAAAAATCTTGACAGCCAAATGTAGCCAATGGGTGAAAATCAGGGGGTTTTAGGGCGGTTTGGGCAGGTCGGGAAAGGGAGATGAATTTTTTAAAAATTCAATCGTATTTTGACAATATATCTGACAGCCAATGGGCGTTTTTCTGACAGCCAATCGAATTTTGTCGATTGATTTTTGAAGTTCTGGAAAATGAAAAAAGCCCTGTAAACAGTGGCTTTTTTGAGTGGAGCTGATGGCGGGACTCGAACCCGCGACCTCTTCCTTACCAAGGAAGTGCTCTACCTCCTGAGCTACATCAGCGTATCGATGATTTTGACTGTTTGCGGCGACCTGCGTCTGCCTGCGTTTTTACCCCCTGCTGGCTTTACCAAGGATGTGCTCTACCTACTGAGCCATAGCAGCATATTAATGATTTTGACTGTCTGCGACACATAAGTCTGTCTGCGTTTTATCTCCCCATTGGCGGCATTATGAGGGACAGGCTCTGCTCTTTCTTAAAAAATATATCAAATGATGCGAGGGAGCGTATGAAGGAGCGGAAAATGGTTTATATGCGGTTGGGGGTCCAGAAGGCGCGCTGTTTTTCCATCACGGTGTCGAAATGCCGGACGTATTCCAGCGGCTCTTTGTAGTTGGCGTTGCGCTCTATGAGGTTCAGGGCGGGCGTCACCTTTTTGCTTATCGCCGCGGCGCCTGCGGCAAATACGGTCGTGTCCTCTTCCATTATGTCCATATTGTAAAGGCACGCTTTGCCGGGTTTTGTGTATCCCGCGTTTTCGAGATTGCCGCTGGTGTACTTTTGGCGGTACATATAATACGGCTCGTATCCGTCCGCGGTAAGGGCGCGGCAGGCATAATCCACCATACGCTCGGCAACCGCGTTTTCCGTGCTGCGGTATCCGCCGACGCGCAGGTCCGACCCCTTTTTGAGATAGAGAGTGTGCACGGTGACGTTTTCGGGCGCAAGCTCCGCCGCGCGGTCGACGGAGTAACGGAAATCCTCCTCGCTCTCGCCGGGAAGCATAGCGATAAGGTCCATATTTATGTCGAACCTGCCCTTTGCGAGCGCATAAGCCTTTTCCGTATCGGCGGCGGTATGCCGTCTGCCTATGCGCGTCAGCGTCGCGTCGTTGAACGTCTGCGGATTGACTGAAATACGCGTCACGCCGCGTGCGGCAAGCAGGGCGAGAACCTCTTCCGTAATGGTGTCCGGTCTGCCCGCCTCAACCGTGAACTCAACCGCTCCCGTGCCGCCGCAAGCGGCGAGCACGTCGTCGAGCATAGGCAGCGGAAGCGCGGTGGGCGTGCCGCCGCCGATGTACACGGCACGGACGGAATAACCGTTTTTTCTTGCAGTTTCGCGCAGATAAAGTATCTCTTGCGTCAAATTGTCCGTATACGGCCGCAACAGCTTGCGCTGTCTGTCTATGGGCATCGACACGAAGGAACAATAGGCGCAGCGCGTCGGACAGAACGGCACGAAGACAAAGAGGTCGGCAATACTTTCGGGCGAAGGATTGCGCAGCCCTTTCTGCTCGGCGACGATGCGCTCTATGAGAGCGAGCTTTTCGGGCCGCACGGAGAAATCGTGCAGAAAGGCGTCGTGCGCACTCTCACCCATCTCCGCGTAAAGTTTGGTGGGGCGTATGCCCGTAAGACAACCGTACGGCAGGCTGACCCCCGTCAAAAACACCAGGGTATCGTATATGGCGATTTTGAGAAAGCGTTTTTGCAGGCGTTTTGCCTCCGTTTCGTCTGCGGGGGCATAAGGAAAACGCGACGTCTTGACGAACTTTTCAAACTTATCCGTCCTTATTTCCGTGCGGAATTCTCCGGGCAGAACGTCATATTTCACGGCAAGACAGAGGTCCTCGTCCGTGCGCTGTTCGAAGGCGCGGACGAGTTCCATAAGGTCGTTGCGGTAGTTGGGATTATCGCAGGAAAAATTTATCATTCGCGTGCGCCCGCCCTCAGTCGTGCAGTATGGGATTGTGCTCCCTTTCGAAAGCGAGCGTGGTGGGATTGCCGTGTCCGGGATAAACCTTATAGTCGCCTTTCAGGGCAAAAAGTTTGTTGATGAGGGAGTTTTTGAGGTCCTTGAAACTTCCAGTCGGGAAATCCGTCCTGCCGTACGACAGCTCAAACAGCGTATCCCCCGAAAAAATGCTGTCCTCCGCCACATAACACACTCCCCCCGCGGTGTGTCCGGGGGTATGGATGACCTTGACGGATATCCCCGCGACATCCAGCGTTTCGCCGCCCGAAACCGTGACGTCGGGCACGAACTTATCCACCGTCTTGCCCGTGTAAAAGGCAAGGTTCTTGAAAGAAGCGACTAGCGGCACGTCGTCGCGGTGCATAACTATCAGCGCGCCCCTGCGTTGAAGTTCCGCCGCCGCGCCTATGTGGTCGAAATGCGCGTGGGTGAGCAGTACGTTTTCAATCACCGCGCCCGCGTTCTTTGCCGCGGCGGCGATTTTGTCCGCGTCAGCGCCGGGGTCGACGACGAAAGCGCGTGCTCCGTTCAGCACGAGATAGGTGTCGGTTTCGAGTTCGGTAGTATGGAAAGTTATTATGGTCATATTGCGGATTTCCGTGTTTAATGATATGTTTTGCGGTGATAAACTCGATTTTGTGCGGTTTTCAGCGGCGCACGTCTATCACGCCGTGTATGCTTTTTATCTTCTTCACGAGCTCTTCCAGGTCCTCTGCGTTCCTTATCATCACGCTGATGACGATGTCGGCGATGTGCTCCTTGGTGTCCACCTTGACGTTCGCTCCCGTAATCTGCATCTTCGCCGCCGCGATGTATGCGGTGACGCTCGCGAGCATACCGCCCGAATTCTCCGCGGTGATGTAAAGCGTGGCGTTGAAACTCTCGTCGCCGCCCGTATCCCACACCGCCTCAATGAGCCTTTCGGGCTCCATCGACTTCACGTTGGGACAATCCTTGCGGTGCACGGAAACTCCCCTGCCGCGCGAAATGTAGCCTATTATCTCGTCGCCGGGGACGGGTGTGCAGCAATGCGCCATACGCACGGTGAAGTTCGCGTTGCCGTTGATGAGCACGCCGCTCTTGGAGTGCTCCTTCCTCTCCCCCGCGGACTTGACGACCACTTCCGCGTGTTCTTCGGGGTGCTGTTTGCGGAACGCTTCGACGAGTTTGGACAACACCTGCGCCGTGGATATGCCGCCGAAACCCACGTTGGCGTACATATCCTCTTCGTTTGCGAGGGACATCCGTTGGAGTATGGAGTCGAGCGCGTCCACCTGCATAAGGTCCGCAAGACTGAACCCGCGCCTGCGCGCCTCCTTTTCCAGCATTTCCCTGCCGCGGTGCACGTTCTCTTCGCGCTGTTCTTTCTTGAAATATTGCCGTATGCGCGAGCGCGCGGAAGACGTCTTGACGAATTTGAGCCAGTCGAGGCTGGGGCCTTTGCCATTCTGCGTGAGTATCTCGACAATGTCGCCCGTCTGCAATTTGGTGGAAAGCGGCACGATTTTGCGGTTTATCTTCGCGCCCGTGCACTTGTTGCCTATCGCGGAGTGTATCTTGTAGGCGAGGTCTACGGGCGTGGAGCCGACAGGAAGGTCGTAAACGTCCCCTTTGGGAGTGAACACGAACACTTCGTCGTCGAAGACGTTGATTTTGATGGCGTCCATAAACTCTTTCGCGTCGCCGACGTTCTTCTCCGCGTCCATGACTTCACGGAGCCATCTGACCTTGTTGTCGAGGTCGGTGTCGACGCCCGTTGTGCCTTCCTTGTACTTCCAATGCGCCGCAATGCCGTATTCCGCGATGCGGTGCATTTCGTAGGTGCGGATTTGGATTTCGAAAGTTTCGCCGTCCGCCACGACGGTTGTGTGCAGAGACTGATAATTGTTCGCCTTCGGCATTGCGATATAGTCCTTGAACCTGCCGGGAATGGGCTTCCACATAGTGTGCACTTCCCCGAGCATAGTGTAACAGTCCTTGACGGTGTGCACTATGATGCGCGCCGCGAGCAAGTCGTAAATCTGGTCCACGTCTATGTGCAGCTGGTGCATCTTCTTGTATATGGAATAGAAGTGCTTCGGTCTGCCGTTGACCTCGCCGTCTATGCCCATTTCCTTCATTTTTTCGCGTATCTGTTCCATTATGCCGTCGAGGAGCGCCTGTCGCTCGCCGCGCTTTTTGCTGATACATTCCGTGATGTACTTATACTCGTCGGGATACAGATACATCATTGCGAGGTCTTCGAGCTCGCATTTGAAGAAGGATATTCCGAGCCTGCCCGCAAGCGGAGCGTAAATATCCAGCGTTTCTTTGGCTACGCGCTGCTGTTTTTCGGGCGGAACGAAGCCGAGAGAGCGCATATTGTGCAGTCTGTCCGCGAGTTTTATGATTATGACGCGCAAATCCTTTGCCATCGCCATAAAGAATTTTCTGAAATTCTCCGCCTGTGCGTCCTCGCGATTGGTGAACTGCAATTTGTCGAGCTTTGTGACGCCCTGCACGAGCTCTAAAATTTCCTGCCCGAACTCCGCCGCAAGCTGTTCGGGAGTGACGGCGGTGTCTTCGAGCACGTCGTGCAAAAAAGCGGCTATCAGCGTCGAACTGTCAAACCCGTAATCCGCGAGAATTTCCACGACGGCACAGGGATGGATGAAATAATCCTCCCCTGAGCTGCGTTTCTGTCCCGCGTGCGCCTTTTCGGCGAATTCGTAAGCCTTTTTGAGGTCCGCATATCTGTCGGGATAGGCTTTACGGAGTTTGACGAGCAAATCGTTCACTGCTGATGCCTCACATTCTGATAATATGCCGACTGCCCTAAGTCGGTCTTTTGCCTGGATACGGTAATGATACCCCTATCCGACACGGAAATCAATCCCAAATCTTCCAGAATAAGTCTGGAAATTTCGTATTCTTCCGCGGTGAGTTTCGCCTGCGCGCGCACGGCGGCGGCGAGGTCGTGCGGAGTCCTTGCGTGTTCTTTCCGCCTTGCCATAAGGTCGAAAGCCACGAATGCGGCGCGTATCTTCTGGTCCGTAACGCACGGAGGCGCCGCTTCTTCTCCGTAAAGAGAAAGGCATTCCGCCGTCCTTTCGGCGATATACGGAGCATAGCCCGCGGACAGCGGTCTGCCCGCAATCACCACGCGCCCGAAATAAGCGAATTCGAACTGCGCCGACGGCGCGAACACGACGCAGGTCGCGGGATTGAGCCACTTCTGCGCCCCCACGAACACGGGAAGCCCCGCGCATTCCGGGACGTCGGCAAGCAGTCTTTCGTACTCAGCCTGCGTGAACACGACAAACGCCGTGCCGAATTTGCCGCGCGCCCATTTGCGCGCGTCAGCAATTCCCGCGCGCCCGACCTTGCCCGCTCCCGTCCTGCGGAGCTGGTGCAGACACATAAGCCTTGCCTGCGCGTCGTCTATCTCCACGGTGAGTGCGCTGACGGAGCGCAGTATGCCCTGCGCGTAAACGCGGTTGCGGAAACAGCCGACTCCCAGCGAAAACTCCACCGCCGTCCTGCCCCGCGTGGTGCCCGCAAGCTGCGAAAACCTGGAAAATCCCACGAGTTCCAGCCCGCCTCCCGCATATTTGACGTGAGGACCGAACCCTATGCGCTCGAACTTCATCCCGCTCTCTTCCATCTCGAACACGGGTTTGGGGTTGCCGTATCCGGTGGGTTCGAGCAGTTCGAGCTCCTTTGCGAGGGAAAGGAAATCCTCGTCGGGCGCAAGCCGCATATCGCAGACGTCGGCGGGCAGAAAATCTTCCGCGGGATAATGCTCGGCGACGTCGCGTTCGACCTCTTCCTTGAAGCGTGCGAAATTCGCGGCGAGCATACCCACGCCCGCTGCCTGTGCGTGTCCGCCGAAAGTGGTGTAAAGCCCGGAGTGGCGGGAAAGCAGCTCGAAGATGTTGACGCTCTTCACGGAGCGCGCCGACCCCTTATATTCCTCTCCGTCCCCCGAAAAGAGCACGGCGGGACATTTAAACTCTTCCACGAGCCTGGCTGCGGCAATCCCCAGCACGCCCGCCTCCCACGACGCGTCGTGCAATACGATGATGCGCGTGCGGTCGAAATCTATGCCGCGGAGAGCGCGTTTTGCGTCCGCGACGACCTGCTCGCAAATCTCCTGTCTGCGCGCGTTGTCGCGTTCCAGCTCCTCCGCGAGGGTTTTGAGCATAAAATAGTCTTCGTCGAGGAAAAGTCCGACCGCCTTCATAGCCGAACCGAGCCTTCCCGCGGCGTTGATGCGCGGCGCCAGACGGAACATCACATCCTGCGAAGTCAGTTTTTCCGAACCCGCGAGTATTTTAATGCCGCGGCGAGGGCTTTCTGCGCACATTTTCAGCCCGTAATATGCGATGATGCGGTTGTCGCCGACCAGGGGCACAACGTCCGCAATGGTTGCGACGGCGCATATGTCAAGATACTTTTTGTATTCGTCGCCGAACAGCGCGCGCACAAGCGCAAGCGCCACTCCCGCGCCGCACAAATCCGAAAAACCTCTGCCTCGGTCGATTTTGGCGTCGGCAACGATGCAATCGGGCAGCTTTTCCTGCGGCTCGTGGTGGTCGGTGACGACAAGGTCTATCCCCTGCGCGCGCAGATATTCCGCCTCTTCGACTGCGGTGATGCCGCAGTCCACGGTGATGACGAGGTCGGGACGACGGTGCGCAACGATGCGTTCGAGTGCCCCGACGTTCATTCCGTATCCGTCGGTCAGACGGTTGGGGATGAAATAGTCCGCGTCCGCACCTTTGGCGCGCAGCGCGAGCATAAGTATGGATATGGCGCAGATGCCGTCGCAGTCGTAGTCGCCGAAAATGAGTATCTTTTCTCTGTTCTCGACGGCACGCCGCACTCTTTCGGCGGCTTCGCGCATCCCGAAGATGTCGTACGGCGAAGAAAGCGCGGAAAGCGAGGGTTGCAGAAAACCGGGGATGTCCCCGTCGCTCAATCCTCTCCCCCTCAGAAGGCGCAGCAGGCGTGCGGATATGCCGAGCTTTTTCGCCGCGTCCTTTTCTTCTGCCGTAAATACAGTTCCGTCCATACGCGATTTCCTCTGCCCCGCCTTGCGGCGGCGTGTGTGCGTGCAAATAACGCCTCCGCGGGGAGGCGTTATTCGGTGTTTCACTTTTTCTTCTTGAACGTGGTGTTCTTCTTCGAATACTTGTAGATTGTCTTGCCCTTGGGTTTGTTGCCGCCCTGCTTGCCGCTCTTTTCGGTCTTGCGGGGGGTGAACCCGTCGTCATCGTCTTCGTCGTCGCGCTTTTCGACGGGGAAGACCTGCTCGGTGTCCTCGTCGTCCTTGACCGAGGACGCGCCGCCGCCGTACACCGCGGTCGCCGCGCGTTTCGCCTTCATCTTATCCCAGCTTCTGGTGAACGCCGCCCACATGGGAGTGGCGAGGAAGACGGAGGAATAAAGACCCGCGAGAAGGCCGAGGATGATGGGCACGCAGAACTCTCTGATGGACGCGCTGCCAAGGATGGCGAGGAAGATGACCGTAACCATCGTCGTCGCGGTGGTGAACACGCTTCTGCGCATATTCTCGCGCACGGAGGTGTCGCCTATGGCGTCGTAATCGATGTTCTTCATACCTTTGAGAGGCTTCATATACTCGCGGCAGCGGTCGAATATGATGATGGTATTGTTGATGGAGTAAGCGATTATCGTTATCATCGCCGCCACATACGAGCTGTTTATCTGCACGCGGCAGATGACGGTGAGCGCAAACATCAGAATTACGTCGTGGATGAGCGCGAGCACCGCCGCAAACGCCGCCGTGGGAGTGAAGCGGATGACGATATAGATGAGGATGAGCACGGTGGACACGGCAAGCGCTATGCCCGCTTTGGAGAGCAGGTCCTGCGCCGCAGTCGCGCCGATGGACTCATAGGTGATGAAATTCAGCTCGGAGTTGGGCTTTTCGGGATAAAGCGCGTCGACCGCCGCAATGATTGCCTCGTTGAGCGCGTTTATCTCGCTGTCATCGGAAGACACGTTTTTGTAACGGAACGTGACGGAAATGCCGCCGTCGCCGCTGAGCTGCTGGATATAGCTGACGGAAACGCGGCTGCCGTTTGCGTCCTCCACGCTTTCGATGGTTTCCGTAATCATATCGACGTGCTCATCGTAAGTCATATCCGCGAGCATATCGTCGTCGAGATTGACGGTGAGCATCGTGCCGCCTTCGAAGTCTATGCCGATGTTCACTCCGTTGGAGTAATCCCCCGTGGTTTCGCCTATGCCTATGATGACCGCGAGCGCGATGAGAACGAACACGAGCGGAATGACGAACGTGAATTTTTTGAGCTTGCTCACGCTGAAACGCGAATATCTGTCAAGGAAGGTTGCGCCTGAATTTTTCATTTCACCTCACCTCCTTTGACGGTTTCGTTCCTGATGAAGGAGACATCCTGTTTGACCTCGTTCTCCTTTGCCCTCCTCAGACCGTAGAACTTCTCGCTGGTGCTGTTGATGGGCAGGAAGCACTTGATGAGAAGACGGGTGATTACGAGCGCCGTGAACATCGAAAGGATGATACCTATAAACAGCGTCACCGCAAATCCGACTATGGAAGCGGAACCGATTATCCACAGCACGACCGCACCGATGAGCGTCGTCACGTTGCCGTCCAAAATTGCGGCAAAGGAGCGCTTGAAGCCGACTTTGACCGCGGACGGAATGGGCTTGGAGCTGTGGCGGTATTCGTCGCGTATTCTTTCGAAAATGATGATGTTTGCGTCGACCGCCATACCTATCGAAAGCAGCAGACCCGCAATGCCGGGCAGGGTGAGCTGCACCCACGGCAGCACGGAACAGAACCACAGAAGCAGCACGATGTAAACCGCAAGCGCGATGTCCGCGGCAAGTCCCAGACCTCTGTACATCACCGCCATAAAGACGAAGATGAGTCCGACGCCTATTCCGCCTGCGATGAGCGCCACACGCACCGCGTCCGAACCGAGCGTCGGGGAAATGTTGCGCACTTCGCTCACTTCGAGCGTCACGCCGAACGCACCCGCCTGCAACTGCGTCGCAAACTCGTCTGCGGCATTGTAATCGTTCGCCCAGCTGGTGCTCGAAATTATCGCGTTGCCGTCGGTAATCTGGTCGTTGATGGTCACCGTGGAATACTTGGAGCCATTGATGTAAATGTAGCAGTTTTTGTAAGTGCCGTCCGTCAGTTCCGCAAACGCTTCCGTGCCTGCATCGTTGAAACGGAGCGCCACGACGTATTCGAAACCGGAACTGCTGCTGGAACTCGTGTTCGCCGTCACATACGCGCTTTCGAGGTGCTGACTGCCCTCGATGAAAACCTCTGCGTCGGCGGGAAGCGTATCGCCGTAATCCTCGCCCGTCATTTGCAGACGTGCGGGAGTGCCGATGAGGTCGAGCAGGTCCTCCGCGTTGTTGACGTCGGGGACTTCGACGCGGATGGAGAAATTGCCGCCGCTCTGGGTCTTGGTGACGGTCGCTTCGGTGTACCCTTCCGACACGAGAAGGGATTGCAGCGAAGACACCGTGCCGTCCACTCTCGCTTCGAGGTCGCCGTAATCGTCGGGCACGACGTTGAAGACGGCGGAAACGCCGCCCGAAAGGTCAAGCCCGAGTTTGATGGTTGTCGCATAGCCGTTGTAATCGTAGACCGTGTCCGCGATGGGGAATGACACCACGGCAAACACTGCCATCAGGATTATGAACACCGCTATGACGGTCAAAATCACGATAGATTTTTTTACGTTCACGCTGTTTACTCCTGCGCTTTCGCGCAAATCGGTTGTTGTCCTATGCGCGCAATACGCGCGAGCATAGCTTTGTTTATTATAGCTATAAGGGTTACGTTAGTCAACTTTATGGATTAACTTTAAGTCTTTTTTATCCTGAAAAAAGACGGATTAACATATTGCGGCGGCGGACGGCATAACCTTTTACCATGAAAAACTCCGCTTTGCTGAAAAAAGACGTCGCCGACATCCTGCGCGCCTCCCTCATCGCCCTGCTCATATCGCTGGTGCTCGTGCTCGCGTTCGCCCTCATAGTACGCTGGGCGTCGCTGGACGGCACCGCTCTCACGATAGGCAATTACGTCATAAAAGCCGTCGCGGTGCTCATCGGCGTATGCGTCGGCTTCAAGGGCGCAAGCGGCGGCGCGGTAAAAGGGGCGCTGACGGGTCTGCTGTATATGCTGCTGTGCGTGTTCGTCTTTGCGGTCGCGGACGGGTTCAAGAGCGCGAATTTCAACTTCGCCGACCTTCTGACCACCGTCATAACGGGCATAATCGCGGGGATAATCTCCGTCAACATCCCTCGTCGCGGCAGAACGCGGGAATGACTGACGGCGCGGGTGCCCCGCATCGCCGCCCGACAGCGCAAACGACATAAAACAAAAGCCGCCCATGTGGGCGGCTTTCCTTTTCGTCTTACGTTCAGTCCTTGTCGGCGTTGTCTTCCGTCTTCTCCTCCGTCACGGTGACGGTGGTTTCTTCCTCGAAGACTTCCTCTTTCGCCTGCTCTGCCTTTTCCTCCGCGGGTGCGACGGGTGCGGGAGCGGGAGCGGCTACGTTTTCGAGCACGAGGCCGACTGCGTTGCGGTCGATGACGATGACGGTGGGATTGTCATCCGTGCCGACGTTGACGTGCAGGGTGTTGTCGGGATTAATCTGCGTGATTCTTCCGACCATTCTGCCTATCGTCATAATCTTGGTGC
>ENA-UAOM01000674-UAOM01000674.1-human-gut-metagenome-genome-assembly--contig:-NODE-674-length-12035-cov-4.516194_pt1 | contig 12035 bp, 7 predicted proteins | sample MGYA00243468_ERZ654555 | MGnify/ENA primary metagenome ERZ654555 (study PRJEB26926, sample SAMN06164434) | human gut metagenome | biome: ENVO:00009003; feature: ENVO:2100002; material: ENVO:00002003... | reverse complement strand
ACGAGATGTCTTAGGGTCTCGTGGGCTCGGAGATGTGTATAAGAGACAGTTCATTGACCTTGACCTTGAATATCTTGGCAAAGGTAAAATGCCCCAACTCGTGAAAGAATATCAGCAGCCCGAAGAACAGCACGGCGATAAGTATCGGCCACGCCTTGCCCCATATCTGAGCCGCCGACATCAAAGCTAAACCTTTCATATATACAACCTCTCAGTCTCTCTGCGAACGAGGGAATCCGTCTCAAAGACATCGGCAAGAGTGTGACCGCCCTCGGGGAAGCTCATGCCGAGCGAATTCTCCACCGCGCGGGGAATATCGAGGAAGCCTATCCTACCCTGGCGGAAAAGCTCGTTTGCCTTCTCATTGGCGGCATTCGCCGCCGCAGGATACAGCCCGCCCATCTCAAAAGCTCTCTTGCATAAGTTTATGCAGGAAAACGTTTCATAATCCGGCTTTTCAAAGGTCAGCGAGCCGAATTCCTCAAGCGAAAGCTGCCTTACGGGGCTGACGAAGCGGTCGGGGTAGGTCAGCGCATATTGGATAGGTATACGCATATCTGGCACTCCGAGCTGAGCTATGACGGAGTTATCGACGAATTCGACGAGCGAATGCACCACGCTCTGGCGGTGGACGAGGATATCAATATTCTCCGCCTTGACGCCGAAGAGCCACGCAGCCTCGATAAGCTCCAGCCCTTTATTCATCATTGTAGCGGAGTCGATGGTTATTTTTGCGCCCATGCTCCAATTAGGGTGGCGAAGCGCCTGCTCCGGGGTGACCTTCTCAAGCTCCGCACGGCTCCTGCCGAAGAACGGGCCGCCGGAGGCGGTCAGGATAAGGCGCTTTATCTGCCGCTTGTCACGGCAGCCCTGCATGGACTGGAATATTGCCGAATGCTCGCTGTCGACGGGGAGAATCGACACTCCCCTGCTCTCGGCGGCGTCGGTCACGAGCCTGCCGCCTGCAACGAGCGACTCCTTGTTGGCAAGAGCCAAAGTGCTGCCCGCCTCTATCGCTCTGAGGGTCGGCTCAAGGCCGGCTATGCCGACTATGCTGTTAAGCACGGTATCCGCACCGCAGGCGGCACACTCGGCTACGCCCTCCCTGCCGGCGAGGATGCGTGTCGAGGTGTCGGCAACCTTTATTTTAAGCTCCGCGGCAGCCTTTTCATCCGCAACGGCCGCCATGCGGGGTGAGAATTCTCTGATCTGCCCCTCCAGAATATCCGTCCTCACATTTGAAGTCAGCGCAACTATCTCAAAGCCCCGAAGCCTTGCGACTTCAAGCGCCTGAACGCCTATTGAGCCTGTTGAGCCGAGAACGGCAAGGGTCTTAGTCATTGTATATCTCCTTTGATAATCGCAGTTATTTTATTTGTTTGCGAACGCCACCGCAACCTCCACTATGAGATAGAGCGAGGGCATGGTGAAAAGGAAGCTGTCCACACGGTCAAGCACTCCGCCGTGACCCGGGAAGAGAGTGCCGAAATCCTTCTCGCCGAAATTCCTCTTAATAACAGAGGCGGAGAGGTCGCCGCACATACCGAGCACGCATAGCACCACAGTTGCGATAATGACCTGCCACAGCTTGATGGTGTCGAGCGTGAAAAAGAAGTGCTTGCAGATAAGGAAAGTGACCGCGGCAAACACCGTAGTGCCCACAACACCCGCAACGGCGCCCTCTATGGACTTCTTGGGGCTAATCTTGGGCGAGAGCTTGTGCTTGCCGAATTTGCTGCCGATGAAGTAGGCGAAGGTGTCGCTGAGCCACGCGCAATACATGGCGCAAAGGAGCATAAACACCGCCTGTGAACGCTGAAACAGCTGCGGATTCTCATCGCACAGCAGCGGGAGCTGAATAAGAGTGGTCAGCGAAGCGGGCACGGCGAGCGAAGTGAAGAGCGCCAGCGCAACGTGCTCAAACCTCGTGATATCATAGAATTTCAGCATTATCAGCAGCAAGACAATGATATATATGATGAGGATTGATGATTTGGGTATGATGAGATATCTCTCAAGGTCAAAGGCGATGAACGGCGAATATGCCGCAGCAAACAGCATCGTGACCGCCATGACGACCTTATTCTTGCACTTTGAGACGGTGATGACCTCGTGGACGGCTATTGCGGAGAGCACGGCTATTATAAAGCTGATATATCTGACATAGCCGAAGCCGATAGCAACAAGGCTGCCGATGGCAAAGAGAGCGGCCGTAACGCCTGTGATTATTCTTGTTTTCATGTTTTTCACGCTCGATTCAGATTATTCTTAAATACCGCCGAAGCGCCTGCTGCGCTTACAGTAATCTATAATTGCCTTATCGAGGTCGTCGGGGGTGAAATCCGGCCAAAGAATATCTGAAAACCAGAATTCAGAGTACGCCGCCTGCCAGATAAGGAAATTTGAAAGACGATATTCGCCGCTCGGCCTGATTATCAGATCGGGGTCGGGCAGCCCTGCCGTAAGCAGATTATCGCTTATTGATTTCTCGGTTATATCCTGCGCTTTCAGCTCGCCCGCTTCGACTTTCGCAGCAAGACGTCTGACCGCGCTGACTATTTCGTTACGCCCGCCGTAATTGACGGCAATGTTGACGGTGATTTTGTTTTTATCTGCCGAGTTTCTCTCGAGCAGCTCTATCATGCCGACGATATCCTCGGGCAGGCCCTCACGCTCGCCGATATATCGTATTCGCATTCCTTTCTGTTCATTCTCATCCTCACGCTCGTTGGCTTCGTCGAGATAATCTCTGAACAGATCCATTATAGAGGCGACCTCCTGAGCGGGGCGCTTCCAATTCTCGGTGGAGAATGCGTAAAAGGTCACGCATTCTATGCCAAGCTCCGCCGCATAGTCGCAGATGCGCCTGAAGGTGTTGGCGCCCGCCTTATGGCCCTCGCTGCGTGGCAGGCCTCTCTTTTTTGCCCAGCGACCGTTGCCGTCCATTATGATGCCGATGTGGCGGGGCAGCTCGATCTTTGCGAGCAGTTCTTTATCCATAGCTGTCTCCTTTGATAAGGGATGATGATATTCATCATCGGCTGCTGTAATTCGGCGCAGCGGAGGTTATCCTCCGCCGCACCGCTGAATTGCGATCAGATCGCCATTATCTCTTTCTCTTTTTCGTCGGCGAGCTTATCAATATCTTTGATATACTTATCGGTCAGATCCTGGAGCTTCTTCTCCGCTATCTTAAGGTCATCCTCGGTTATCTCGGAGGCCTTCTCCATCTTCTTGACCTTATCTATGCCGTCGCGTCTGATGGAGCGAACGGCTATCCTTGAATCCTCGGCCAGCTTCTTGACATCCTTGCAAAGCTCCTTGCGGCGCTCCTCGGTGAGCTGGGGGAAAACAAGGCGGATTATCCTGCCGTCATTCTGCGGGTTGATGCCGATATCGGAGGCCTGGATCGCCTTCTCGATGGGGTGTAGGGTGGAAACATCCCAAGGCTGGATGGTGAGTATCCTCGCCTCGGCAACGGAGACGGCCGCCATCTGATTGATGGGGGTGGGGGTGCCGTAATAATCAACCTTGATCTTATCGAGCACGGCGCTGTTGGCTCTGCCCGCTCTTATTGAAGCGAATTCAGCGCTGAGCACGCTGACGGTCTTACCCATTTTTTCCTCGACCATTGCAAAAACTTTTTCCATTTAATTAGCCCTCCTTAACTAATGTACCCACATTTTCGCCCAGCACCGCTCTGATTATGTTTTCGGGGTCGCTGAGGTTGAAAACGAGGATGGGGATATTATTGTCACGGCAAAGAGACGCTGCCGTTGAATCCATGACTTTGAGATCCTTCTCAAGCACTTCGCTGTGGGTAACAACGTCGTATTTGACGGCGTCGGGGTATTTATTTGGGTCCTTGTCAAACACGCCGTCCACATTGGTGGCTTTGAGAATGACGTTTGCCTTTATCTCGGCCGCTCTGAGCGCAGCGCAGGTGTCGGTCGAGAAGAAGGGGTTGCCCGTTCCGCTCGCAAAGATGACCACTCTGCCTTTCTCAAGGTGGCGGACGGCTCTGTTGCGGATGTATGTCTCGGCTATCTGGCGCATCTCAATGGCGCTCTGCACCCTGACCGTCACGCCGAGCTGCTCGAGAGAATCGGCAAGGGCAAGGGAATTCATGACTGTAGCGAGCATACCGATATGGTCGGCACGGGTCCTATCCATATTGCCGCCGGAGCGCCCTCTCCAGAAGTTGCCGCCGCCGACAACGAGGCCGACCTCGACGCCCATTTCATTGAGTTTCTTGACTGCGGAGCAGACCGCACCGATGGTGTCGAAGTCAAAGCCGTGGCCTTTATCGCCGGCGAGCACCTCGCCGCTGAGCTTGAGCAGGATTCTTTTATAAATCGGTTGCACAAAAACACCGCCTTTAAAAATTATAAATTTTCAGTATATATTTTACTTTATTTTGGCGCGGGTGTAAAGCGTTATTTTGCAAATTAACGATTTTTTTACTTTTAATTTATCCCTGCCGCCCTAAATCGCAAAAAAACTTGCCAAGACGGGATTTTTGATATATACTGTAGTAGTATAACTTTCACGAACGGAGAGCTGAAATGAAAGAACTGATCCTCAGAAACACCCCTGACATTGCCGACGTCTTTGAAATGCGCGAATGCGACAGCGTCAACGGCTCCGATCATTATGAGGTGTTTTGCGAAAACGATAAAATAGTTATCTGCGGCAACTGCAAGATAAGTCAAGCAATGGGCTACTATGCCTATCTCAGGAAATATTGCGGAGTCAATCTCTCCCGCTGCGGCAACAGGCGCATCAACGTCTCAAGCGCTCCCCTTTTCGACGGTAAAATTCAAAAGACCGTGAAGCAAAAAAAGCGCGCCTGCATGAGCTATGAAGCCCTCGGCTACTCCTGCGCCTTCTGGCAGTGGGAGGATTGGGAGCGTGAGATAGACTTTATGGCGATGAACGGCGTCAATCTGCCGCTGAGCGTCGTGGGCAGCGAGGCCGTGTGGTATTACACGATGAGGAGCCTAACCTACAGCGAGACCGGCGCGCTTGAGTATCTCTCCGGTCCCGCCTTTTGGCCGTGGCAGTTGACTGGCTGCCTTGTGGGCTATTTCAGCCTGACGGACGTTAAATATATCGAGAGCCGCCTTGAGCTGGGCAAAAAGATCATCGAGCGTGAGCTGGAGCTCGGCATGACGCCGGTGCAGCAGGCTTTTGCGGGCTATGTGCCGCAGTCGATAACCAAATTATTCGGCAGCGCAAGGCTCCGCATGGTGCCGTCGTGGCGCAACTTCCCGTTTTCGTTCAGACTTGAGCCGACCGACCCCGTATTCAAGAAGCTCGCATTCGCTTTTCTCGAGAAACAGCGTCAGCTTTTCGGCGCCCATCACTACTATGCCTGCGACCTCTTCCACGAGACCGAGCCACTGCCTAAGAACATCAAGAATGACAGGCTTTGGAAGATAGGCAGAGCCTTTGACACCATACTCAAGGATTTCGACCCCGAATCTGTTTGGGTCATGCGAAGCAGCTCCGTCAGGGAGCAAGTCGTCAGATCCGTGCCCCACGGCAGACTGCTCATAATCGACTCCGATTCCTCTATGCATGGCGAGACCGAGGAATTTTGGGGGCATGATTTCATTCTCGGCACAGTCCACAGCCACGGCGACAGGAATTCGCTGCACGGCGATATCCGCGCCCTCGCCGCAAACCCGTATTCGCTTGTGAAAGCCGAGAATTGCTGCGGCACGGGCATCTTCACCGAGGGACTTAATCAAAACCCGCTTTACTACGACCTCGCCTTTGAGATGCTGACCGGGAGCGAAGCGATCGACCTTGACAAATGGCTCGCCGACTACGCCTATCGCCGCTACGGCAGCCGTGAGAAATGCCTTGCCGACGCCGCCGCCCTGCTTGCGGAGAGCTGCTACAGCGCAAGCCCGGACGGCAAAGAGCCCGGCTCGGTGATATGCGCCAGGCCCGCCACCGACCTTAGGCATTCCGCCCCCGGCGACACGCTCGAGCCTTATTACAGCAACAAGACTCTCTTTGCCGCCGCCGAAGCGCTGCTCGGCTCATCAAGCGCGTCAAAGGATGGCTATGTATACGACGTTTGCGACATAACAAGGCAGGTGCTCAGCAATCATGCCGCCGCCCTTTACAGACGGGCGATGTACGGCTTCAACAATAAGGACGTCAACGCCTTTGAGCGCTCGTCAAACAGCTTCCTCAAGGTATGCTGCGAGCTGGACGAGCTGCTCCAGACAGTGCCCGAGCTGACGCTGCACGAGCACCTTAAAGAAGCCTCCGCCGCCGCTGTCAGCGACAAGGATAAGCAGAATTTTGAGCTGAATCTGCTCACTCAGATAACCCTTTGGGGGCCGATAAACAACACCGTCAACTATGACTACGCCTGCAAGGAATGGGGCGGGCTCATAGGCACATATTATGTCAAGCGCTGGCAGAGCTTCTTTGAGCGCCTTGCCTATGAATTCCCGAGGCGCGGCTCAAGATTCTCCACCACCACCCGCAAGCAGGTTGACGAGCGCAACATCTACCGCGGCAGTCAGTTCTATAAAAACTATGCGGATTTCGAGAAAAAATGGCTCTCAACGACCAATCCCGAGCCGCCGACCGACGCCGACACCTTAAAGCTCGCCGCCGAGCTGCTCGCAAAATACAAAAAGGCAATATTTGAAGAATAATAAGTCAAAGACAAGGCACCGTGTTCATGCACGGTGCCTTTTTTGTATGCAGAAAGAGCCCCCTGCCGAGGCAGGGGGCTCAGAAACTGTGGAATCGGGATTATTCGTACTCGATAAGGCCGGTCTCCTGATTGATAACGCCGATGACTATTGAATGGTCGCTGATGAGCGAGACATCCGTAGCATTGATGTAGTTATCCTTCTTGATGTTGGCGGCCTTGAATCTGTAAGACATGTAGGTGTCGCCCTTCTTGCTCCAGCGAGTTATCTGGAGAGATTCATCAGAAGCGATGGAGACGTCGGTGGCGTTAACGAGCGAGTCGCCGTTAAGATCGCCGTAGATAATGATGTAGAAGGTCTCAACAAGCTCGTTGGTGACGTTATCATAAACCTCAACCTTAGTACCGGTGCCGGTGTAGTTCGAGGTGCCGGGGTTGCCGGCGGTGATCTCGATCCTGCCGTCGCCGAGAACGTCGATGAACTGATCGCGAAGCACTTCCTCGGTCAGCCTGATCTTGAGGCCGTAGATGAACCATTCGCTGAAATCGCCATCAGTAGTGGGATATACTCTGTCGGGAGTTACGCTGTTATCGGCGAGCTTCTCGATAGCGCCGTCTCTCTCAACGATAGTGGTCGAACCTGCCTTCGGGACAAGCTTGACAACTATTCTCTTGAAGGTGGCGTAGATCTTGAGATCGTGAGCGGGCATCGTGATGCCGGGCTCAACAGCGTTGCCGTCCTCGTCGACCCAGCCGATGAATACGAAGTAATCGATCGACGGATCTGCGGGGAACTCAACAGTGCTGCCGTAGGGGACGTTCTCCTTCTCATCATAGGTGAATTTCGGAGTGCTTGCGGTGATGTCGGTGTGCGGGTCAACCAAGTAGCTGTAGAAGGTCACGGTATACTGTGAAGCCTCCCAAACCGCTACGAAGTCAGCGCCGTCGGTGCCGATATTGCCGAAATCGGTGATAACGGTATCGGGAGCGGCGGGATCGGCCCAGCCCTTGAACTCATAGCCCTCTCTGGTGGGTTCGGTCTCGGGAGCGGTTATCTTCTCGCCGTAAGGAACATTCACGGTCTCGCTCTTCTCGCCGTTCGGGAATGCGCCCTCGCCGGCGTCGAAGTTTGCGGGATATTTATTCTTTGACCACTTAGCGGTAACGGTCACATCGTTTGCGGGCATGACCGCGGGAAGCTGCGGATCCCAACCGTCGAAGCTGTAGCCTTCCTTGGTGGGCGGCGTAACAGCGTTTATGGTCTGGCCGTAGTAAACATCCTCTGAATGATACTCTTCGCCTTCATTGATGTAGGTGAGCTTATACTGATTTCTGCTCAGATACGCCTTAAGAACGAGAGTGGGGTCAACGCTGATAACGCCGGAGGTCACGCTCTTTGCTGTATCAAGGGTGAATCCGGTGGGAACGGTAAATTCAGGGGCTCTTGTCTCGCCGACAACGCCGTCATTGAACTTAATGACGGAAGTCGGGGCTGCGGGATAAGTGCCGTCCGTGCCCATCTCATAAATCTCAAGGGTATAGCCGATATCGGTGTTGGGCTGCCACTCGGCAGTGAACTCAAGGTCCTTCGCGGGCATTACGCCGTAATCGGAAGGCTTCTTGCCGTCAGCGTCTTTCCAGCCGAGGAACAGGTAGCCGACCTTTGACGGATTGGCAGGAACGGGGATAGCGTCGCCGAAGCCGACGTTATCGTACTCGGTCTTGTCTTCACCGTCGATGTAGGTGACCTTGTAGTTGTTCTTGGTGAACACTGCGTAGACGGTAAGATCCTCGGTAAGAGTTGCGGGTATGGTAACAGCGTCTGCGCCGTCGGGAGTTGCCGCCCAGTGCGAGAAGGTGTAGCCTTCCTTAACGGGATCGGCAGGAGCGGTAACGGGAGCCTCATAATAATAGCGTGTGGTGTCGGAGACGCCGTCAACTACGGTAGTGAGGGCATACTCGTTACGGCTGTAGTAAACAGCAAACTCAGTGCCGTAGGGAAGTATGGTGGTTGTGAGAATTGACTTCCCGGTGTCAACGGTGAAGTGCTCAATGGCCTCAGGAGTAATGGTAACTTCGGTGCCGTTGATAGCCTCATCCATCCAGGTCCTGCTCGGAGTGTCGGGGTAATTGCCGTCAGCATCCATCATGTAGACCTTTACAAGGTAGCTGACATTGGCTGCCTTCCAGACTGCGATGAAGTCCTTACCCTCGGTGCTGTCCATGATGCCGAGATCGTCAAGAACGGTCTCGCCGTCGATTGACCAGCCTTCAAAGGTGTAACCGACCATAGTGGGCTTGCCGTCGGGAGCAACTATCGGATCGCCAAACTTAGTCGGGATCACTCTGTAAATGGGATCGTCGCTCTTATCGGCAAGGAGATAGAATCTTGCGTCGAATGTGTCCGCTTCAAACACTGCGTTAAGCACGATGTCGTTAGCGGGCATCGTCTCGGGAAGCTCTGCATCCCAGCCGACGAAGGTGTATCCGACCTTACTGGGCTTGTCGCCGGTAAGAGTAGGCCTGGTGCCGAAATCGAAGGAATCTCTTGTAAACTCTACGCCGTCAGCCATATAGATGACGTCATAGCTGTTAACATTCCACTGTGCCGTATAAACCGCATCAGCGGTAGCAACGGTAGCAACCGTCGGATTCCATCCGGCGAAGGTATAACCCTCTCTGACTACGTCAGCGGGAGCAGTGACTATAGCGCCGTGATAGAACTTAAGCTCGACGCTGTCCTCACCGTTGACCTTACCTCCGTTTCCGTCGAAAGTGATGTTATACTGGTTCCTCGCGTAGTAAACCTTGAGGACGGTGGAGCCGTCAGCCGCAACAGTGCCGGTAAGGACGCTGTTATCGGTGTCGACATAGAAGCCGTCAAGAACCGTGGTATCGGCAGTTACCGTAGAATCGGTGATGCCTGTCTTGTTGCTGACGGTCTTGGGAGTATCGCTGTAGTTACCCGTGGTATCCATCTCATAGATCTCAACCTTATAGGGAGTATCGTTTCTGGGTGACCAGGTAGCAACAAACTCAAGGTCGCTTGCGGGCATTGCAGAGGGAACGGAAGGAGTCCAGCCGCTGAAGATGTAGCCTTCCTTGGTGGGATCGTCGGGAGTGGTTATCGTCTCGCCGAACTTAACCTCGGACTCGTCATAGACGGTGCCGGCTGCCTTATCTTCCTCTGACTTATAGAATGTAGCCTTATAGGTGTTAGCCTCAAAGACTGCGTCGAATCTTACGTTCTCTGCGGGCATGGTGTCGGGCAGTGCCGGAGTCCAGCCAACAAAGGTGTAGCCCTCTTTTTCGGGCGGAGCGGGCTCGTCGATCTCAGTGCCGAACTCGGTGGGGATGGTATCGTAAACCACACCGTCCGAATAGAATACGGCGTCATAGGTCTTGGGAGTCCAGGTCGCATAGTAGGTCACGGTCTCGGTGGTATCAAGATAGCCGAGGTCGGGAGTCCATCCTGCGAAGTCGCAGCCTTCCTTGGTGGGAGCCGCAGGAGCAACGACCATGGTGTCAAACTGAGTAGCGACATTCTTTGTGACAGAGCCGTCGGCAAATGCGCCGCCGTTAGCATCAAAGATTACGTCGTAGGTCTCGGCAATAAGACCGAAGTAAAGCTTGACGGTATGAGCGGGAACGGTAGCACCCTCCGGGAGCAGAGTGGTGAGCGAGATATCCGTATATGCGGGTGACAGCTTATAGCCCTCGGGGACGACATATGCGGGAGGAGTGGCAACGATAGCGCTGCCGTACTCGGAATTCACGCTGCCGACGAACTCGAAGCCCGTCTTATCCGCTGCCGATACATAATAACGGGTATCATAGGTAGCGGTGGAGAATACTGCGTAATAAGTGGTATTCTCGGTCGGGTAAACCGCCGGGAATCCGGTGATCTCTTCAAATGTTGCATCCGAAGTCCAACCGACGAAGTGATTGCCTTCCTTGGTGGGATTTGCGGGGGCAACGAATGCGTCGCCTGCCGTGACGGTAACCGTCTCGTCGGCAGTCACGCCGTCATTATAAACGAAGGTGATGTCAACATTGTTGATCCACAGAGCTTTGAGGGTGATATCGTCATAGCCGAGCTCAGTCGGGATAGCGATAACATCATCAACGGTGGGATTCTCAACGCTTGCATCGACCCAGCCCATGAAGGTCGCGCCGTCTTTGCTGACCGCGGGAACGAGGGAAGCATCAACTGCGTCGCCGATGTTGGCGGTGATACCTGCGCCGGTGGGATAAACGAAGCTGTCGGAGCCGGTCGTAAATGCGCCGCCGTTAGCATCGAAGGTGATGGTACTGTAGGTGCAGACAGGATGCTTGTCGTCTATCTCAATATTGATGGTATGAGCATACATACCGATAGAATCATCAGCAAGGCCGCCATCGGTATTGATGGGGATATTGACGAATGCAAACTGACGATCCTCGGTCTGGACAGTCTGCTCAACGAAGAAGAAGTTGCCCCAGCCGCTTGCGGAATCAAGCACGGTAAGGTCAAACTCCGCGAACCACTTGTCGCCGCTGAGCTTCTTACCGGTGGTCACTTCATACTTATACCACATGGTGTAAGCGTTGTGAGTGTCGACGAAGTCCTGAGTAACATAGCCTTCTCTGACTATATCCTTAATCATTGAATTCGTCGCATTATTCAGCCTTGCGAACTGACCGCTCGCGCCGACTTTCGCCGCGGAGCTTTCGGGATCGCTGTTGAATACCACATCGTTTGACTGATTGACAACATAGTCATCAGTGAAGAAGGTGTTATCGTAGAACACAAGGATATCACCGGCGTTGGTGAAATAGTTGGTGTCTACATAAATTCTTGCCTTTACCTTCTCGCCGGGTTTAACTCTCTCGGTATAGATCCACTCGCCCGTTGCTTCGTCAAGCCTGAATATCTCGGTCTTGAAAGCGACGGTCTCATCGCCGGTGAACCTGCTGGTCCAAACGGCGACATACTCGGTATCCTCTGCCGGGAAAGCGTTAACGGTGGTAGCGTCGGTAGTGCCCTTGAGAGCCCAACCGACGAAGGTTGACGCAAACTTCTGGGGAACGGGTGCGGTAAGCGCTGCACCGGCTTCGCCGCTGACAACGGCAGTTTCTTTGCCGTCGATGCGTCCGCCGTTTGCGTTAAAGGTAACGTTTACAAAATTGTTGTAAAGGGTTACGGGAACATCGCTGTAAGTGTAATTCGCTCTCCAATTCGCCATGCTGACGGCGCTTATAACCGTCTTGTTATACTGTGACTTACTGACGTTGATCTTACCGAAGGTAAAATCTGGGGTCAGGGTCGTCTCCTCAACCGCGAAGAAACGGCCTGTGCCCTGTCTCTTATACACAT
>ENA-UAOM01000669-UAOM01000669.1-human-gut-metagenome-genome-assembly--contig:-NODE-669-length-12073-cov-3.857547_pt1 | contig 12073 bp, 6 predicted proteins | sample MGYA00243468_ERZ654555 | MGnify/ENA primary metagenome ERZ654555 (study PRJEB26926, sample SAMN06164434) | human gut metagenome | biome: ENVO:00009003; feature: ENVO:2100002; material: ENVO:00002003... | reverse complement strand
TGGGCTCGGAGATGTGTATAAGAGACAGCCGTCCGGTAATGAAAGGCTTCGGATTGGAGAATCTGGGCTTGGAAAGAACGGAACGCGGAAATGTCTTTGTCAACGGACAGATGCAGACCTCCGTTCCCGGAGTATATGCTTGCGGTGACTTGACGGGATATTCCTTGCTGGCGCATACAGCCGTCCGCGAGGCGGAAGTAGCCATACATTCCATCATTGGCAAGAAGGATGCCATGAGCTACCGTGCCATCCCCGGCGTGGTGTATACCAATCCCGAAATAGCCGGTGTGGGCGAGACGGAAGAATCCCTTCAGAAGAAAGGCGTAGCCTACCGTGCAGTGAAGCTGCCGATGGCGTACAGCGGTCGTTTCGTCGCCGAGAACGAAGGTGTGAACGGTGTCTGCAAGTTACTGTTGGGTGGCGACGATACCGTATTGGGGGCACATGTTTTGGGTAATCCCGCTTCGGAAATCATCACGCTGGCAGGCATGGCCATCGAGCTGAAACTTACTGCCGATGGATGGAAGAAGATTGTCTTTCCGCACCCCACGGTGGGAGAGATATTCAAGGAGGCATTGTAGACCCCATGACTATTGTTTCATATAAACATAAAAGATGAAAACCGTAAAGCTAATCACCTGCGACGATGCCTTCCAGGCACACGTCATTCAGGGTGCCTTGAAGAATGAGGGCATTGCGTCTGTTTTGCATAATGAAAACATGTCTTCCGTGATGCGCGGATATGTCCGTGATGTCACGGGAGTGGATATATTTGTTTATGAAGATGAATATGACAATGCCCTCCGTCTGCTTGAACGGAACCAGATGATTCCGGAACAGTTGAGGTACTGCCCCCATTGCGGTTCGGATGAGATTAAGTTTGTGCTGAAGAAGAGCCATCGGGTGCGTGCTGTGGTGGCTGCTGTTATTGCGGCATTGTCGGCCGCACCTCCGGGCACTGAGCATTGGGAGTATGTATGCAGGAAGTGCGGCACTCATTTTGAGAAGCCGGTGGCGAAAGGAACAGTTGAAGAATAATCAGGTGTTTATTCTTTTAACCGCTTTTCAATCCAGTCCCGGTTTTTACGTCCCAATCGGCTTTCCGCAAAATCCAGGAAAGCCGATGTGTTTGTTATATGGGCTTGGATGACACCTGCCAGAAAGTTGAAGAAAGGTTCTTCACCCACTCGGACAAGCAGGTCGGCGAGTAGTACTGACCCTTTCCTATAGAGGGCAAGATGCGCTTCGCGGTCGTTGCGGTCAATACCCCAGATAGGACGGATATGGCGTGTTTCCTTACGGTAGGCGTCGATGTAAGCGGCATAGGCTTTTTCGCCGCGGGCGTGGCGTATGTATTGCAAAGCACTGAATTCGGCAAAAGATTCGTTCAGCCAGTCGTGCCAAGATTCCACCGGAGCCTTGTTCCACCAGAAGTGGCCGATTTCGTGGGCGGTGTTCTTGAGTACATATTCATTGAATGTTCGGGAACTGAGCATAATGAAATTTTTACGGCTGTACCCTCCTGAGGTGCCGGAAGCTGAAAGCAGGAATTTCATGTAAATATCCTCATCTCCCGCAATTTTATAAAGGCGTCGGAAGAATTTCAAGGCATTGTGGCAACATTGAAGTGCCGAGTCTGCACCGGCATCCGGGAAGTCTGTATAGATAAGTTCAATGGTAGTTCCGTTATCATTGATGCGGCGGCTTTTCAGCATGGGTGAAGCCAGGATAACATTGTCGAAATTCTCCCAAGGTTGCTCCATTTCCCATATCCCTTCTTCTGTATGGGAAATAATACCTGAGCCGCTCACCGTATAACCGTCAGTGATGCCGATTCGTAAGTGCGAATAATCTGCCCGGTTACCGTTGCAGACAGGATACCATCCCGTATAGTAACCAAGTTCAATCCAATGGTCATTGAATGATTTTGCAGGGCCCTGCACTTCCTGCATGTAGAGTGTGTAACGGGTATTTATGCGGCAGCGGTCATCGGCTCCTGCCGGCCGGTAGAGGGTCAAGGTCCGTCCGTCGGGAATGAATTGGGCAGGTGCTGGGGCAAGCGTATCGAAACGGTAGGTTATCTCCCGGCTGCTGTGGCGTAGTGTGTCGATACGGGCATGGCGCCATAGTACCAACGAGATTGAGTCACTGTCCTGGAAATCAACTTCAAACGAACCGCCAACTTCGACTTGTCGGTTCGGTACATCAATCTGTACGGTTAAGTCATAACTGACAATGCGCGGAGATTCTTGTGCCCGAAGCATGGGGGAGAAAAGGAGGCATATTGTAAAGCTGGCAATTGTAAGTTGTAGTTTCATGGTACATCAATTTTAGAGTGATAGTAACTGGGAGATTTTGCCTATGCAATCTATGCAAAAGTAGTATTTTTAAAGGAATATTAAGATGGATGGCTGGATATAATTTATGAAAAGACTACCTCGTTGTTGTTCATTTGTAAGATTGTCGTACTTTTGTCTTTAAAGATAAATATATTTATGAAAAGGATATTGTTGCTGTTAATTTTATCCGTCTGCCTGCTCCCATTGTGGTCCCAAGAGACGGTAACTCCGGTGAAGCCGCTCTCTGCGCGGATTGATGCGTTGATAGAACACAAACTTCCCGCAGGCTCTAATGTGGCCATTTCGGTCTATGACCTGACTGCCGGCAAGCCCTTGTACGGCTATCAGGCGGACAAGCTTTCCCGTCCCGCTTCCACCATGAAGCTGCTGACCACCATTACCGCCCTTTCCCGTCCCGAAGCCGACGAGCCGTTCCGTACGGAAGTGTGGTATCAGGGAACCATTGAGCGCGATACCTTGCAGGGGAATATGTATGTGATAGGCGGTTACGACCCGGAGTTTGATGAAGAGGCATTGGATTCCCTGGTGGCTACCGTGGCCCGTTTCCCCTTCTCTGTCATCAAAGGCAAGGTGTATGGAGATGTCTCCATGAAAGACTCCTTGTACTGGGGCAGCGGCTGGTTGTGGGATGATACTCCCTATTCCTTCCAGCCCTACCTCTCACCGCTGATGCTGAATAAAGGAGTGGTGAAGGTTACCGCCACACCCGGCGAACGGGGCGACAGCGCACGCCTTGAATGCACTCCCGCCTCTTCCTATTATACACTGACGAACAAGACCCAAAGCCGTACCCCTTCTGCCGGACGTTTCCGTGTGTCGCGCGACTGGCTGGTGAACGGGAACAACATCACCGTGACGGGCAACGTCGATGCCCGCCGTGCAGGTACGGTCAATATATTTTCTTCGCAGGACTTCTTCATGCATACCTTTATGGAACGGTTGCAGGCACGGGGCATCCGGTGCATTCCGGCGGTAGATGCGGAAGTCTCTTACCTCTTCGGCGAGTTCAGGCAAGACAGCCTCTCCGTACGGATGGCTTCCTACGAAACTTCCGTGCAGGATGTGGTGAAACAGATAATGAAGGAGAGCGATAATCTCAATGCCGAAGCCATGCTCTGCCGGTTGGGTGTGCAGAGCAGCGGAAAGAAGCGTGTCTCTGCCGAGGACGGGCTTTCTGCCATCCGCATGCTGATAAAAGAGATGGGATATAACCCCGATAGGTATAATCTGGCAGATGGTTGCGGTCTTTCCAATTACAACTACATTTCACCGGAACTCTTGGTTTCTTTCCTGCGATATGCCTACTCGCGTACGGATGTTTTCCAGAAACTTTATAAGGCTTTGCCCATTGGCGGCGTGGACGGTACACTGGAGTTCCGCATGAAGAAAGGCACCCTTTCCCACAGAAATGTACATGCCAAGACGGGTTCCTTTACCGCCATCAACTGCCTGGCCGGCTACCTTAAAGCCCGCAACGGACACGAGATAGCCTTTGCCATCATGAACCAGAATGCACTGTCGGGCAGGGAAGCACGCGCTTTCCAGGATGCGGTGTGTGATGAGATGATACGTTGAGGTTTAGCCATCGTAAAGTTGACCTTTAGCGTCGTAAAGTTAAGGTTTAGCTTCCTAATGCAGACCTTTACGGAGTGAGCCCCAAGAGTAGGGGAAATCATTCCTCTTTCGTATTGCGGTAGCGTGCCGGAGACATACCCAGATAAGACTTCACATACTTCCCGAAGAAAGACTGGTTGGGGAAATTAAATTCTTCTGCAATCTCCTTGATGGACTTGTCCGAATGCTTCAGCCGGTACTTGATGTGTTCAATGGCATTCTCGTTTATCAAGTCCAGCGGTGTACGTCCGCATGCCTGCTTGATGACCTTCGAAAAGTGTTTGGGGCTATAGCAGAGTGCATCGGCATAATATCCTACAGAACGGTGTATGCCGTTGTCTTTGGACAACATCTCTATAAACTTACGCAGGATATAGTCGGACTGTTTGATGCTTTCTTTTGTATCGACTGTCATTTCTGAAGGGTTCACTTCTTTGTTGAGGTGTCCCAACATCTCACAGAAAATGGCAGAAAACAAGTATTGCATCACTTCCCTGTGATAGTGATGAGGCTCGTCGTTTATCTTTGCCATAAGCAGTTCCCGGTAGAATTTGAAGATTTCCTTGTCCCCTTCCTCCCCGACAGACTTTATGGGATTGTTGTGGATATGCATAACGGTATTCCATGTATCCTTCTCCATCTTGACCACGCGTTGTAGGAACTGTGTGGAGAATGCGGCAAGCCTTATCTTGTGCTTCGGGCTTACCATCGCGTGGCTGATAATGGTATTGGGAAGGCCGAGCAGTAAGTCGCCTGCTTCCAGTTGGTAGGTTTTGTAGTTGACGTCCAACTGGATGCAGCCTTCTAGACAGATAGCGATAAGGAAGCATCCCAATCTTATTGTATCTTCATTGTAGGGGCTTCCCTCCAGACTGTTGATTATGACAAAGTCATTGTCTACATAGTCAAGGACATGTTCGCTGTTTTTAAAGTCCGTGATTTCTACGATTTTTATGTTCCCTTTCTCCATATTCTTCCTTTTTCGTTTTGCAAAGTTGGTGAATAATGGGAAATATGGGATGTTCCATTATGCGGCTTTCTTGTTCTATATGTCATTTATAGACAATTCATTAGCCTTAAAAAAGATGAATGTCGAAAAAGGAACATCTTTGGAGTGTAATTGGTCATTATGGCGTTGTTCCTTTCTCCTACTTTTGCCACCAGTTTTAACAAAAAGACAATGAGAAAAAGTATGATTACATTGAACAGGAAATGGATACGGCTGATAGGGATTGTCGGTTGTACAATGTGTTTGGCATCTTGCAAGCAGGCATCGGATGCTTCCGGAATGAAACCTTCTTATGCTACCATGAAAGTGGAGGCGACGGACAAAGAGCTTTCCACTTCGTACTCAGCAACGATACGCGGACGGCAGGACATAGATATTTATCCGCAAGTGTCGGGTACCATCGAGAAGCTTTGTGTGACCGAGGGGCAGAAGGTGCGCCGGGGACAACTGCTTTTCATCATCGACCAGGTTCCCTACAAGGCTGCACTCAAAACGGCCGTTGCCAATGTGGAAGCGGCACGTGCCGCACTGGCTACTGCCGAACTGACTTATAACAGCAACAAGGAATTGTATGCGCAGAAAGTGGTTTCGGAATTCAGCCTGAAGACTGCCGAAAACAGCTACCTTACCGCCAAGGCGCAACTCTCGCAGGCCGAGGCCCAGGAGATAAGCGCACGCAACAACCTCTCCTATACGGAAGTGAAGAGTCCCAGCGACGGGGTGGTGGGGGCATTGCCCTACCGTGCAGGGGCATTGGTCAGCCCCAGCTTGCCGCAACCGCTGACAACGGTCAGTGACAACAGCGACATGTACGTTTACTTTTCCATGACCGAGAACCAGTTGCTCGCCCTGACACGCCAGTACGGCAGCATGGACGAGGCGCTGAAGAACATGCCGGCGGCAGAGCTGCGTCTGAACGACAATTCCGTCTACGACAAGAAAGGTACCATCGAGTCCATCAGTGGTGTCATCGACCGCCAGACGGGTACGGTAGTGGCACGCGTGGTCTTCCCCAACGAATCGCGCCTGCTCCATAGCGGGGCATCGGGCACGGTGGTGGTGCCTGCCACGTATAAGAACTGCATTGTGATTCTGCAAGAAGCCACCGTACAGTTGCAGGACAAGACATTGGTATACAAGGTAGTGGATGGCAAGGCCGTCTCTACCCTGATTACCGTGGCAGGAATAAATGACGGACGCGAATACGTGGTGCTGGACGGACTGAAAGCAGGTGATGAAATCGTATCGGAAGGCGCCGGACTGGTGCGCGAAGGCACGCAAGTTAAATAAGAAGGAGATTGATTATGAAAGGAAATGTGTTTATAAAACGGCCGGTGATGGCTATCTCCATATCCGTACTGATTCTGGTGATAGGGCTTATCTCGCTCTTTACGCTGCCGGTGGAACAGTATCCTGATATTGCACCTCCCACGGTGTACGTCAGCGCCAACTACACCGGTGCCGATGCCGAAGCCGTATTGAACAGTGTCATCATGCCGTTGGAGGAGAGCATCAACGGTGTGGAGAACATGATGTACATCAGTTCTACCGCCACCAATGCCGGTTCTGCCACCATACAAGTCTATTTCAAGCAGGGCACGGACCCCGACATGGCTGCGGTGAACGTACAGAACCGCGTATCCAAGGCGCAGGGACTGCTGCCCGCCGAAGTGACGAAAATCGGTGTGACTACCCAGAAGCGGCAGACCAGCTTCCTGCAAATCGGCGCTTTGGTGAGCACCGACGGGCGCTACGACCAGACGTTCCTTGCCAATTACCTCGACATCAACGTGATTCCGCAAATCAAACGTATCGAAGGTGTGGGTGACGTAATGGAGCTGGGTGATACCTACAGTATGCGCATCTGGCTGAAACCGGAACGGATGGCGCAGTATGGACTGGTCCCTTCGGATGTGACCGCCGTATTGGGCGAGCAGAACATCGAAGCGCCTACCGGTTCGCTGGGCGAGAATTCAAAGAACGTGTTCCAGTTTACGATGAAGTATCGCGGACGCCTGAAGAGTGTGGAGGAATTCCAGAACACGGTGGTACGCTCGCAGAGTGACGGTTCCGTGCTCCGTCTGAAGGACGTGGCGGATGTGGAGCTGGGTACGCTGACCTATAGTTTCCGCAGTGAGATGGACAGCAAGCCGGCGGTACTTTTCATGATGTTCCAGACGGCAGGCTCCAACGCAACCGCCGTCAACAAGCAGATTACCGCACAGATAGACGAGATGAGGAAGAGCCTGCCCGAAGGGACGGAATTTGTGACGATGATGAGTTCCAACGACTTCCTCTTCGCTTCCATACACAATGTGGTGGAGACACTGGTCATTGCCATTATACTGGTAATTCTGGTGGTGTATTTCTTCCTGCAGGACTTCAAGAGTACGCTTATACCCTCCATTTCCATTATCGTGTCGCTGGTCGGCACGTTTGCCTGCCTGGTGGCTGCGGGGTTCAGTCTCAATATCCTGACGCTGTTTGCGTTGGTGCTTGCCATCGGTACGGTGGTGGACGATGCCATCGTGGTGGTGGAGGCGGTGCAGTCCAAGTTCGATGCCGGATACAAGTCCCCTTACCTTGCCACGAAGGATGCGATGGGCGATGTGACGATGGCCATCATCTCTTGTACCTGCGTGTTCATGGCGGTATTTATCCCCGTGACGTTTATGGGCGGTACTTCGGGCGTGTTCTATACGCAGTTCGGTGTCACGATGGCAACGGCGGTGGGCATCTCCATGATTTCGGCATTGACGCTTTGCCCCGCCTTGTGCGCCATCATGATGCGTCCGTCGGACGGTACGAAGAGTGCGAAGAGCATCAACGGACGGGTGCGTGCGGCATACAATGCCTCGTTCAACGCCGTGCTGGGAAAATATAAGAAAGGTGTGATGTTCTTTATCCACCGCCGCTGGATGGTGTGGACTTCATTGGCGGCTACCGTCGTATTGCTGGTTTACCTGATGAGTACCACCAAGACGGGGCTTGTGCCGCAGGAGGACCAGGGTGTCATCATGGTGAACGTCAGCACCTCACCGGGAAGCACGCTGGAAGAAACTACGAAGGTGATGAACAAGTTGGAGGATATTCTGAAGAGCACACCAGAGATAGAGCACTATGCCAAGGTGGCAGGCTACGGGCTGATGTCCGGTCAGGGAACTTCCTACGGCACCATCATCATCCGTCTGAAGGACTGGGGTGAGCGAAAGGGGAGCGAACACACGTCCGATGCTGTGGTGGCACGCCTCAATGCCCAGTTCTACGGTGTGAAGGAGGCGCAGATATTCAGCTTCCAGCCGGGTATGATTCCGGGCTACGGTATGGGTAACTCCTTAGAGCTGAACCTCCAGGACAGAACGGGCGGTGACATGGCAACGTTCTACGAGGCAGTGATACAGTTTCTGGGTGCGTTGAACCAGCGTCCTGAGGTGGCTATGGCGTATACCTCTTATGCTATGAACTTCCCGCAGGTATCGGTAGATGTAGATGCGGCCAAGTGTAAGCGTGCGGGCATTTCGCCGAGTGTGGTGCTCGACGCGTTGGGCAGTTATTGCGGTGGAGCTTATATCTCCAATTACAACCAGTTCGGTAAGGTATACCGCGTCATGATGCAGGCATCGCCCGAATATCGTCTGGACGAACAGGCACTGGGTAATATGTTTGTGCGCAACGGTACGGAGATGGCTCCGGTCAGCCAGTTTGTGACATTGAATCGGGTGCTTGGTCCGGAGACGGCCAACCGCTTCAATCTGTATAGCGCCATCTCTGCCAACGTGAATCCGGCGGAAGGATATTCGTCCGGTGAAGTGCAGAAAGTGATTGCGGAAGTGGCAGAACAGACATTGCCGCTGGGCTACGGTTACGAGTACGGAGGTATGGCACGTGAGGAAGCCAATACTGGTGGTGCGCAGACTGTCTTTATTTATGCCATCTGTATCTTCCTTATCTATCTCATCCTGGCATGTCTTTATGAGAGTTTCCTGATACCGTTTGCGGTCATCTTCTCCGTACCGTTCGGGCTGATGGGTTCATTCCTCTTTGCCAAGGTTCTGGGATTGGAGAACAACATCTATTTGCAGACGGGTGTGATTATGCTGATTGGCTTGCTCGCCAAGACGGCCATCCTGATTACGGAGTATGCCATCGAGCGGCGCCGCAAGGGAATGGGCATTGTGGAATCAGCTTATTCGGCCGCCCAGGTCCGTTTGCGTCCTATCCTGATGACGGTGCTGACGATGATATTCGGTATGCTTCCGCTGATGTTCTCGAGTGGTGCGGGCGCCAACGGTAACTCTTCGCTGGGTACGGGCGTAGTAGGCGGCATGCTCATCGGAACGCTAGCGCTGCTTTTCGTCGTTCCGGTGTTCTACATCATCTTCGAGTACTTACAGGAGAAGGTTCGTCCGCCAATGGAGGAAGAAGCCGATATGCAGGTATTGCTTGAAAAGCAGAAGAGTGAGGCAGAACGGGCGAAAGATTGAGGAAAATAAAATAAAAACAGATTGGAACAATGAAGAAACATATCATCCTATTGTCCGCCGCCGGTTTGCTGTTCAGCAGTTGCGGCGTGTACACCAAATACAAACCCGCTACCGAGGTCCCCGACGGCCTCTATGGGGAAGAAATGGCAGCTTTTACGGAGAGCCTCGCCGGTTCTCCGGCTGCCACCGAAGACAGCCTGGACCTTGGCCTGGGCGGCATGGACTGGCACGAGCTTTTCACCGACCCGCATCTGCAGGCACTCATCGGACAAGGGTTGCAGAACAATACCGACTACCAGTCGGCACAGCTCCGCGTGGAAGAGGCTGAAGCCACCCTGCTGTCCGCAAAGCTTGCCTTCCTGCCCTCCTTTGCCCTTGCGCCGCAGGGCACGGTGAGCAGCTTTGACAGCCGCAAGGCCACACAGACCTATTCGCTGCCCGTCACTGCCAGTTGGGAGCTGGATATTTTCGGCCGCATGCGCAATGCCAAGAAACAGTCGAAGGCGCTCTATGCGCAGAGTCAGGACTATCGCCAGGCCGTGCGTACCCAGCTCATTGCCGGGATAGCCAATACTTACTATACCCTGCTGATGCTGGACCAGCAGCTTGCCATCTCCAGGCAGACCGAAGAGACGTGGCGGGAAACCGTTGCTTCCACCCGTGCCCTGATGAATGCGGGCATGGCGAACGAATCCGCCGTGTCGCAGATGGAGGCCACGTACTATCAGGTGCAGACTTCCGTGCTTGATTTGGAAGAACAGATAAACCAGGTGGAGAACAGCCTTGCGCTGTTGCTGGCAGAGACGCCCCGTCATTACGAGCGCGGTGTGCTGGCAGAGCAGCAGTTCCCTGTGGGCTTTTCTATAGGGATTCCTGTTCAGATGCTTTCCTGCCGTCCTGATGTCCGCTCGGCTGAGCGGACACTGGAAGCGGCGTTCTACGGCACCAATGCGGCGCGCTCTGCCTTCTATCCCTCCATCACGCTGGGCGGGAGTGCGGGCTGGACCAATTCTGCCGGTTCAATGATTGTGAATCCCGGCAAGTTCCTGGCTTCGGCAGTGGGTTCGCTGACGCAGCCGCTCTTTACCCGCGGGCAGGTCATTGCACAGTACCGCATAGCCCGTGCCCAGCAGGAGGAGGCTTCCCTTGCCTTCCAGCAGACATTGCTGAATGCAGGCAGCGAGGTGAACGATGCCTTGACTGCCTGGCAGACAAGCCTATCCAAAAGCGAACTGCTGGACAAGCAGGTAGCTTCCTTGCAGACAGCTGCCCGCAGCACTTCCCTGCTGATGGAGCATGGCAACACCACCTATCTGGAGGTGCTTACCGCCCGGCAGACATTGCTCAACGCACAACTGGCACAGACGGCAAATCGATTTTCTGAAATACAAAGCCTGATTAACCTCTACAAGGCGTTAGGGGGAGGTCAGGAATAGAGTGTCATCATACTACTCTCTCTGCATCTTCATTTTAAATGTGAAGGAAGGGCTGTCTGGGAAGTGATTCCGGGGCAGCCCGCTTTCAATGAATAGGAGGGATTAAATGGAGGCAAGTATTTCTCTAGACAAATTATTGCAGTTTTTCACTCAATGCGAACGATAAGTGTTGGCTCGGTGAGAGATCGATTGAAGAAACTGAAAAGGAAACTGAAGCAAAAGATAGTGAGTTTACCGGTAAGAAGGAGGTTTTGCCAGGAATTGATGCAGGGATGTAGTAGGTACTGAAATAGCTTGTTGTTGGAACTATAGATGCAGCGTGTTCCATCTATATATGCAACGCGTTGCATATATAGATCCAGCAAACCGGAAATATACATGCAACGCGGTATATCTTTCGGGCGGTTTTTCTCCGCCTTTTTAGGGAGCAGTTTATTTATACTGTGCCCAGTCTACATTCTTCATGTCTCCACTTTTGGCCAGCTCAGCGTGCATAGCCAGTGCGGCGCGCAGGGCATGGGGAGTCTGTGACTTGCCGTCGGTCAGTTTCAGGTAATCCCACAGAATGTTCTTGTAGTCCGGATGAACACAGTTTTCGATGATGGCTTGTGCACGTTCTTTCGGACTCTTGCCGCGGAGGTCGGCCACACCTTGTTCGGTGATGATGATGTTGACGTCATGCTCCGTGTGGTCCATGTGCGAAACCATCGGCACGATAGCCGAGATTTTACCTTCCTTGGCAACGGACGGACAGGTGAAGATGGAGATATAGGCATTGCGGGTGAAGTCACCGCTTCCACCGATACCGTTCATCATCTTCGTACCGCCGATGTGCGTGGAGTTCACGTTGCCGTAGATGTCGGCTTCGATGGCGGTGTTGATGGAGATAACACCGAGTCGGCGCACCACTTCCGGGCTGTTGGAGATTTCCGACGGACGGAGCACCAGCTTGTCGCGGAAGAAGTCCATATCCTGGTAGATGCCTTCCAGACAATCGTTCGTTACGGTCAGTGAGCAGGCGCTGCCGAATTTCACGCGGCCTTCGCGGATAAGTCCGATAACGGAGTTCTGGATAACTTCTGTGTACATTTCAAACGGCGGGATGGTCTTGTCACGTCCCAAAGCACCCAGTACGGCATTGGCCTGTCTCTTATACACATCTCCGAGCCC
>ENA-UAOM01000667-UAOM01000667.1-human-gut-metagenome-genome-assembly--contig:-NODE-667-length-12077-cov-6.167693_pt1 | contig 12077 bp, 10 predicted proteins | sample MGYA00243468_ERZ654555 | MGnify/ENA primary metagenome ERZ654555 (study PRJEB26926, sample SAMN06164434) | human gut metagenome | biome: ENVO:00009003; feature: ENVO:2100002; material: ENVO:00002003... | reverse complement strand
GCTATATCTACAATGGTGATGATAACTGCTATTATGAGAAGGTGGAAAATAATGAGCCTATTTTGCTTGATAACCTGCCGTTTGACATACCCGAATCGTGGGCTTGGTCACGTTTAGGCGATATTGGCGATTGGGGTGCCGGGGCAACGCCTTCTCGCAACAATTTAGAATATTATAACGGCAATATTTTATGGGTTAAAACTGGCGAATTAAATAACGAGTATATTTATTCGAGCGAGGAAACAATAACCGAAAAAGCCTTACAAGAATGTTCGTTGCGTTACAACAATATAGGTGATATTTTAATTGCTATGTATGGCGCAACGATAGGCAAATTAGGAATTGCAGGGGTTCGGCTCACAACTAATCAAGCTTGTTGCGCTTGTACCACGCATAATGGAATATACAATATATATTTGTTTTATCTTTTAATGGCATTACAGGAAAGATTTATCAAACTCGGCGCAGGTGGTGCGCAACCAAATATTTCAAAAGAGAAAATTACAAAATATCTTGTGCCTATACCACCTTATAACGAACAGATTAGAATTTGTGAACGCTTAAAAGTCATTTTAGACAGTATAAAAGACGAGGTTTAATTCTCGTCTTTTAGTTTGCTTGTTAATAAGTCTATTTCGTCAATTATGCGATTTTGTTCTTGAATCGGTGGTAACGGTATTATAAGACGATCTAATGCATTTGACGACAGTCCTTGAATTCCGATACCTTTTCCGCCTATTAAGCCGCTATTCTTATAAACGTAAAACACATAATAATAGAAATAGATACTTATTGGTTGATATGGGCGCAATTTATGTATATGGTTTTGTATACACATAGAGTAATCAAAATTCCATATTGCGGCTCTGCCGATGTCGCCACCTTCGCAAACAAGCAAATCACCCTTGCGCACCGAGCATTTTTCCGTTTCTTCATCAGTAAAAAGCATTTCTCGTAAATTATCAAGTTTGAAATATCCCCAATACAAATTAGAGGTAGTGATATATTTACGTTTGTTGCCTTTTGTGTTTGACGAATTCAACGCTTTGCCTGTATTGTGTTGAAAAAGCGTGCCAATCCTTACCCATTCCCAATTTTCGGGGACATCAAAAGGTATTTCTTCAGATATATTTTTGACTTCTGAACCCACCTTCTCATAATAGCAGTTATCATCACCATTGTAGATATAGCTGTCTACGTACTTCTTGCCGAGTTGTGCCTTCTTTTCGGCGCGAATACGTTTTAATAATTCGCTTGCCGGCTCGTCGTTTTTGTCTTGTGGAACGAGCTTCCCCTGTATAGCGTATTGGAGAATGGACTTTTTTAACTTGTCATATATCTCACCGTCGAGCTTGGATTTTGCTTGCTCTAATTTGTCGTACTCGGCAATAAGCGGCTCGAATCGTTTCGTTTCTGCAACAATATTCTTAACTTCATTAAGGGGCGGCACAGGGATAAGCCATTGAGTTGTACGGCTTAAATTTAGGAATGTTTGATTGGTCGAGCCATTTGCAGATTTAACAATCTCATCGTATTTTGTTTGCAAATAAATATGTAAGAATTTTGATAGCCCAATATTATAACACCTAAAAACAAATAAGTGTCCATCAGTAAGCAACGGTTCTTCGCATATTTTTTTGTCAAAATAACCGCTTCGTCCCAATGTGCCATTACCTAATGTGTTTAATAGCACATCACCATCTTGAAGATAGTAGTAATTAGGCATATCAACAACAAAGTCATCAGTGCAATATTTTACTTGCCTTAAATCCAAACCTTGCCATTGATTAGCCTGTTGACCAATTACTTTATTTAATGTTGGATCTTTTGAATATTTGGGGGATTTGCCACTAAATACTGTTAAAACAAAATTACCTAATCTACACCATTCCCAACTATCGGGAACATCACAAGGTAGTTCATCTTCTATACAAACGGGCGCATTATTTCCGACCTTCTCATAATGGCGATTATGTACATAGCTTACTCTTGATTTTTGAATGGATTTATGTTATTATAAAGACATAGAACGATTGTGAATACGGAAAGATTTCCTATGTTAAAAAGAAAATACGAAGGATATTTTACTAAAATAATAGACGACAAGAGCAAGCAGAGAGCATACGAACTGTTTGAAAGCGGTTTGATTGATGAAATCGAAGTAGGTACTACGAAAGGTTTACAACAAATTCACGGGTATATCTTCGGTGGCTTGTACGATTTTGCAGGACAAATTCGAGGCTGTAATATCGCAAAAGGCGGGTTTGCGTTTGCACCGTCAATGTACCTTAAAGAAAATCTTGCACTCATCGAGAAGATGTCCGAAGATACTATTGAGAACATTGTGAAGAAGTACGTTGAAATGAATGTTGCACATCCGTTTATGGAAGGTAACGGCAGAAGTACGAGAATTTGGCTTGACCTGATTTTGAAAAAGAATTTGCGCAAATGCGTGGATTGGAGCAAGATAGACAAAAGAGTGTATCTGTCTGCAATGCGGAAAAGCCCTGTGGACGATTCGGGTATATACATGCTTATAAAAAATGCGCTTACGGATAAACTCGAAGACCTTGAAATGATTTTGAAAGGTATCGACTATTCGTATTATTATGAAACGGAAGATTGAACATAATAACTTGTAAAAACCGCTGACGGAACTGTGTCGGCGGTTTTTTACAGTATAGTGTAATTGCCAAATAAATCATTAAATAGACAAAATAAGTCAAAAAAATATAGCGAACAAATGTTTATAAACTCTTGACATTAAAAAAATTTATGATATAATAAGAATGTACGATATATTCGTATTGTACCCTTGAGTGGGTAGAGGTCTGCAATGGGCGTTAGGGGCAATGCTCATATAGCGCAGAAAGTTTTTTGAACGGAAAAAGTCCGTTCCAGCCTTAGCTTGCGGTTTTGGCGCGAGGTGTTTTTAGCGTACACGAAAATAGCAAGCCGTGATAGGCTTTTGTTGTCATACAATTTTTATGATGACAAAACAATGTGCAGCCGGAGTTATCCGAGATCTCCTTGAGAGTGTGAAAGTCGGGTAATGTTGAGGGTTAATTTTGTTGTACAAAAAATTTCATAGAATGGTTAACCACCATAGAGCAAATATGAATTGCTAAATACGGTTTAAGTCGGTGATTGCGTAAAATGTATCAGCGGCTTTTTTGTTTTCTTTTTCAAAGGAGGTGGTGCGTATGCGCTAATTAAAAGACTTGCAAGCGGTCTTAACATGCTTGCGACAAATACAAAATAACGGAGGAACAATGGAACAAAAACAATTAAAGCAATTTACTTTCTACGACTTGTATTGGGATTTAATTCGGCAATCGGACGACGCTTCGGCGGGAAGATTAGTTCGGAATATCTGTCAGTATATGTTTACAAACGACGAAGGAACCGAGCCTCAGGATGATAAAGAAAACTTTTTTTGGAGTAATATCGTGGACTTGTTAAAAGAAGATAAACAAATCGAAATGAGAGGTAAACAGCCTAAAAATCTCAATGCGAAAATGCGGCACTTCACGTTCGTGGATACATACTACAAAGCGATTAAACTGATGACCGAAGCAGAGAGCGGACAGTACGTTAAAGCAATTTGCGAGTATATGTTCAACGGCGTGGAAAGGAAATTGAAAGCACCAGTGGACGCATACTTCGCGCTTGCTAAACGGAAATTGGAATTGTCGAGAACGCGAAAGAAAATAGGTTCGGTAGGCGGCAAGCAAGAACGAGTAAAGGTAACGGACGAGCAAGTGGAAACGGCTACGAAAACGGAATGCGGCGTATCGTTTGATGAGTTTATGCGTATGCACCCGAACGTGCAAAACGATTTGTATGCTTCGCGGCGACATTTATTGAACGGAATAGATTGGGCGTGGTTGGATATAGGTATGGATAAACATCCCGATTGGAAGAAGTGCAATAGCTTGTTTCAACTACTAACGCATTACAAGGAAATAACGAGCGGTGTATAGGCGGAGCAAAAGCGGAAGCAAATAGGGAGCAATATAAGCGGAAAAGGAAGCAGGCTAAGGTTTTACAGTTTTAAGACTGTAAAACACACCGTCGCAAGCGCCGATAATATGTGGGAAACCCACCATATTTTATCAATGAAAAGATTTTGCAGAAAGATTTTCATTGAAGAGGAAGCGTAACGTAACGATGTTGCCTTTTGCGAAAGGAAAAGGCACAGAGTGAAGTTTACGCTGACGAGGATACTCACCTTCGCGCGGCTAACGCCGCAAAAAAAATTCGACCACAGGAGGAATAAAATATAGGAACACAACCGGTAATATTCGATATAGCCTACACGCCGTATAAATTGCCGAAAAACGCAACGGCAGAAGAAAGAGCGGAACACGAAAAACAGCGAGCTTTCTACGATATGTCCGGCGCGGATAACATCTATAAGTACATAACGACGGAAGGTAAGATATACGGCGAGGAAACGAAAAAGTTTACTATGCTCGAATACCTGCAAAAGAGTACGGGCGTATTCAACCAAGACGGTATGCTAACGAAAGAGCAAGTAAAGGAAATGCGGAAAAGAGCGCAGACGGGCGAGAAGAATTTGTGGCACGGGTTTATATCGTTCAACAAAGAGAACTCTGAGCAAATAGACGATCCCGAAAAATGTATCGCGCTTATAAAACAAACCTTCGGGCAGTTTTTCAAGGACGCAGGTTTCAATCTCGACAATATGGACTTGATGTGTGCGTTGCATTTAGACCGTCCCAAACACTTGCATATTCATTATGTATTTTGGGAGAAAGAGCCGAAGGTAAAAAATCAAAGAGCGGCAGGGTATAAGTACCGAGCCAAGGGCAAAATACCGCTCGACGTAATCGACAAAATGACCGAGCGGCTGAACGCTTATACAATCGACGACGACCTTGCAAATAAGAGGAAGAAAGTAGTCGATGAACTGTCGAACACCATTGACGGTTACGACCTTGCCGAGCATAGCGATATGATACGACAAAAGCTCAAAGAGCTTGCGGACGAACTGCCGAAGGACAAGCCGTTGTGGTACGGAAGTAAAGAGCTTGCGCCGTATCGAATTAAGATAGATACGGTAGCGGAGTGGCTCATAGACTTGGACGATAAGACGAGCGATGCCGACCACGCTTTCAGGAAAGAGTTACGCGAGAAAGAACAAAAACTCAAAGGCATAATGGGCAACTATTATAAGCGGCGTTTGGAGATTGAAAAAGGACAGATGGACGCTGTTCCGAACTTCGTTGACTATCAAGGCTTGCGGAATGTCCACACCATAAAACAGTTAGAGTGGGATTATAGGCGTAGGCTCGGTAATATCGTTCTAAAAAAGGTACGCGAGATACAAAAAGAAACGTATAAACGAAATCCACGCAGGAAGTACAAGACGAATGATAAAAACCTAAAACGTCGGCTTGCCATTTCATCACGGAAAGTGCGCGGTATCATGGACGGACTGTTCGGCTCGGTAGCGGAATTATTCTCGCCCGAAACAACAACCTACCGCAACCGTTTGCGCGAAATCGAACAAGAAATGCAGGAAGAGTACGAAAAAGAAAATCGTCCACAGGAGATGACGAAACCAGAAAACTCAAAGTGGACGTGGGGGAAATAATATGTAGAAAAAACAGCAGAAATCGTATTAATATTCGTTAAAACTCTTGACTTTTTCGGCGGGATGAATATAATCGTATTAACATTTAATATCGGAGGTGTTGATATGATAACGGATAGGCAGTTGTTGGCGAAAGTTGAAGCGAATGAAGGCTTGACTGTGGACGAAATCAAGCGGTATCAAAAACTTGTAAAACCGCAGAAGCACGTTTACGGAAAGTGGGGAACGCTCAAACGCAAGTATTTAGAAGATAAGGGAATAGATTGGACGATAGAAAATCTTCCCGAATACTTGCACGGCGTGGACAGGCAGGCAGAGGATATGTACAATGTTCTCAATGCAAAGCTCTCGCAAAATCCGTTTTACAAACGGACGGGCGAGTTTATGGAAGATTACCGCAGGCTTACCGCTTTGCAACACGCAATCGAAGAAGAAATTTTAAGCGAACTAATTTATACAGGAGAAGCCATATGAAGCAACCGAAAGCCGAAATCGACAAGAGATACGAGGACAAGCACAAAGAGGATCGCAAGGCGGCACACGCCGTTTGGGGAACCTCTATGAACCGTGAAGACTTTGAGGAACTGAACAAGTTTCTCAAAGCCAATCACATAAAAAAAGTCCAGCTCATATATGCGGGCTGGGAAGCACTTAAAGAACAATATAAACAATCATAATCTTTTTAAACAAGGAGGAAACGCGATGGAAAGAGAACATAGTATTCAAAGCTATAAGGACGCGGATTAATTCCGTAATATAAGTCCGAATAAGGATACTTGAAACAACAAACTAACTTATTACAGTCGGACGAATCCGTACAGCAGTTGCTCGAAGCACTGCAAAAGCAAAATGAGTTATACAAGCAGGTGTTGGCGGGATTGGGTCCCATAGCAGAAAAAAGTAAAGTTGAAAATCGTCGGGGTGTGCTGAAATTTTCAAAAAAGGAGATTTTACAGATGCCGACTAATTACAGAAACGTTTTTGCGACGAACGATATGATAGTTCACTACCGTTTAAGAAAGGACGGAGTGTACGAAGCAAGGTTCCACAGACAGGGAATCGACATTGAAGTTTCGTCCAAAGACTTAACAAAGCTCAAACAAAAATTTATTGAAAAACTGAATAATTACGACGGAAGTCCAAAGCGTAAGAGACGCAACCATAACGAAAAGACGTTTGGGGAATATGCCGACGAGTGGTTGAACATTAAAAGGGTTACGACGAAGCAATCGACCTATAACGAGTATGTGCGAATGCTAAATCACGACGTGTTGCCTACTTTCGGTAAAATGGGCGCAACCGAGATTGACAGAAGTATGTTGCAGAATTATCTTCTGATATACGTTGATAGGGGAACGCTGCGAATGGCGCACAAGCTGTTCCTGATACTCAGATGTATCTTCGACATGATTGCGGACGATTACAACATTTCTTCGCCTATGAAGAAGGTGGTTGTACCCAATTACCAAAGCAAGAGCGGAACGGCGTTCACTTACGAGGAAGAAAAGAAGCTTGTCAATCATTGCCTTGCAAATCTCAAAAAGGATACCTCTCACGCATTCCTTGTGCTATTGTACGCGGGACTTAGGCGGAGCGAGCTTGCGAGCCTGAAAATTATTGACGGAACGTGGCTTGAATGTGAGACGAGCAAAGAGCGTATGGGTAAAAACGTAGTCAAACGCAAAGTGCCGTTTACGCCGATGATGAAGCGTATGTTGCCGTATATCGATTTTAAAAAGGCAAAGAACGTAAATCTGAACACTTTGCAAACGACAATGAAGCGGTTATTTCCCGAACACCACTCCCACGAGTTAAGGCATACGTTTATCAGCAGATGTAAAGAGAGTGGTGTTTCGAGCGAAGTAGTAAGCATTTGGGCGGGGCATTCTTTGACGGGTACGATAACGACAACCGTTTATACGCATTATTCAGACGAATTTTACTTAAAGGAAGCCAAAAAAGTGGATTATTTGCAGATGGATTTTAACACTTAAAACCCCTGCCAATTCCCAAAAAACTCCCAAATCGGGGTAAAAAAGCCCCAAAATCAGCTATTTTCAGTCGGTTTTGAAAAACAGCCAAAAAAGAAAGACACTATATATTGTGTTCAAAAATTAGAACCTACAATATATAGTGCCTGTGGCTGGGGTAGCTGGATTCGAACCAACGAATGACGGAGTCAGAGAAGGAAAGAATTATCAAAAAAGTTTCAGAATAAAGCGGCTTTTGTCTGGACTTTTATAAGTGAGCACGGTATTGTTTGTCCTGCCCAATAAAAGGGCGGGACAAATTTTTATCGCAGTTCGAATCCAGTCGAAAGAGCCGAAAGGCGAACAAGAAAGGAGCGTAAGAAATGAATATTCAAGAGATACCTACGAAAAAAGTGGAGAAACCACGAGTATGTGCCTATGTGCGAGTCAGCACCGATAGCGATGCTCAAGAAGATAGTTTCGCGTTCCAGTCTAACTACTGGCAAAGACGATTCGAAAGTGACGAGTCCGTAGAGTATATAGGATTATTCTCCGATGAGGGCATTGGCGGTGCATTTATGAAAAAGCGCGATGGACTCAAAAGGATGTTCCAAAAAGTGAGAAATGGTGAAATCGATAGGATATATACAAAGTCGGTTTCAAGATTCGCTCGGAACAAAGTCGAACTAATGGAAGTAGTCAGAGAGTTCCGAGATTTAGGTGTGGAAATCATATTCGAGTCTGAAAACATACATACCCTTGACCCCAAATGCGGCTTAATCCTTACAGTGATGGCAAGTCTCGCAGAAGAGGAATTACTATCTATGAGCCAAAACCAAAAATGGGCTGCACGGAAACGATTCGCAAATGGGAGTGTGGAACTGGCACGAATACTTGGATATGACATGGTCGATGGAAAGTTAGTAATAAACGAGAAAGAAGCGGTCATAGTGCGAAGAATCTTTGAACTGTACCTGCAAGGCAACTCGTTTAGAACTATATGCCATATTCTCGAAAACGAAGGGTACACCCCAATGCATGGGGGACGATGGAGTAAATCGACAATAACGGGGATGTTACGAAATGAAAAATACTGCGGGGATAGTATTATGCAAAAATCATATAGCGTGATGAAAGTACAAAAATACAACTACGGAGAACTCCCCAAGTATTATATCCAAGACGATCACGAACCGATTGTGTCGCGTGAAGACTACCAAAAAGCACAGGATATAATGATGGCACGTGGCAATAAATATAGACCAAGGGGGTCACCTACTGCATTATATCCTCTATCAGGAAAACTGATATGCGGAGAGTGCGGAACGAGTTTCAAAAGAAAAACTTCGGCACACGGAACTCCATATATGTGTATAAAGTGGACATGTCGGAAAAAGGATGTTTATGGGGTAAAGGAATGCACATCCCATGACATCAAAGACGAAGTCGTTACAAGATTGCTGATTGAAGCCTACAACGAAAGCATCGATGCGAATAATGAAGTGAACGGCGTAACGGAACAAGAAGATGTCTTGCGAAAACTTATTGCCAACGAGCAAGAACTGCGACAATTACGAGCCAAAGGTTATATATCCGAAAGCAAATTCCGAGAGGAAACCGATAAAATACTTATAAAGATAAAAGAACAGGAAACTCTCATAAAAAATCTACAAACGAGAGATATGGTAAAAGGGAAATATAAGAAATCGGATGAGCTGACGGAACAAATGGCGGAGTTCCTTGTAAAGGCAACAGTAAAAGACTGGACGATTACATTCGAGTTCCAAAATGGATATAAGGCAACGAAAGAATATACAAACGGGAGGGCAGGAAATGTCAATGGAAAACTGTGCAAACACTAAACCCAAAATTACGATTATTCCAGCGAAAACAAGAGTCGAACGGCTTGACCCTATGTCGGTAGCGATGGGACAAACGCCTAAAATACGAGTGGCTGCATATGCACGAGTGTCGACCGACCACGAAGAACAGGAGAGTAGTTACGAGGCACAGGTAGACCACTTCACCAAACTCATTGCAAGCCATGATGATTGGACGATGGTTGACATCTATGCCGACCCTGGTTTGAGCGGTAAAAATACCAAAAGAGTGCAGTTCAAACGAATGATAAAAGACTGCGAAGACGGGAAGATAGACCTAATAATTACAAAATCGGTCAGCCGATTCGCAAGAAACACACTCGACTGCGTACAGACGGCAAGAAAACTGAAAGCGGACGGCATCGGAATCATATTCGAGAAAGAAAACCTTGACACGCTACAAGAGCGAAGCGAGTTTGTCTTGACGATTATGGCAAGCCTTGCGGAAGAAGAAAGCAGGAGCATATCCAATAATATAAGGTGGAGCGTCAAGAAAAAATTCCAAGAGGGTAAGGTGATCCTTAACACGAAACACTTCCTTGGATATACGAGAGACAAGAAAGGAACGGTGCTTAAAATAGTGCCAGAAGAGGCAATAACGGTCAGAAGGATATATGCGGAGTTCCTTGACGGTAAAAGTCTGAAAGAAATCGCTGAAGGACTTGAGCGAGATGGTATAGCATCGCCGTCAGGCAGAGAAACATGGCATCCTTCCACGGTGAAGTCGATACTGCAAAATGAAAAGTACAAGGGCGATTGCCACCTGCAAAAAACATACCTTCCAGACTTTCTATCCCCAAGGCGAATTAAAAACGAGGGATTCGCGCAGAGCTGGTATGTGGAAGATAGCCATGCGGCTATCATATCGAAAGAGACATTCGACATGGTACAGCAAGAGTTCCAAAACAGGCAGTCGCTACGAAGTACAGGTGAAACGGGATGCGGAAAGTTTTCAGGTAAATATCCGTTCAGCGGAATGATAGTATGCGGCGAATGCGGGGAAACCTACCGAAGACACCAACAGTACAACAAATATAAGAAGTACTACATATGGGTGTGCAAAAGACACGAAAACAATGGGGCGGAATACTGCAAGAGCCGACCTATCAAAGAAGAAGCCCTTGAGAAAGCGTTTGTAAGGGCATTGAACGAACTTATAGGAGACAAGGAACGAATACTCGAAAAACTGCAAAGTGCGACCGTGAGCGAAATAACGGACTCCTGTGCGACAGCGATAAATGAAGTGAATGCCGAGATAGAAAAACTACAAGAGCAGATGATGGAACTGCTGATGAAAAGGAACAACGGAGAGATTACCGATAAAGAATATGAACAGCAAAGTCAGCAGGTCGGAATGAAAATAGACCAACTGCTTATGAGAAAAGAAGAGATACTGTCCGAGCAAGGAAAAGTCCAACTCGCATCTTACCGAATCGAAGAAGTGACCAAACTGCTACAGACAGGAAAGATACTTGAAGAGTTCGACCGAGTGATGTTCAAAAGCCTTGTAAGGAAAATCACTGTGCTGTCCAACAAGGAAATCGAAATCGAGTTCGAGTGCGGGATAACAGTAAGAGAAACTTTATAAGTAAACGACCGACTGCGTTCATAAGAGTGCGGTCGGTCATTTTTTCGTTGATTAAGGCAGAAGAAATCATACGCTCCTTATTGTGCAAAAATCCTTTTTGTGCAATCGTTAAAGGTTTGAGATTTTCCAAAGCGAGTGAAGAACAAATCCCTACGGCGATGAGCGAAGAAACAACAAAAAGGGTAAACTGCCATAAAAACGGCAATTCACCCCTATTTTGCATAGAAAAAGACACACGCGGCGGAGTTTTATACGCTCCTTTTGCGTGTGTCTTGATGGTGTACCCGACAGGAGTCGAACCTGCAACCGATGGCGTCGGAGGCCATTACTCTATCCGATTGAGCTACGGGTACGTATTTTCGGTCGGCTGTTTCCTTGTTTTAACTCGGATTGCGGACACGTTACATTATAGCAAAGCTCGGTCAAATTGTAAAACGATTGAAACAGTTGCGGCGGGCAAAATACTTTTAAAATCGAGAGACGGCGATGCCGCTTTGTCTTTGAGCCCAAATTTTCTTCAATTTTATCCTGGTATGCTTGTCCGACGGTTTGACAAGAAAGAGCTTTTGCATTAAAATAAACCCTATGGCGAAAACGGTTGTCGTCGGAATGAGCGGAGGCGTCGACAGTTCTGTGGCGGCTCTTTTGCTCAAACGGCAGGGCTACAATACAATAGGGCTTTTCATGAAAAACTGGGAGGAAACCGATATGAACGGCTGCTGCACGGCGGAGAGCGATTTCGAGGACGTGCGGCGGGTGTGCGACAGAATCGGCATTCCTTACTTTACCGTCAATTTTTCGCGTCAGTATTACGACAGGGTTTTCGCTTATTTTCTTGACGAATATTCACGCGGACGCACACCAAATCCCGACGTATTGTGCAACAGGGAAATCAAATTCGGTCCTTTTCTCGACAAGGCGAAGGAAATCGGGGCTGATTTTATCGCTACCGGGCATTACTGCGGCATTTCCCACGTGGACGGCGTTCACAGGCCTGTCTCTTATACACATCTGACGCT
>ENA-UAOM01000633-UAOM01000633.1-human-gut-metagenome-genome-assembly--contig:-NODE-633-length-12357-cov-8.659161_pt1 | contig 12357 bp, 14 predicted proteins | sample MGYA00243468_ERZ654555 | MGnify/ENA primary metagenome ERZ654555 (study PRJEB26926, sample SAMN06164434) | human gut metagenome | biome: ENVO:00009003; feature: ENVO:2100002; material: ENVO:00002003... | reverse complement strand
CGAGATGTCTTAGGGTCTCGTGGGCTCGGAGATGTGTATAAGAGACAGAACTATTTCATAATGAAAAACAAGTTTTGAGCTTGATGAGCCTGCATATTCCATAAAAAAACGCCGGCTTCCGGCATTTTAATTCTTTTAAATCTTGGATTAACAATCAATAATCTAGTATTGTTACTTTTTGTTAACTTCAGCAATTAAAGTCACGACACTTCCGATAAAGCCTATCAAGAACAATACGCCAAAGAAAATGGCAAACAGACATGTCGTAAGCTGTAAAGGCTCTAAAGATTCTCCAGTGACAAACGCAGAGGAAAAAATAAACAAGAATAAAGAAATAAGCATTGGATACACCATATTTAAAAACAGCTTAAAGATATTTTTCATAGTTTTCTCCTTTTTAATTCTTTTGAAATATCCTAATTCTTTCCGGCTTCCGGCATTAAAGATAATTCTATATTCTAATTCTACTATTTCTTAATTAAAAAATCAAGAATACCCCTCGGCATTATTTCTGTCCCTGTTTATTCCTTATGTGCTTTCATTTCCAATGGTTTCACTTCTGCAAAACAGAATCTTTTCTTTGATTTTGCAATAACTATTCTATACAAAAAACAGGATAAAGACTAAGCCTTATCCTGCTTAAATTAATCCGCAAGCATCTTCCAATCAATTTCTTCTGCCTTTGTCAAATCCAAAAAGCAATTCTTAATTGGGTCATCGGTTTTGGCTATGGCTCTTACAAACAGCTCGCAGACCATCAAAGCTCCCGCATAAACCAGATGAGAGTGGTCGTCCTTTCCCTCCGGATAGGTAGAAAAGGTGCCAGCCGGAAAAATCATGTGAAATTTCTTTGTTTCTTCTTCCCCGAGCTTAGTATACAGTTCCATAGTCAATCGGTTTAAATCAATACAGGTATACTGATGTTCCTTACAAAAATCAAGCATAGCCTGCGGATACTCGCCATGAGAATTTACGCATACGCCATTTTCAAACTTATGACGGGTAATCGATGTCGCATAGACAATATGCCCTCCATACTCATGCACTTTATCGGCAAAATATTTTAAGTTTTGCTGATATTCTCCGTAAGGGGCTGTGTACCGGGAAGAATCCTGAATTTTTTCATCATTATGTCCGAATTCACAAATGACGAAATCTCCTTTTTCCATTTTATGCAGTATGGTATCAAATCTGCCTTCTTCTATAAAGCTTTTTGTACTTCTGCCATTCTCGGCATGGTCCTCTACCAGCCATTCGTTTTTTGTGAATAGATGTAGTACCTGACCCCAGCCGGTCTGAGGATAACGAAGAAAATTATTGTATTTCATCGTAGAATCCCCCATCATAAATATTTTCATAAGACTACCTCCTTGAATAAAAAGAAGGGAGTATAGGCTCCCTTTTTTCTTACTTAAATTTTTTTCTGGCCTCTTGACGCTTTTGCTTACGTACATCGCTAGGCTTTAAATAATATTGACGTTTCTTCGCCTCTTGAAGGTTACCGGATCTGGAAACATCACGCTTAAATCTGCGTAGTGCATCTTCGATACTTTCTTTATCGCGTACAACAATTTTTGGCATAACTGAGCCTCCTTCCAAGGACGAATTCCTATATTATTATACATAAACCCTAGGTACTTGTAAAGAGTTTTTTTTCAAAAATTACAAATTTTCTGCTATTTTGCCATATACCTTACCACCGCTTACCGCCGTGATTTCTACTTTCACTTTTTTCCCCATCCATTTTGGCTGATTCTCTAAAATAACCTGTAAAAAATTAGAGGTATGCCCTATCATTTGCCCGCTGTTTACTGTCTGTTCGACAATCACGTCCAGACGTTTGCCGATAAAGCCCTTGGCGTAATTTTCCTCCAAACGTTCAGAATAGGCAATCAAATCGGAAGCTCGTCTTCTTTTCACAGAATCCGGTATCTGCGGCATCTCTACTGCCTTCGTCCCCCGCCGCATAGAATACGGAAAAACATGGAGCTTGGAAAAACCGACCCGGGCGATAAATTCCTTTGATTTCTGATATTCCTCATCACTTTCGTAAGGAAAGCCGACAATTACATCCGTCGTAAGGGATATATCCGGTCTTACTTCTCTTATTTTTTGGATTCGGGAAAGGAAATAGTCCGTATTATATCTCCTTTCCATTTTTTCAAGCACCGTATCACTGCCGGATTGAAGCGGTAGATGCAGATGATTTGCCAAAAGCGGATATTTTCTCATCAGCTCTATAAAATCATCGTCTACCTCGTTGATTTCTATGGAGGACAGACGCAGTCTTTCCAGCTTAGGTACTTCGCGGATAATTCTTTGAATCAATCCGGAAAGATTTAACGCTCCGTCCATATAGCGACCGGTATGGATTCCTGCCAGAACAACCTCCAAATAGCCCTTATCCGTAATTCGCTTTAGTTCTTGGATTACCTCGTCTGCCGGCTTGCAGCGGACCGGTCCGCGGGCATAGGGGATAATGCAATAGGTACAAAAGTTTTCACAGCCGTCCTCTATTTTGACAAAGGCACGGGTATGGTCGTAGGTCGTCACGCCTAAAGGCTCGTATTCATGCGTATTCAAAATATCCAAAATATTGATATACTTGGAGGCTCTCGGTGCAGAAAGCATTTTTTTAATTTGAGCGACAGCTTCCTTTTTATTCCCGTTTCCGATTAAAATATCGACGCCCTCTATGCCTGATGCCTCAGCATTGGTCTGAACATAACAGCCCATCGCACAGATAACCGCCTGCGGATTGAGTTTAACCGCCTTCCGTATCATTTTTCGGCTTTTCGCATCTGCCATATTCGTGACAGAGCAGGTATTGATGATATAGGCGTCACAGTTTTCCTCTGCCTCCGTCACCTCAAAGCCTTCTGCCATCAGCTCATTTTTTAAGGCATTGGATTCATATATATTAACTTTGCAGCCTAATGTAATAAAACCGACCTTACTCATATTAACTCCAATTCGTAGCCGATTGCACTAAGGCAATAAAAGACTACGGTTTCCGTTCTTAAAATTCTTTTGCCTAAAGACACCGGAACAAATCCCTTCGTTTTAAGATAGTCAATTTCAGACGGCTCTATGCCGCCCTCCGGACCTACGACTATTGCCACTCGGCTTCCTGCCCGCAGGCTTTGAATTGCTTTTTTAAATTCCGTCAGCTCGCCGTTTTTAGAGGATTCCTCATAACAGACCAGTTTTACGTCAAAATCGGAAAAATCAATTTCTCTTAAAAATTGAATATCGACAACTCTCGGGATTCTATCCCGGTAGGATTGCTCGGCCGCCTCCTTGGCAATCTTATTGAAGCGAACCAGCTTTGCTTCCTTTTTCTTTTCTTCCAACTTAACTACACTGCGTTTCATTAAAGTGGGAATAAACTCATAGGCACCAAGCTCCGTACCGTGCTTAATGATTTCCTCCAGCTTATCTCCCTTGGGATAGCCTTGAAAAATAGATACAAAAACCGGCAATTCATGGTTGCCGATTATCTCCTCTACTATATCAAAGGTCACTTCCCTATCGGACAGTCTGGAAAACTTCACAAGATAGCTATGCTCCTCATCACAGACAACAGCCATATCCCCGGGCTTACCCCGCATGACATTACGGATATGGAACACATCCTCTCCTGTGATTTTCTTTTCTTCCAGCTCGCTTTTGGATAGGAAATACTTCTGCATATTATTCCGCCTTGTATTTCTTATATTTAATCATTATTAAAAGAAGAAGCGGTGTAGCAATCAATATGCCTAAGAAATAGGTTGCACTATAAAAGAAGGCACTGAATAAGGCTGTGACAAAGCCGCTGGAAAGCTGAGCAAATATATTGTATATAAAATATGCGACCGTAATTGCGATATGCACGAAATATAAAACGATAGAGGTTTTATAGGCGACGGATACAGCATTGCGTATATTGTTTTTTGCTGCTTTGGATACCATGTGATAGGTTTCGCTATCCATAACCTCAAGATAAATAACATCGTAGCCATAAGGCTTTAAATCCCGGCGTTCGCCCGCATCTCCCTTGTTGTCCTCAACCAAGGGGCAAACGAACATAAGCTGCATCGTATCCGTATTACGGTATAGCTGATATAAGCCTTTATACTTTTTCTTAAGAGGAATAATTTCCAAATCGGCAAAGTCAAAGCTGGTTTCCTGCTTCTGTTCAAAACAGCCGAATTTAATTAAATTCTTTGCCTTTTCAAAATCATTGCGATTCCGTTCGGCAAGCAGCAGCTTCTCATATTCCTTTAACTCCGGTTTTCCCTCCGGCTTAACCTCAATATCCTTTTCTACTTCATCTAATAAGTCAAATTGATTTTGTTCCATAAAAACCTCCTGAAATTCACTAATCATTATAACAATATTTTCAATAAGTTGCAATAAATAGCGAAAAGAAAATGGAAGGTTTTTCAACCTTCCGAATTTTTATTTAAACAAATTCTTAAATTTTTCCCAAGGGGATTTCTTCTCTGCCCTTTGAACGCTTGCCAGCTGCTCCAGCAGTTTTCTTTCCTCTGCGGATAAATTGGTCGGCGTTTCTATATTGGTAATGACAATCTGGTCCCCGCGGGATATACCGCCCTTCGGATTTTTCGTTCCCTTGCCCCGCAGACGGAATTTTGTGCCGGACTGCGTACCTGCCGGTATTTTCAGTGCGACGTTGCCGTCAATGGTCGGAACCTCAATCGTATCTCCTAAGGCAGCCTGTGTAAAGCTGATAGGAATTTCCAAAATTATATTCTGACCGTCCCGGACAAAATTCTTATGTTCGCCGCAGACAAAGGAAATATATAAATCGCCGCTTGGACCTCCGTTATAGCCGGATTCTCCATAGCCCTCCATACGAAGGGTCATACCGGTCTGGATTCCTGCCGGAATCGTCACCTCAACGTCCTTTGTCCGGCGAATTCTGCCCTTACCGCCGCAGGCCTCGCATTTTTTCGTAACGATTTTACCCTTTCCATTACAGTCGGGGCAAGTGGTTTGAACGGTAGAGGAGCCGAAAATCGTCTGCTGACGGATAAGAACGCGTCCCTGTCCTTTACATTTAGGACAAGTCTTAATATCGTTTTTAGACGCCGCACCCGTACCGCCGCATTGAATACATTCCTCATCTACGGATAGACGGATTTTCTTCTTACAGCCGTAAACGGCTTCCTCAAAGGTTATATTCATCTGCTTTTCTACGTCCTGTCCCTGACGCGGCTCATTGGCACCGGACCTCGTCGTTCTGCCGCCGCCGAAGAAGGAATTGATAATATCATCAAAGCCTCCGAAGCCGCCGGAACTGCTGAAGCCGCTGAAGCCACTGCCGCCGCCAAAGCCTGCGGTCGGGTCCTCATGACCGAACTGGTCGTATCTTGCCTTTTTTTGCTCGTCGGACAGAGTGTCGTAGGCTTCATTGATTTCTTTAAACTTTTCCTCGGCACCCGGCTCTTTATTAATATCGGGATGGTATTTCTTGGCAAGCTGACGATAAGCCCTTTTAATCTCATCTTGACTTGCACCCTTTTGCAGGCCTAATACCTCATAATAATCTCTCTTTGCCATAACCACACCTCACACAAGGAAGGGTCGCAAGGACCCTTCTATATAACTGCTGTTAAAATTTTTATTATTGAACATCGGAGAAGTCAGCGTCTACGGCGTCATCCTTCTTGCTGGAGGAATCCCCCTGATTTGACTGAGCCTCCTGTGTTTGCTGATATGCCTTGACCGCAATATCCTGTGCTACCTTTTCCAAGGCTTCCTTCTTCTGACGGATATCGGCGATATTCTTGGATTCTAATGCCTTTTCCAAATCGGCACATAGATTTTCGGCATTTTCCTTTTCTGCCGGGTCTACGTTCTGTAGGTCGTTCAAAGCCTTCTTCGTCTGGAAAATCAACTGGTTAGCTTCATTAACTAAATCAGCCTCTTCCTTACGAGCCTTATCAGCCTCGGCGTTTTCCTCAGCTTCCTTAACCATTCTTTCAATTTCTGCATCGGATAATCCGGAGCCGCCCTGAATTGTAATCTTCTGCTCCTTGCCGGTGCCTAAATTCTTAGCGGATACATTCACGATACCGTTGGCATCAATATCAAACTTAACCTCAATCTGCGGAACGCCCCTTGGAGCTGCCGGAATATCGCCCAACTGGAATCTACCCAAGGTCTTGTTGTCGGCTGCCATCGGTCTTTCGCCCTGAAGCACATGGATATCAACGGCCGGCTGATTATCGGCTGCCGTAGAGAATACCTGACTCTTGGAGCAAGGAATTGTCGTATTTCTTTCAATCAGCTTTGTGAATACACCGCCCAAGGTTTCAATACCTAAGGATAGCGGCGTAACATCCAGCAGCAATACGTCCTTAACATCGCCGGTAAGAACACCACCCTGAATAGCGGCACCCATAGCGACAACCTCGTCTGGGTTAACGGATTTATTCGGCTCCTTGCCTAATTCCTTGCGGACAAGCTCCTGAACGGCTGGAATACGAGTTGAGCCTCCGACTAAAAGAACTTGGTCCAAATCCTTTGGCGTAAGCTTTGCGTCCTTTAATGCCCGGCGTACCGGTCCTAAACAGCGGTCTACCAAATGATGAGTCAGCTCATCGAATTTAGCACGGGTTAATGTACGGTTTAAATGCAAAGGTCCGGAGGTTGGACTCATAGAGATGAACGGCAAACTGATTTCCACGGAAGTGACACCGGATAAATCCTTCTTTGCCTTTTCTGCGGCGTCCTTTAATCTTTGCAGAGCCATCTTATCTGCGGATAAATCCACACCGGATTCCTTCTTAAATTCAGCGACCAGCCAATCCATAATAACCTTATCGAAATCGTCGCCGCCCAATACGTTATCTCCTGCCGTAGCTAATACCTCAAACGTACCGTCTGCCAAGGATAAAATGGAAACATCAAATGTACCGCCGCCAAGGTCGAATACCAATACGGTTTGTTCCTTATCCGTCTTGTCAATACCGTAAGCCAATGCTGCAGCCGTCGGCTCATTGATGATACGAAGTACGTCTAAGCCAGCAATTTTTCCCGCATCCTTTGTAGCCTGACGCTGAGCGTCATTAAAGTATGCCGGTACCGTAATAACTGCCTTATCTACGGTTTCTCCTAAATATGCCTCTGCGGTTTTCTTCAGATTTTGAAGAATCATCGCTGAAATCTCTTGAGGCGTATATTTCTTTCCGTTAATATCTACACGGTAAGAGCTGTCGCCCATGTGACGCTTAATAGATGAAACTGTGTTCGGATTCGTAATCGCCTGACGCTTTGCCACGTCGCCGACCTGAATTTCATCTCCCTTAAACGCTACAACGGACGGAGTCGTTCTTACGCCCTCTGCGTTTGGAATAACCTTAGATTCGCCGGCCTCCATAACGCATACACATGAATTTGTTGTACCTAAATCAATACCAATTACCTTATTTGACATATTATTCTTCCTCTTTCTTTTCTTCTATTTTCTTTTTACTTACAACGACCATAGCCGGCCGCAATACTCTATCCTTATACATATATCCGGGCTGCATAACCTTTAAAACCATATTATCGGATTCTTCGCTTTCCTCTGTCTGGACGGCGTGCATAACCGTAGGGTCAAATTCCTTTCCCAAAGCCTCAATCGGTGCCAATCCCTCAGCCTTTAAGATATCCACCAGCTGATTGGCAATCATTTGAAAGCCTATCTGATAATTCTGTATTTCCGGACTTGGAGCCGGCATATTCACGATTTGAATCAGCATATCAATCGGATTAATCAGTTCGCCCACAACCTTCTGCGTGGCATATTTTCTATCCTTTACTGCCTCCTCCTTTAGTCTCCGCTTCGTGTTTTCCATTTCCGCGTAAACCTTAAGATAATCATTTTTCAGTGCCGCATAATCCGCCTCCAGCTTCGCAGCCTGTTCTTTATATTTATTCTTCTTTTCCTTTTTTGTTTCTTCCTTGGCCTCTTCGGCAGGCTCCGGAGCCTCCTCCTGAATCTCGGCGGCTTCCTTTTCCTCTACCTTAGTTTCCTCTTTTACGTTTTCTGCCAATTCTAACACCTACCTATTATATAATTTTGTCATGCTTTTCGCAACATATTCCAAAAGCGGGATAACTCCGCGATAATTCATTCTGGTCGGTCCTACCAGCACAATCGTCCCATACTCATTGTCCCCGATAAAATACGGGATAGATACGATAGAGCAGGTTTCCAGTCCGTCGCAAAGATTTTCGCTTCCGATATGTACCTTCAGCCCTCCGCCGTTTGAAGCAAAGCTCTTAACGGTGTCATTATCCACCGCCCTCAGTATTTTCTGCATCGTCTGATGGTCCTGAAATTCCGGCTGATTGAATAATCTTGATAATCCGGATTCATAGGTTTCCGCATTTAAAAACCTAGAAAAGCCCTTAATCATAAAGTTCAAAATATCATCTCTGAAATCAACCATCTGCCGAATTCGCGGCTTGGATGCCTCCTTAGAAAGAATATCCCGGATTTCATAAATGGAATGATCGTACATAGCCGTATCAAACATTTGTATTATACGCAGCAAATCGTCCATATTATACCCTTTCGGAATAGAAATCTTCTGGGATTGAACGGCACCGTTGCTCGTCACAATCAAAAGGACAGCCTCATTGTCGCTCAGCGGCACAATCTCCATTTTCATGACCTTCGCATAATCATTGGACGAACCGATAATGGCAGCATAATATCCGGTAAGCTCGCTTAAAAAGTCTGTAATCTTTTTTAATGCGTCCTCCTTGGTAATCAGCGTATCATCGAGGATTGCATCCACATATTTAAAATACTCCGTGACATCATCATCTCGGATAATCAAATGGTCTACATAATAGCGGTATCCGCTTTGAGATGGTATTCTGCCGGAGGAGGTATGTGTTTTTTCCAAATAGCCATCCTCTTCCAAATGCTGCATATCATAGCGGATTGTCGCTGAGGAAAAATCCAAATACGGTTTATTCGTCAGCATCTTGGAGCCTACGGGCTCATTTGATGTCACATATTCTTCTATGATAGCCTTCAAAATTAATTTTTGTCTGTCGGACAGCACATTTGTCACCTCGTCTCTAGCACTCTTTTTCCCAAAGTGCAACTATATTATAATTCATCTTTTTGGCACTGTCAACTAAAAAGTGCTAAAAAATAAAAAGAATGTAAAAAAATTACATTCTCATTTTACGGCTCGCATTCGGATACGCACATAATCCACAAACCATGTATTATCCTTATACAGCTTTTCCTTAAGTCTTTGCTCGGCAAGGAGGATAATCTCCTCCTTTAGACTATCCTCTATCCCGGCAAACGGCTCCTTATCAAACATTAAAATCCAATTTTTCAGTCCGGATTCCCCAATCTGCTTCGTAGGACGGTCAAATAAAACGGCGTACTTTACGGTAAAGCCATGGCTTTCCAGCAGAGCAGCGTATTCCCCGATTTTAGGGAAATAGAAGGAACGCTTGTATTTCAGCCCCTTCTCCTTAAAAATTTCTTCTAAAGCGGCGTGGACGGTTTCCGCACAGCCATAGCCGCCGAACTCAAAAACCAGCTCGCCGGTATCTTTTAGGTTTTGAAAAAGATTCTGAATCAATGCCTGCTGTTGATTTATCCAATGAAAAACAGCATTGGAAAAGATAATATCGGCTTTCTGTGGAAGTTTAAATTCCGTGGCGTCGGCAAGCATAAATTCTATATCGGGGTAATTCTTCCGGGCAAGGTCAAGCATATCCTGAGAGGCATCAATTCCTAAAACCCGGTAGCCTCTATTTTTCAGCTCCTGCGTCAGCGTTCCGTTTCCGCAGCCCAAATCTACCGCAAACGCCCCCGGTTTATGCTCGATTAAAGCTAAGACGTCCGCCCCATAGGCAGGGACAAAATCAAAATTGTTTTTATATTCCTCAGCATTCCACTTAATATTCATAAATATCACCTATAACAAATGGATATTGTATTTTTCCAGTGTATGAATATCCTCATCGCTCCAAATTGACGCTTGGACCTCGCCGATATGGGCTTTTTTCAGCATATACATACAAAGCCTGGACTGTCCGATACCGCCGCCAATCGTATACGGAAGCGTATGATTTAAGATTCCCTGAACGTAGCTGTTGGTTATTTTATATTCCTCGTGCTTTTCCTTCAGTTGTTTAAGAATTGAATTTTCATCGACCCGGATACCCATAGAGGATATCTCATAAGCAATATCCAATTCCTTATAATAAAGCATAATATCTCCGTTTAGCCGCCAGTCGTCATAATCCGCCGCTCTGCCGTCATGAGGCAGTCCGTTTTTCAGCTTCCCGCCAATCTGCATGATAAATACGGCACCATGCTCCTTGCAGATTTCATATTCCCTTTCGGCAGGGGTAAGCTCCGGCCAACGTACCTCCAGCTGTTTGGTCGTAATAAAGAATATATCCTGCGGCAAGGCGGGCTCCAGCATAAACCTGTCACACACCTTTTTTTCTACCTTCCGCAAAATCCGGTATATCTTTTTGACGGTTTGTTTTAAATAAGCCGGGGTCCGGTCGGACTTGGCAATTATCTTTTCCCAGTCCCACTGGTCGACATAGGCAGAATGCAAAGTATCCAGTTCCTCGTCCCGGCGAATAGCGTTCATATCGGTATATAGACCGCTTCCCTCGGCAAAGCCGTATTTTGCCAAGGCATTTCTTTTCCACTTGGCTAGGCTTTGAACGACCTCTACCTCTTCACTTATATTTTTTACATCAAAGGATACCCGCCGCTCATAGCCGTTTAAATTATCATTTAGTCCTGTGGAGGGAAAAATAAACAGCGGTGCGGATACTCTGGTTAGATTCAGTCCCTTCGCCAGCTCCCGCTCAAAGGTGTCCTTAACAAATTTTATAGCGATTTCTGTTTGCAGTAAATTTAATTTAGGCTCATAGCCTTCCTTTAATATCAGTCTTTTCATTTTAAAGCTCTCCTATAATATGGTAATTTTACCATAAAAAAGAAAAAGAAAAAAGGATAAGCTAAAAATTTTTTGCTTATCCGATAAATGGATTGTGCTTTTCCCGGCGGATTGTCGTCTTTTCATCGTGTCCGGGATACACGTCATAGGTATCCGGGTAATATTCGATGATTCGCTGTAAGCTGTTTCGGATGCTTAGGGAATCGCCGGTTGGAAAATCCGTCCTGCCGCAGCTTCCGCAAAACAGGGTATCGCCGCTGAGTACCTTCGTTCCGTAGGAATAGCAGACGCTTCCCCGAGTATGCCCCGGCGTATAAAGCACATGAAATTCATATCCGATTAAAGGGATTACCTCTAAATCATGAACGACGTGAATATCTAGGCTATCCCTTTTAAAGGGTATCCGCAGTCCCAGCATATTGTAAAGAGACAGCGTAGCGTCCGAAAGGAAATCTACCTCCCGCTCATGCAGATATACGGGAGCCTGAAAATATTGAATGCCGTCGATATGGTCGGCATGACCATGGGTCAGCAAAATAGCCTTTACCTGATATTTTTCCTTAATTTGCCGTGCCGCTTGGGCATAATTAAGTCCCGGGTCTACAATCACGCACTCCCCGGAGGAATTGCTGATAACGTAGCTGTTGGTAAAAAGACTGCCTGTGGTATATTTTTCTATCATATCCGCTTAAAAAATAAAAAAAGCCTTGACAGCTTTTATTATTTCTTTTCCTTATGAACGGTGTGCTTGCGGCAATGAGGACAATATTTTTTAATCTCCATTCTTTCAGGAGTTGTCTTCTTGTTCTTGTCTGTATAGTAATTCTCGTTCTTGCAATCGGAACAAATTAATTTTACTAAATCACGCATTTCTTTTCCCTCCAGACTTAAAGATTACTTCCTAATGTATTATAACAAACTAAAATAATTAATGCAACAAAATTTTTTCTTTTTTTTCAATAAACTGAACTGTCTTGGCAATTTCCCCCGAGTATTGTATAATAATACCGGTGATAGTATGACGCATAGAAATGAAACCAGAGCCGTACGGGTCGGCAATCTATTCTTAGGAGGAAACAATCCTATCCTCATTCAAAGCATGACAAATACGCCGACGAAGGACGTAGAGGCGACCGTAGCCCAGATTTTGGAGCTGGAGCGGCTGGGCTGTGAAATAATCCGGGTTGCCGTATTGGACCGGGAGGACGCCCTTTCTATCGGCAAAATCAAGCAAAGGATTCATATTCCGCTGGTTGCGGATATTCATTTCGACCCGGAATTAGCCTTGATTTCCATTCGCGAGGGTGTCGATAAAATTCGTTTGAATCCGGGTAATATTTCTAATCCGGATAAAATCAAAGAAATTGTAAGCTTATGCAAAGAACGCGGAATCCCGATTCGG
>ENA-UAOM01000632-UAOM01000632.1-human-gut-metagenome-genome-assembly--contig:-NODE-632-length-12379-cov-21.409688_pt1 | contig 12379 bp, 10 predicted proteins | sample MGYA00243468_ERZ654555 | MGnify/ENA primary metagenome ERZ654555 (study PRJEB26926, sample SAMN06164434) | human gut metagenome | biome: ENVO:00009003; feature: ENVO:2100002; material: ENVO:00002003... | reverse complement strand
ATAACGTCCGCCCGAACCTTTCCAGATAGACTTGCTGTGGGAGAGCTTTTTGCCCGTAGCAATGTCAATCTCGCACTGTACAACGCCGCCCTTGCCGTAGTCGTCCTGTCCGTTGCTTATGAAGAATGTTCTGTCGTCCTCAAAGTACAGCGACGGGTCGATACCGCCCTGATCGACTTCGATAGGGTCTGACCATTCGCCGTAGATGTCATCGGTATAAACATAGAAGTTTCTGTGGGTGGTGTCGTTTGTAGTCACCATATAGAACCTGCCGTTGTTATAGCGGATAGTGGGAGCGAATACACCGCCTGACGCAGGTATCTTGTCAAGCATTACCTGTTCGGGACGTGTCAGCACATAGCCTATCTGCTTCCAGTTTACAAGATTGCCGCTCTCAAAGAGTGCAACACCGGGGAAATACTGAAAGGTGCTTGTTACCAGATAATATTTTCCGTTTGCAAAACAGACGGAGGGGTCGGGGTAGAAGCCTTTCAGCACGGGGTTTTTGTATATCATGCTCAAATTCCTTTTTAAAAAGCTAAAATAAATTTATGCGTACTTTAATAGTATACCGCTTAAAAGTGCGAATGTCAAGTAAAATGTAATAAAGCGGTCATGTATTAGCTTTCTAAGAACGTGGTATATGTAACCCGCCTGTGCATTTGAACAAAGGTGTATAAATACACAAAAAAGCATTTATTATTTGTTGATTATGTGCAAATTTATTAGAATACAGTTGAAAAATTAAAACAATTTTGCTATGATATAAATAAAGGTACATTTTAATTAAATAAATGGTAACTATTGATTACATTAATCAGAATTCTGCCGATTTTCAAATTAGCTAATTCAAAAGGAGTGATTCTATGAAAAAAACAACTTTGATATGCACTTTAATTCTTGTTTCTCTGCTCAGCGGTTGTGCAAGCAATACAGTTTCTAAGCCTGTTTCATCGCAGGATACCTCTGTTACGTCATCTGCATCGGAATCAACAACCGAAAGCATCACAACTCCCGAAACCTCCGTGCCTGAAGAATCCACTTCCTCTTATGAAGACGAAAAATTTACTGCACTCGGCGTGGTGGACAGTTCTGCAGAGGAAAGCAAACGTGATATAGCGTCATTCGGCTATAACTACGGCAGTGAATATAAGACGCCCGGCAAAACCACAATTGACAAAATGTTCAGTGAGGCGCTCGGTGATAAAATCATTGACGATGAGCAGGTGCAAAAAGAGGTTGCCGATATTCTTGAAAAGTGTGGTAAGCTTGAAACCGAGCTTTACAATGCAGGTAACAAGATAAAGGATATGCCGGATATAACCGCTGTCCCAAAAGACGATTACGATAAGTGGTTTGAAAGTTCGGCACAGCCGACTGCGTTTACGTCTATGAAGGAATTTTATGAATCGGAAAAGTCGGTATATTCCGATATTACGACATTTGAACAGTTTGAAAAGGACTTTGACACATTCACATATCAGGACGGTAAATTCTGCGTGAAAGGAATTTCAATCGGCAGGTGCAATGGCACGGGATTGCACGGTCAGATTTTCGGAAGTTTATCAGAGCGTGATTGCCTTTATGATTATGCCAAAGCCTATAAAGACGGTGATAACGTAAAATTGGCTTATATGGTGCTTAATTCTCAGACACCCGGTACAAGCTGTTATATGGTTTTCTCCGCCGACCTTACTAAAACCGACAGCGGTTACAAAATCGCCCGTAACGTTGACTGGAGCAAGGCATTCGGTAAAGGCGGCAAATAACTGCGTATAACTATTATAAGTTATAAACAAACAGAAAGCCCGGTACGGAAAAATCCGTACCGGGCTGATCTTATTCTGTTGTGTTCGGAATTAATACATTCCGCCTATACCGCCCATGCCGCCTGCGGGCATTGCGGGAGCAGGATTTTCTTCCTTCTTGTCGGCAACAAGGCTCTCTGTTGTAAGAACCATAGCTGCAACTGAAGCGGCGTTCTGTAAAGCTGAACGTGTTACCTTTGCGGGATCTACGATACCTGCGGCGATCATATCACCGTATACTTCGTTCTGAGCGTCAAAGCCGTAGCCAACCTTGCCTTCACGGCGGATAGTGTCGATGATGACAGAGCCTTCAAGACCTGCGTTAGCGGCAATCTGACGAACAGGCTCTTCAAGAGCACGGAGAACTATCTTAGCACCTGTCTTTTCGTCACCCTCAAGGGTTGCGATAAGAGCTTCTACAGCGGGCATAGCGTTTATAAGTGCTGTACCGCCGCCTGCTACGATACCTTCCTCTGCGCCTGCCTTAGCGGCTGCAAGAGCATCCTCGATACGGAGCTTCTTTTCCTTCATTTCGATTTCTGTAGCGGCACCGACCTTGATAACAGCAACACCGCCTGCAAGCTTTGCAAGTCTTTCCTGAAGCTTTTCCTTGTCAAATTCGCTTGTTGTGTTTTCGATAGCGGCTCTTATCTGAGCGATTCTTGCCTGAATCTGCTCTGTTGAACCTGCGCCGTTTACAATCGTTGTGTTTTCCTTTGAAACTGTTACGCTCTTAGCACGGCCAAGCTGGTCGATAGTTGTATCCTTAAGCTCAAGACCGAGTTCTGATGTGATAACAGTACCGCCTGTAAGAATTGCGATATCCTGTAACATTTCCTTACGTCTGTCGCCGAAGCCGGGAGCCTTTACACCTACGCATACGAATGTACCACGCAGCTTGTTGAGGATAAGTGTTGTAAGAGCCTCGCCCTCGATGTCCTCAGCGATGATAAGCAGCTTCTTACCTGCCTGTACGACCTGTTCAAGTAAGGGCAGAACGTCCTGAATGTTGCTTATCTTCTTGTCTGTGATAAGGATGTAAGCATCGTCAAGGTTAGCTGTCATCTTATCTGTATCTGTTGCAAAGTAAGGTGAAATGTAACCTCTGTCGAACTGCATACCTTCAACGACTTCGCTGTATGTTTCTGCTGTCTTGCCTTCTTCAAGAGTAACAACGCCGTCTGTTGTAACCTTTTCCATAGCCTCTGCAATCAGCTTACCTACTGTTTCGTCACCGGATGAAACTGTAGCTACACGGGCAATGCCATCGCTGTTCTCGATAGCCTTTGAATTCTTCTTTATCTCTGCTACTGCCGAGTCAACTGCCTTTGAGATACCACGCTTAACATCCATAGGGTTAGCGCCTGCGGCAATGTTCTTCATACCCTCTCTGATAAGAGCCTGAGCGAGCAGAGTAGCTGTTGTTGTACCGTCGCCTGCGGCATCGTTTGTCTTTGTGGAAACTTCCTTAACGAGCTGTGCGCCCATGTTTTCGAAAGGATCGTCAAGTTCAATCTCCTTGGCGATAGTAACACCGTCGTTTGTAATCAGCGGAGCGCCGAACTTCTTGTCAAGCACTACGTTTCTGCCCTTAGGGCCGAGTGTAATCTTTACTGTGTTTGCGAGCTGGTCGATACCTGCCTGTAAAGCCTTGCGGGCTTCTTCACCGTATATAATCTGTTTAGCCATTGTGAATGTTCCTCACTTTCAATTATTCTACAACTGCGAGGATGTCTTCCTCACGGAGTATTGTGTATTCTTCGCCGTCAACCTTGACTTCTGTTCCTGAGTATTTGCTCATAAGAACCTTGTCGCCGACTTTAAGCTGTACGGGAACGAGCTTTCCGTCAACTGTCTTGCCGGGGCCTACCGCTACAACTTCTGCTACCTGGGGCTTTTCCTGTGCGGCACTTGTAAGAATTATACCGCCCTTTGTTGTTTCTTCTGCTTCGAGCATCTTGATAACTACTCTGTCCGATAACGGTTTGATCGTCATTTTGAATGACCTCCTTGTTATATTTGCTGTCACTTTTTTATCTGTGACGGTGCTTTTGATTTTCAAGCTGTTAGCACTCTTTATGTTTGAGTGCTAACTGCTGATTATTATTGTAATCACTTTACGCATAAAAATCAAGGGGTAAAATGTGAAAAGTGATAATTTTGTTACATTAATATAAAAGTCGTTCGGCAGATTGATAATTATTTATGCAGATTTACACATAAAATTGACGGAATTTTTGAAAAAGGTGTTGAAAAAAGGCGTGAGGGGCTGTATAATATAAATAGAAACAGGGCGATAAGGATTTATCAATAAAGTTTGTAGAAAAAGTTTTATACAAAGTGCAAATTTTTAATCCCTATCCCCCTGCCCCCTTTCCCCGTGAAAGGCTGTGTATGCTTGGTTGGCTTTGCGTCCTTGCAAAGCCCTTGTGCATACACGCCCGGCATCCATGCCGGGGGAGAATACGGGGGCTATCGCCCCTCGTCCAAGCAAGGACGCTTGCAGTCAGCCACACAAAGCCACTATGCAAGGACGCATAATGACAGCCACACAAAGCCGTTGCACGATGCAACGGCACAAATGGCTGTCAATGCACAGATGCAGTGACACAGTAGGCTGACGACCTATATGAGGGCTACGCCCCTCAACCCCGATAAAATAAATAAAAGTTGTATACAAGGGTGATAAGGATTTATCGCTTTAATATTTAAAATTGTGTACTTTACGGAGGCACTGAAATGTCAAAGAAGATTATAATAGCCTGCGACAACGAGCATATATGTGATTTTATTGAGAACTATGCCGAAAAAGAGGGCTTTACGGTAAAAACGATATGCGATATAAGCGAGGATACACAGCACGTTGTGCGTGAATGTCTTGTTCTTCACCCCGATATTATAATACTCGGCGGTTGCTATCTTGATGCAGAGCAGGAATGCCGCCATACCTCTCTTATGGCTGATATATATATGCTGAAGAATGATGGAGGCGAGCATACTTTATCGCTTCCGCTTGATATAGGACAGCTGTCGGAGGTATTCGACAAATATGACGGGAAGATGCGTGGCGAGTGTGACACGCTGTCAATTGATAATGAACATAACTGTGCGAAGGTAGGCGACAAGGAGTATCCGCTGGGGCTTAATGAGCTTGAGATACTCCGCTCGTTTATAGCAAATCCGAACCGTGTGTTCAGCAAGGAACAGCTTGCTTATGAGGTGTTCGGTCCTGACGCAAAGGGCAGTGACGCACTGGTCGAAGAATCGGTCAGCCTGCTGAAATCAAAGCTGGACGGCTTATCTTCAAAATGGAGCATAAGGCTTATATGGGGAGTAGGGTATAAGTTTGAGGTGAATGAATAAGAAAAACGGGGAGCGTTTCCAAGTGAAATGCTCCCCGCTTTATTATCGGTAAATTATTAAATTATTCAAACAGCTTTTCAAACTCTGCTACACATTCTTGATTGTAAGCCTCATAGTCAACGTTCAGCGGCTTAACTTCACCGCTATACAGCATCTGTAAGCCATTATAAACGCCGTCGTCGGAGTTTTCGATAAGAGTACCGCCGTACTTGTGCATAAATGTTCTGGGTCCTGTAATATCTGTTGAAACGATTGGCAGACCGAGAATGTCCGCTTCGGCAAGAACCAGTCCGAAGCCCTCATATAACGAGCTTAATATAAATCCGTCGCAAGCCTTGATTATAGGATAAGGGTTGCTTACGGCAAGCAGAAGAATTACATTTTCGGAAAGACCCATTTCGTTTACTTTTTCAATAAGCTCTTCGTACTTTTTTGCTCTTGAGTTGCCGCCCATTATTATAAGATATATGCTGTTATCCTTCTGCCAGAGCTTATAGAAAGCGTCTATAAGTCTGTCGTGACCTTTTTCGGGCGAATAACGACCGACATTTATGAACTTCTTAGCGTCCGATTGCATTATCTCATAGAACTTTTCAGGCTCTACAGAACATTTTGTGGTGGGGTCAAGGGCTATAGGCTGTTCGCTGTTTGCAAGAATCGTCTTGTAGTCAATAGTATTTTTTACTATGTTGATCTTCTTGTCCTTACCTGCAAGTATCTGCGTAGGTGCGACAATATCATCGGTTACCGCAACAACATTGTCATAAGTGTGGTAAGCATATTCAAGAAGGTCTTTTCTCTGGTTGCTTCTTGTCTTGATTTCGGCGAGCATATCATTATGCACCCATATCGTCTTTTGACCTTTGAACTGACTGTAGAGCAGAATCATCTCGTCCTCATATCCGCAGAACTGGATAACCCTGTCAAACTTTGCATTGCCGTATGAACGCAGGAAGTTCTGTTCGATACGCTTTCCGAGCGATTTGATATACTGATTTGTAGAAATGAGGTGTTCTTTGTACAGCTTGTTTACAGTCTTGTTTGCAGCTGTAAGGTTGAAGTATTCCGCTACTGCGAAGAAGTTTACCTTATCACTGAATGTTGCAAGCTGTTCGCCGTGTCTTTTTGCTTTTCCCTGACAGAATGAAATGTAGTAGTTTCGCTTGTCAAGGTCAATGTTTTTCATAAGGGATCTGAGCGATGTGGTTATGCCGTTCTTGTCAAGGTTGCCGGCATATATCAGCACGTTTTCCTTGCCGTTTCCGGTTACAGGTCCTACAGTAAGTCCTGTGTCGATACCGAGGATCGTTCTGTCACAAAGCTGAGCTGTAGCGTTACTGCTGTCCCATGTGCAGTATGTCTTTACAAACTCTGTATCGTCGTAGTTCTTTTCGCTTCTCAGCTCGTCTACAAGAGCGTCAAGGTCAAATACCTGAGGGAAAGGCAGGTCGTCCATATCCATGTACATACCTCTGTCGCAGAGATATTCGTCTTTATCATACGGGAAAAGCACCACTTTTTTGCGTGTGCAGGCATAATCGAAGAATACGCTTGAATAGTCTGTAACAAGAACGTCTGCAATGTTAAGGAAGTCGTATGTTTCATACTCTGCGGGGAAGTTCTTTATATGTTTGAGTTTGCTGACTTCCGCCGTATTCTTGGCGTGCATTGCCATAGGGTGAATGTTGATATAGAATATCTCGTCATCGGTAAGTCTTTTGTCAAGCTCGCAAAGGTAATACATAAGATATGCGTCGTTTTTTGATACGCCGACCTTATCGACAGTACCTCTCCATGTCGGCATATATGCGTATATCTTCTTGTCGGTGATCTCAAGCTCTTCTCTTATCTTTTGCTCTGCGTCCCTGTCGAAGAATACTGTGTTTCTCGGATAACCGCAGAGTATATAGGAATTTGAAGAAATATTCTCAAGCATATAGTCCCTTATCATTACGTCTTTCGTAAAGATGTTGGGATAAAGCAGATAGTCGGCATTTACAAGGTTCTTCTGAACGTTTCCGAAGAATACATCGTTATGCACCTTGCGTCCCATGGCTTTGAGCGGTGTGCCGTGCCATGTGTTTATATATACCTGTCCCTTTTTCTTTATCCAGTAGTTAGGAAAGGTAGCGTCGTTTATCAGATATTTTGCGCTTGCAAGCAGACGCATATAATCATCGGAAGCATAAACAACAATGTTTACGTTTTCGAATCCGTAGTGTTCAAGAATAGCCGTAATGCTTTTTACATATCTTCCCCATGATGAAAGGTAAACCGTATATCCGGCGTATTTTTCATCTGTCAAAAGATATTTCAGAATATAGAACAGGTTACCGCTGATCTTTGTAGCGGTCTGCGATTCAAGCAGTATCACTTTTTCGTCTATCGGTAACTGCTCATAATAGGTTATATACTTGTTTTTCGCTACCCAGTAAGGATCCTTGAATTTTTTGCGTACCTTATTGGCGTAGGTAAAGGGGTTGCTCATTTTAGTTCCTCCGTGAAATCATGCGACTGTCTGTTTATCTTTATATTACTTGTCGCTAAGGTCGTGCTTTATCTGCGTAGTTGAAATTTCGGGTGTTCTGGGCAGATAAACTACCTCGCAGTATTCCTTGAGAAAATCAAACTTTCCCTTCCAGTCGTCGCCCATTACGAATGTGTCAACGTGGTATTCCTTTACGTCGCTTATCTTCTGATCCCAGCAGGTTTCGGGGATAACAAGATCGACGTAGCGGATAGCTTCAAGAAGCTGCTTTCTTATCTCATAGCTGAAATAGCACTTCTTCTGCTTTTCGTTCCAGTTGAATTCATCTGTTGAAAGCACTACGATAAGATAATCTCCGAGTGCCTTTGCTCTTTTGAGAAGTTCAATGTGTCCGTAGTGGAGCAGATCGAATGTTCCGTAGGTAATTACTCTTTTCATGCTTTTTGTCCTTTCGTATAGTTCCTTATTCAAATGCTTATTTGTCACTTTCAACGCTTGTGAAGTGACCGCTTTTTTCATCATCTTCCGGCGGTTTCATATAGTCGCCGTACATATTGGTGAGAAGACTGTCATATCCTGCCGGTGCGGGATATTCGCCGCTCTCAAACGGGAGCATTATCTTCTCCTCAAACCATTCGCTTTTATATGTTTCTCTGGGGAAGCCGTGCGCACCGCTTACGGTACACAGCTTTTTGCCCGAACAGAATACATTGAAGATACCGACAACAAAGTCACGAATCGCAATAACAAAGCCTCTTGGCATCTTTATCATAAAGTGATAAAGCATACGGGCTGATTTTTTGGTATAGTCAAAGTCAAAATCCTTGTTCTGCTTTGCTATAAGCGCATAAGATGTCGTGCTTACCCATTTGAACATGAATTGTGCCAGTTTATTGTTTTCGGGACACTTGTCCACAGGGAAAACATCTATATAAATACCCTTGTGCATATTTACGCCTTCAAGGAACGGGTCAATGACCTCAGTGTTGTCAAGCCTTATCTTGTCAAAGTGGAACGGGTAACCCTTGTCATTCTTCTTGTCCTGCAGAAAAAGTCCTTCGGGTAATGCTTTTTTGCATACGCCGTTCAGCTTTTTGAAATCCTTTCTGAGCATTACAACGTCAATATCATCGTCCCACGGGATAAAGCCCTTGTGCCTTACCGCACCGAGAAGCGTTCCTGCTGTAATAAAATAGCGTAAATTGTTCTCCTTGCACATCCTGTCGAATTTTACGAGTATGTCAAGTTCCTTTGCTTTAAGGTCGGCAAGTTCTTTTTCTGAAAGCTGTTCTTCCAAGTTTTCACCACCGTGATAATTATTAGCCGTAAAAACGGATACGCATTGAATCGGGTAAAGAAAAAATAAGGATAAAAATTTCTGTAAAGAAATTTTGCAGATTGTAGAAAAAGTCTGTTTTTGAAATTAACTTCTGATTTATTATCCCTATCCCCTTTAGGACACTCTGATGGCTTTGCCTCGTGCAAAGCTTGGCGTGTCCTTATTTCGGCATCCTTGCCGAAAACCCCTTTCCCCCGTGAAAGGCTGTGTATGCTTGGTTGGCTTTGCATCGTGCAAAGCCCTTGTGCATACACCCCCGGCATCCGTGCCGGGGGTGAATACGGGGACTGGCGTCCCTGCGACCTGCCTTGGGGCTACGCCCCAAACCCCGTATTATTAAAAATATAGGTTTATCGACAGACTGAAAAATTTCTGTAAAGAAATTTTATTCAAAGCGTAAAACAAACTCATATTATTATACAACGAAATCGGCTGTTTGTCAAGAATTTAAGCCGTTTTACGCATTAGTAGTAATGCACAATAAAGCAGGTTAAATGCCTGTGATTTTACGGTAATATTTGCGTTTTGATAATGCCGGATAAACCGGTCGCAAAAAAAGCTGTCGCAAGAGCCTTCTAAGCTCCTGCGACAGCCGGTAAAGGTCGGCGGTCAGACACCCATTTTCTTATTATATGCGGCACATACTTCTTTTGCCGTGCCCTGCATTACGGGTAATCCGTGGTCGAGCCACAGTGCCTTGTCGCAAAGCTGTTCGATAGACTTCATATTGTGCGAAACATACAGCAGGGTAGTGCCGTTTGACAGCATATTCTGCATACGCTCCGAGCATTTCTTCTTGAAGCGGACATCGCCTACCGAGAGAATTTCGTCTGCGATAAGTATATCGGGCTGTACCGATGTCGCTATCGAGAAGCCGAGCCTTGCTTTCATACCCGATGAGAAATTCTTTACGGGCGAATCAAGGAAGTCCTGAAGCTCGGAGAACTCAACTATTTCATCGAACTTTTCCTGTATAAAATCCTTTTTGTAGCCGAGAAGCGTTCCGTTGAGGAAAATATTCTCCCTTGCGGTCATATTGGGATCAATACCTGCGCCAAGTTCAATAAGTGCGGCAACAGAACCCTTTACATCTACAGTTCCCTTGTAGGGTTTGAGAATACGGCTGATTACTTTAAGAAGTGTGGATTTTCCTGCACCGTTTGTGCCGACAAGCCCCCACGCCTCGCCTTTTTTTACATGAAGGTTGATATCCTTCAGTGCAATGAATTCCTGAAACATCAGTTCACGGCGGAGTAATCTCACTACATATTCTTTTATATTGTCAACTTTCATGTTCGCCTTATTGAAGCGGACGGTCACATTGTTTACGTCTATGATATAATCTTCCAAACCGATACCTCCGTCAGATATACAGAATAAACTTGTCCTGCTTATCTCTGAAGATAACAGTACCAAGTACAAAGAAGAGTGCGGCATATGCAACACCGAGGATAATTGTTTTCATATCAGAGATGCAGCCTGTATAAGCGATATCTCTGAACTGCTTGATGTAGATATAAAGCGGATTGAGATTCTCAACTATGAACTTCAGCCAGTTCGGAAGAATGTCAACCGGATAGAATATCGCCGATGCATACATCCACGCCGTCGTAAACGCATTGTATATATATCTTGTGTCACGGAAGAAAACGTGCATCTGAGCGAGGAAGAATCCCATTCCGCAAGCGAATATATACGCTTCGAGCGTTATAAGAGGGAATAAAAGCATCGTCCAGTAGAAAGGCGAGCCTGTGAAGATAAGGACTATCAGCAGTGCGCCGAGTGACAGGACATAATCGACCATACAGCTTGTGACCTTTGCAAGCGGGAACATATATTTTGAAACATATGTCTTTTTCAGCAGAGCGGCGTTCGAGGTTATACCGTCCATCGCCTTGTTTGTTGCGCCGACGACGAAATCATACATAGTTCTGCCGACAAGCAGATAAACAGGAAAGTTTGGTATGTTTCTGTCGAACAGTTTCGAGAATACAACGTACATTACGAGCATTATAAGCAACGGATTCAGTACGCTCCAGACGTATCCCAGTACACTGCGTCTGTATTTCAGCTTCAGATCTCGTGAAACGAGCTGGATGAGCAGATCCTTGTAGTGCCTTACTTCAAGAAATCCGCCTGTTTTATCCTTGCGAACAAGTGTCATTTATACCTCCGTCAATCAAAACTCTTGTTGTGTCTTACTTTGTTGTAGAGCTTTGAGTTAAGAATTTTGTTATATCCTGTAAGACCTATATGCAATCTGTTGAGCGTTTTTAGTATCTTGCAGTGCTTTCTGCTCATCTCATAAACTTCGTGGTATTCCTTATCCATAAAGTTCATCATTTCATCGGCTCTTTTTCTGCCTGCTTTCCTGTTTTTATCGCACAAAAGCGAGGTAACAAGGAAGCTCAGCAGCAGAAGGTGTGTTTTCTTTGCACAATAAAGCGCCGCCGCACCCGAAAAGCTCTTGCCCTCTGCGGTCATACGCTTAAGCACGGTTTCGGTATGACCTATACGCTTAAGCTGATTTTCCGCAGAAACGCTTTGCGTCACATCGCCTATGCGGTATTCATATATGAAAAGATCGAGCGGCAGTATGCTCTTTGCCTTACTGCAAGGGAAGGTGGCGTATTCGTGGTCTTCGTAGAACACCTTTTCGCTGAGCTTTATTCCTTCGTTTTTATAAAAATCGGTGCGGTAGGTTATGCCGTGGAACGTAAGGCTGCGGTCGAAGTTTTTCCACTGCGACATTACCTCGTCCATTGTGTATATTCTGTCAAACTGCGGCGGAAAGCAACGCCAGCTTTTTACTTCGCCGTTTGAAATGTTTATCGTATGATGAGGCGTCAGCACAACATCGGCATCCGTATTTTCAAGCGCCTTTATAAACTGCGGAATATTCTCGGTAAGAAACCAGTCGTCAGCGTCAAGAACTTTAAGATATTTGCCGACAGCTTTTTCACTGCCGACATTAATACCGGAACCGTGACCGCCGTTTTCCTTGTTTATAAGGCTTATTGAGGCGGGGTATTTTGCAATATATTCTTCTGCGATTTGTTCGCAACCGTCTGTAGAGCCGTCGTTTACAACGATTATGTCGAGCCTGTCCGTACATTCGCACAGGAGCGAATCAAGGCATTTTGCCAGAAACGGCTTGCTGTTGTAAGACGGGATAATTATACTCAGTATCTTTTCCATTAATTATTACCTTTTTTCAGTTTATTAAGTCTGTTTTCCTTTATTCCTGCGAGCGTATATGAAAATGCCTTGAACATACTTATGTCCGTCAGCTGTTTTCTTTTGGCAAAAGCGTAATATGCGGCATAGAGAACGGACAGGGGAAGCCCCATTATATATCTTGTAGTATTTCCTCGGTTCACA
>ENA-UAOM01000624-UAOM01000624.1-human-gut-metagenome-genome-assembly--contig:-NODE-624-length-12481-cov-4.901336_pt1 | contig 12481 bp, 7 predicted proteins | sample MGYA00243468_ERZ654555 | MGnify/ENA primary metagenome ERZ654555 (study PRJEB26926, sample SAMN06164434) | human gut metagenome | biome: ENVO:00009003; feature: ENVO:2100002; material: ENVO:00002003... | reverse complement strand
GTTCGTCGGCAGCGTCAGATGTGTATAAGAGACAGGATATAAATGTCATATTACGGATTGATTAAATTTCTCGGCGGGTGGGCGGTCAGACTGTTTAACCCCGTCAAAATTTACGGAGCTAAAAAATTTGAAAACAAAAAAAGCATCTTTGTGATGAACCACGTGTCCAATATGGATTCTGTGGTTTTCGCAGCTTATTTCAAAAACGAATTTCGATTTGTTTATAAAGCGGAGTTTGACGAAAAACCTTTTTTGAGACACATATTTCACAATATGAGGCTTATTCCCGTCAAAAGGGGCGAGGTTGACTTGAAGGCTACGAAGGAATGTCTTTCCGCCTTGAAGCAAAATGAAATTTTGTTTATTTTTCCCGAGGGCACAAGAAACAGGGAGAGCGACGAAATGCTGCCCTTCAAGACGGGACCGGCGATGTTTGCACTTAAAACAAAAACGCCTATTAGACCTTTTTATATTCAGAAAGCAAAAAAAGGCAAAAAAAGATATATTATAGTAGGAGAGGAGTTCGAGCTTTCCGATTTTTACGAGGGGGGACTGAACAAGGAAAATTTGGAAGCCGCAACGGAATTTATCCGCGTCAAGGTGACGGAACTTAAAGAAAAATTGAACAGGGAGCCGAATGCTCTGAAATGACTGAAAAAATCATTTACGTTTCTGAAACAAACGGTTTTTGCAAGGGCGTAAAAAACGCCGTGGACACGGCGCTGAGATACGCGGGCGAAAACGTCTATACCTTCGGAGAGATAGTCCACAACAAGCGTGTTGTCAACAAACTCGCGTCATTGGGTATCAGGATGACCGAGGACGTATCCGGGCTTAAAAAAGGCGATACTCTCATAATCCGTTCTCACGGAGCAAAAAAATCGGTGTTCGAGCAGTGCGAAAAATCGGGCGTAAAGGTTGTGGACGCAACCTGCCCCTACGTAAAGGTAATCAGAAACAAAGCCGCCGAATATTTTGGCAAGGGGTACCTTATCGTGCTTGTGGGAGACAAAAACCATCCCGAGCTGCAAGGCATAAACGGTTGGTGCGGCGACAGTGCCGTTTTCTTCGACGGAAAGGGCAAACTCCGACTCGAAACGGACAAAAATGTTCTCGTGCTTTTTCAGACTACATACGAAAGCAAAAAAGTTGATGAAACGCTGCAAAATATTGTGGCGGATAATGCAAAAACAGTTGAGTTTTTCAACACGATTTGTTATACTACTGAGGATAGGCAAAATTACGCGCTTTGCGTTTCCCGAAAAAGCGAGTGCTGCGTAGTGGTCGGCGGGCGCAACAGCTCCAATACCAAGAAGCTTTTCGACATCGCCAAATCCAACTGCAAAGACACCTTTCTTGTGGAGGAAGCCGCGGAGCTGAGTGATGTTTGTCTGTCAAAATACAGTAGAATGAGTTTAATAGCAGGAGCTTCAACTCCGCAGGAGTTGATGGAGGAGGTTTTGTCAAAGATGTTTGCAGAAGCAAAGGACAACAGCGCAACGGTCGCAGTGGAAGAAATCAGCAAAGAAAACGAAGCTCACGAATTCGCAAGCGCCGTTGAGAAGATTGGAAAGAGAAGACCCTTGAAAAAGGGGCAGAAAATCAAGGGGACCGTTTCCCACATTTCCGAAGAGGGCGTGAATGTTTCAGTCGGCTCCAAAACCGACGGGTTTATTCCCAATGAAGAAGTGTCTATGGACGGCGACTTTGAAGCTGCCAAGAAAAATCTCAAGGTAGGCGATTCGATTGAGGTCATAATCACTTCAACGGACAAAGGGTTGACGCTTTCCAGAAAAGAAGTCGAAGAGCTTTACAAGGACGACGAGCTTGTTGAAGGCATCAAAGAGGGTAAAGAATTCGATTTGGTCATGAACAAAGCTGTAAAGGGCGGTTTGCTTTCAAAGCTCGGAAGCTACACCGTTTTTGTTCCCGCTTCCCATATACGCAACGGTTTTGTGAGAGATTTGACTCAATATGTCGGCAAAAAGCTCAGACTGATTGCGTTGGAGGACGGCATCGACGACAACAAGAAAAAAATCGTTGCAAGCCAGAGAGCCTTGCTTGAAAGAGAAAAGAAAGAGAGAGAGGACAATTTCTGGAACAACATCGAGGTCGGAGAAATAGTTGACGGCAAGGTTTTGCGTTTCGCCTCTTTCGGCGCTTTCGTAAGCGTGCGCGGTATGGACTGTCTGGCACATCTGAGCGATTTGTCCTGGAATCCCGTAAAGGAACCGGGAGACGTGCTCGAGCTTAACAAAACGTATGAGTTTGTTGTGTTAAAGCTTGACAGAGAGACCAACAGAGTTTCAATCGGTTACAAACAGCTGCAACCCCATCCTTGGCAGATTGCCGCAGAAAAATATACGCCCGGAACCGTCGTCAAAGGCAAGGTTGCGCGTATTTTGCCTTTCGGCGCGTTTGTAGAGTTGGGCGACGGCATAGACGGCTTGCTCCATATTTCCAATATATCCTGGGATTGGCTGTCCGATATAACGCAGGTTATCAAAATCGGCGACGAGGTTGAAGCCATGGTTATGGATTTTGACCTTGAAAACAGAAGAATCACGCTGTCGAGGAAGGCTTTAATCCCCGAACCGGGAAAAGCAGCCGAAGCCGAAAAGGTTGCCGCCACGTCGGAGGAACCGACAACGGAGGAGCCGACGGTTGAACAAACCGAATCATCGGCCGAAGAAAATAAGGAATAATTTTTAAGCAATTGTCGAAAGCGGTTGTTTTATTTGACAGCCGCTTTTTTTCGGCAAAGCGGACAAAGTTTCTTAAAAAATTTTTTCTCAATTACGTTAAAATCGTTGACAAATCTCCGATTTTAAGTTAAAGTAAATAGGCTGTGATGTGCGGTTGCTTGTCTCGGGGTGTAGCGCAGTTTGGTAGCGCACGTGGTTTGGGACCATGGGGTCGGGAGTTCGAGTCTCTTCACCCCGACCAGATTAGTCCGAATAAGGGCCTTTAGCTCAGTTGGTCAGAGCGGTCGGCTCATAACCGATTGGTCCGGGGTTCGAGTCCCTGAAGGCCCACCAACAAAGTCAAGTAACCTGCTTTACATACCGGATAATTGTGGTTTGTGGCCTGGTAGTTCAGATGGTTAGAACGCTAGCCTGTCACGCTAGAGGTCGAGGGTTCGAGTCCCTTCCAGGTCGCCACTTTTGCCTCGGTAGCTCAGTCGGTAGAGCAGGGGACTGAAAATCCCCGTGTCGGTGGTTCGATTCCGCCCCGAGGCACCACTCGAAGTGGTGTTTTTTTTAGAAATCTTTGCGCTGGTGTAGCTCAACTAGGCAGAGCAATTGATTTGTAATCAATAGGTTGTAGGTTCGATTCCCATCACCAGCTCCACAATTTAATATTTTTGGGAAGATTCCCGAGCGGCCAAAGGGAGCAGACTGTAAATCTGCCGTCATCGACTTCGGTGGTTCGAATCCACCCTCTTCCACCAGAAAAGCTCTTGTTCTTTTGAACAGGGGCTTTTCAGTTATATTTGTTTTTTGCATATGCGACAGGCGAAAGCAAACCCTGCGCCCGCAGTGGGCGCAGGGTTATTTTATGACGATATTACATTTATTTTTATATTGAAAATGCGGGGAACGTGGAGAAATGATGTTTGGCTTTTAGATTATTCCGTGTCGGGTTCACTGATGGGGATCCACATCTCATAATATCTGTTTTTCCTGCGTTCGGCTCGGTCTGTTGCCAGATGATAGACTTCAATTACAAATTCTTCCTTGATTTTGTACTCAGAGTCGGGCAGCCAGGAATTAAAAATCAGCTCGTGCAGGCGGGGTAGCTCCGTTCCGGCATAGCCGCCCTTTTCGGTGGTGAAAACCGCATATTGCCCGCCGGGGACAGTTATCTTTTCCAGACGGCTATAGTCGATATCCTTTTGGGCTCTTGCAATAGAGTATTTTCCGTTGTCGAAAACTCCATACCAAATCCCGTCATATCCGGCGCTGATCCTTTCGGGGTAATGCTCAAATTCAACGGACCACATGATGTTCTCCTGCTTGAATCTGTCAGCCGAGCGGCAATTAAACTGCTTTGACAAACCGAAAATTTCAAAGCTGTCAACGGTTACGATTTTGAAATCCATTTCTTTTGCTCCTTTAATGTTCAATTCAAAGGAAACGGGCGGGAATATTTTAACAGAACCGATTTTGTTTCTTGCGTTTGTCGGAGTAGTGCCGTGCTGATTAATGAAAGCCTTAGTGAAAGCGTCGGAGCTGTTCCAGCCGTACTTCATTGCGATATCAATAATTTTCGCGTTGCTGTTTTGCAGGTCATTTACGGCAAGCGACAGCCTGCGCCGCCTAATATATTCATTGACGGACATACCGACCATATAGCTGAACAGGCGCGAGAAATTATTGCCGCTCTGCATAGCGATCCTTGCAAGCTCATCAATGCTGATATCATCGGTAATGTGCTCTTCAATGTAATCCGACACATCGTTCAGTTCTCTTAAAACATCCATACCGTTCACCTCGATAACGATTGTAACACAGCAGTTGAAATATTGCCCGAACTTTTTCGTTCTTATTTTTCGTAAAGCGCTGATATTGAAAGAAGTATAACCGATTGCGTGAAGCCGCACTTCATAGCAGTCGGTTATTTTTATGCTGAGAATTTAATTGAGTCTGACGGAGGATAACGCCTTATAGGCCACGGAGCTGCTCGATGACTATATCGCATTTATTCTCTATATCGAAGGCGCTGAAGTAGGCTTCTTCGAGAGGGATCCATCTGCGGCGGAAGGCTTCGAGCTTTTCGCTGCCGTTGCGGCGCAGGATGCGCTCGAGGCGCGTTTCAAGCGGGGCGGTGACAAAGACTTTTATATCGTAAATGTCCGGGATCTGCGGATGCAGCGCATATGCGCCCTCAACTATGGTGACCCCATCGGGGGTCGCTCTTTTTTTGCCCGAAACGCCCATTATCGAGCAGTCGAATACCGAGTATTCAAAGGGCTTGCCGCTCAGCATACCGTCGGCAACTTCGGCGCTGAAGCGCTCGTAATGCACATTGCCGCCCGGCTGAGAGAGCCGCTCCGCCGTGCGAAGCTCCGGGGGCAGGAAGAAGTCGTCCATATGTATGACCTCAGCGTTCAGCCGCTCGGCGAGAGCCGCGGCAAGGGTGGTTTTGCCCGCCGCAGCCCGCCCGTCAAGGGCTATCACGGCGCTGCCCTTTGAGGCGAGCAGCGCCCGTGCTTTTTCGATTATCCTCTCCATATCATGCACCTCGGTCAAGACGGCTATTATAGAGCGCGGCATAGAAGCCGTTTTGCTCCATCAGCTCGGCGTGAGTGCCCTGCTCGATGATGCTGCCGTCCTTCATCACAAGGATGAGGTCGGAATTCTTTATCGTCGAGAGGCGGTGGGCGACGACGAAGCTCGTCCTGCCCTGCATCATGCGGGAGAATGCCTGCTGGATCTTTATCTCGGTGCGGGTGTCTATCGAGGAGGTCGCCTCGTCGAGAATGAGCATCGGCGGCAGGCAGAGCATGACACGCGCGATACAGAGCAGCTGCTTCTGACCCTGCGACAGACCCGAATTTTCATCCGAAATCACCGTGTCGTAGCCCTGAGGCATACGCTTGATGAAGCTGTGGGCGTGCGAAGCCTTGGCGGCGGCGATTATCTCCTCGTCGGTCGCGTCGGGTTTGCCCATTGCGATATTCTCGCGCACCGTGCCGTCCTTGAGCCATGTGTCCTGCAGCACCATGCCGTAGCTGCGGCGCAGGCTGGAGCGGGTGATATCGTTGATGTCAATGCCGTCAACGGCTATCACGCCGCCGTCGACATCATAGAAGCGCATGAGTAGGTTTATCAGCGTAGTTTTGCCGCAGCCCGTCGGGCCGACTATGGCTATCCTGCTGCCCGCTTTTACGTTGAGATTTAGGTTCTTGATAAGCTCCCTGTCCTTGACATAGGAGAAGGCGACGTTTTGCATCGCCACGTTGCCCTTGGCGTCGGTGAGGGTCACGGCGTCCGCCTTGTCGGGGGATTGCGGCGGCTGCTCGACCAATTCAAAGAGCCTCTCGGCGCAGGCAAGAGCATTTTGCAGCTCCGCCACAACGCCCGAGATCTCGTTGAAGGGCTTGGTATATTGATTGGCGTAGCTCAGGAAGCAGGTGAGCCCGCCGACGGAGATAGCGCCTTTGACGGCGAAGAGAGCGCCCGTAAGACCCACGGCGGCGTAAACAACGCTGTTGACGAAGCGGGTCGATGGGTTGGTTATCGAGGAGAAGAATATCGCCTTGAGCGAGCGCTTGGCGTAGCGGTCGTTTATCTCGTCGAATTCCTCGAGGGTCTTTGCCTCCCTCGTGAACGCCTTGACGACCTTTTGAGAGCCTATTTTTTCTTCAATGAATGCGGTTTGCTCGCCTCTGGTCTCGGACTGCGCCCTGAACATCGAATAGGTGCGGCGGGCGATAAATCTTGCGACAAAGAGCGAGAGCGGCGTGAGCAGCACGACGACAAGAGTTATCCTCACGTTTATCGAGAGCATGAAGCCTATCGTGCCGAGGATGGTTATAACGCCCGTGAAAAGCTGGGTGAAGCCCATGAGCAGGCCGTCGGCGAATTGGTCGGCGTCGGCGATGATGCGGCTGACCGTTTCGCCCGCGGGGTGGCTGTCGATATAGCTCAGGGGCAGTATCTGTATGCGCCTCATTGCGGCGTTGCGGATATCGCGCACCACGCAGAATGTTATCTTGTTGTTGAGCGCGTTCATTATCCACTGCGCCAGCGCCGTAACGGCGGCAAGAATTCCTATGCCGATGAGCATGGGCTTCAGCGCGGCGAAATCAACATTTCTTTCGTCGACGATATTGTCTATCGCCCTGCCCGCAAGCACGGGGATATAGAGCGTCGCGGCAACGCTCACGGCGGCGAGGATTATAGAGAACGCAAGGTGCGGTTTATATCTGCCGACATAGTGAAGCACCTTTTTGAGAGTACCTTTTTTGGCCTTTATCCTGCTCATGCGCTCGCCTCCTCCGGGTCAAACTGCGAGAGATGTATCTCGCGATAGACGTCGCTTGACTTCATCAGCTCGTCGTGTGTGCCGACCTGCGCCCTGCCGTCCTCAAGCACGATTATCTTATCGGCGTTCATTATGGACGAGGTGCGCTGAGAGACGATGAATACCGTTTTGTCGCCCTGAGAGGCGGCGATGGCCTTACGCATGGCGGCGTTGGTGGCGTAGTCGAGGGCGCTTGAGCTGTCGTCAAGGATAAGGATATCCGCGTCCTTGATGACTGCCCTTGCGACGGCAAGGCGCTGCCTCTGGCCGCCGGAGAAATTGCGCCCGCCCTGCTCAACGGGGGCGTCCAGCCCGCCGTCCTTGGCGAGGATGAAATCCTTTGCCTGAGCGGTCTCGAGAGCGGCAAGCATCTCCTGCTCGGTGGCGTCGGGCTTGCCCCAGCGCAGGTTCTCCCTGACCGTGCCCTTAAAGAGCACGGAGCGCTGCGGCACGACTGCCACGCGGCTTCTAAGCTCCTCGAGCGGGAGCGAAGCGGAGTCGCAGCCGCCGACGGTTATTTTGCCCTCTGTCGGGCGGTAGAAGCCGGGGATGAGATTCACCAGAGTGGTCTTGCCCGAGCCTGTTGAGCCGATTATGCCAATCGTTTCGCCCTTTTTGGCTTTGAAGCTGACGCCCTCGAGCGAGCTTTCGCCCGAGCCGTCGTAGGTGAACGAAACATTGTCGAATTCAACGGCGATATCGGAGCTGTCGTCGACGCTGCCGCTGCCGCCGTCCTCCTCTGCGGGCATTTCAAGCACGGTGCTTATCCTGCCCGCGCAGGCGAGGGATTTGGTGATGCTGATTATCAGATTTGCGAGCTTTATCAGCTCGACAAGTATCTGCGACATATAGTTATAGAGCGCCACGACCGCGCCTTGGGTTATGATGCCCGCGTCGACGCGGACTGCGCCGATATAGATAAGGAACGCTATGCCGAGGTTGATTATAATGCAGGTCAGGGGATTCAGCAGGGCGGATATCCTGCCCGTGTGCTCCTGAATGGCGGTGAGGGTGTCATTTCGCTGCTCGAATTCCTTTGTCTCCTCATCCTCCTTACAGAATGCACGCAGCACCCTTGCGCCGATGAGATTCTCTCTCGCCGTGCCGAGCACCTTGTCGAGGGCGGCACGGACTTTTTTATAGAGCGGGATGCAGAGCAGCAGTATGCCGAATACCACGACGGAGAGGGCGGGTATGACCACAACGAAGGTCAGCGCCGACTTTGCATCCACGGTGAAAGCCATTATCATCGCGCCTATCACGACAAAGGGAGAACGCAGCAGCAGGCGCAGCGTCAGATTCAAGCCGTTCTGTACGCTATCCATGTCGCTGGTGAGGCGGGTTATCAGGGTCGAGGAGCCTATGCCGTCAAGCTGCGAGTATGAGAAGGAGCCTATGCGCTCAAATACGGCGTGGCGCAGCTTCCTGACAAAGGAGGTCGAAGCCTTGGCGGCAAAATATTGGGCGGTTATCGAGAAGATGAGCCCGACCGCGCCGAGCAGCACGAGTACGCCGCACATACGAATGATATAGCCGTCGTCCGACCGACCGATGCCCTTGTCGATGATTGCTTTTATTATCAGCGGCACAAAAAGCTCCAATATGGCCTCAAGCATTTTGAACAGCGGAGCGAGCACGCATTCGGTACGGTCCCCCTTGAGGTATACCGTGAGTTTTTTCATTTTTATATCATCCTCTGTTTATTTGACTTTAATGACGGGTGAGGCGATTATGCCGACGGGGCGCAGGGTGTATTCATAGCTCCAGCGGCAGCCCTCGGAGCGCCAGGCGTCAGGGCCGTGCCATGAGTGGCGGTTGTCGGTCAGGTGGACTGCGTCGAAAGCGTTGAAGCGGTGGCCGTAGAGCGTGATATCCACCTTGTGAGTGCCGCTGCCGATATCCTCGGCGAGCAGAGTGTAGGGCGGGTAAATTATCCTGCCATTGTCAGCGCCGTCGACCGACACGCCGATGAGGGCGCCGTAATAATTCGTTGCGGTGACGCTGAGAGCGCCGTTTGCCTCGACCTCAAGGTGATAGGTTACGTTGCCGCCATAGAACGGCAGACCCTGGGTTTCGAGCTTATCGAATGCGAGCTTGTCGGGCAGGGCGGTGATGACCTTGCTCCTGCCTGTCACACGCACGCCGAAATCGCCGAGAAGATAGCACCACTCGGTGTTGGTGCGCCTGCCGAACGGATAGACTATCTCAAGGATATTCTCACCCGCCTTTATGTCGGGCAGCGCAACGGTCTTGATATCCCTGTCGGTGTACCAACCCGTTATATTGTTTGCGACTTTTTCGCCGTTAAAGGTGATAGCGGCGGATTCTGCGTCCTCAAGCGCCAGCTCGGCGCCGCTGAAGTCGATCTCACTGCAAATCGTGAAGCGCAGGCGCAGAGTGTGCTCGGGGGCGGCCTCGTGGATGACCCACGGCTGAGCCACGGAATTGCCCCTCTCGGGGAAGCCGAGGGAGTGGCGGCAGATATTGTCAAGGCGAAGAATTTCCTCCTCCGGCTCAAACGGAGCGCCGTCGAGCGAGAATTCCGCCGTGTCGAGCAGCAGAGCGTTGCGCTCGGAGAGGGTGTAGGGCACAAATGCGGGCAGGCGTATCTCTTTTTCGGGAAGCGAAGCCGGCTTTGCGGTGCTCTTGCCCTGCCGTCTGCCGTTGTCAAGGCGGAGCAGCAGGCTGTCGTAGTCGTAAAGCACGCGGGATATCACGGTGCAGCCGTTTCTGTATTCGCAGTCAAGCTCCGAGATGTCGCCCGTTGCCGTGTCGTAAAGCATGGGCGAGAATTCGCCTTTTATGGTTATACGCAGGTAGTTTTTCTCAACGACCGATTTGTTGTATGGCTCGCGGCAGCGGCTTATGAAGAGCCAGCGGCTCTCGCCGTCGATCCTGAACTGATATATGAAGCCCTCGGAGAGGTCGCCGTTCGCAAAGCGCAGGGTGAGGTCGCGCTGCGGCTCGAGAGCGGTCAGCAGCTTCTCGCGGTCAAAGGGGATCACTCTGCTGCGCCCGTAGAGAGCCTTGCCGCGTTCGCTCGGAACGCCGTCGGACACGGTGGGAGCGGCGCCCATGAATATAAGGCTGCCGCCCTCGTCGGCAAATCTCTCAAGGCGGTCAAGGGTTGTGCCTCTGAGGGATTCGCAGTCGGGCACGATCACGGCATCATAGCTCTCCATGCCCACCTTGAGCGGCGCTCCGCCCTTCTCGCATTGAGAGGGGAGCAGGGATTCGCAGATAAAATCGAAATCTATGCTGCCGTTCAGCAGCCATTCGGTGAGCTGCCTGAATTTCTCGTCAAGGCACTTACGCATCAGCGAGCTTTTATCGTTCGGGCCCCAATGGAGCCAGAAGCTCTCGACCGGGTGGATAACTCCGACCCGCACGACGGGCTTGCCCCTCGTCATCGCCGTATTCACGCGGGCGAAATGATCCTCAATGCGGGGGAATTCCTTATACCACGGGGACTGATAGTGTATCGAGGCAGGGTAATCCCTCTTAGCCTCGCCGCCCATGGCGTACCATGAGAGGTGCGGCACGCGCACGGTGACGCCCATGCATGCCTGCCAGTCGCCGTGGAGCTTATAATTTCTGAAGTCGCAGTCCCAGCCGGTAACGCCGTAAAGCTCGGAGAGCATACCCTCCCTGCCGTATTGGCGCACGGCGGATTGGCACTGCTTGGCGGTGGTGAATTCAAAAGCGTCGCAGAGCATATCAATGCCGGGGATGTCGAAGCCCCTGTATGACCTCATGCAGTCGCCCAGAGCGGCGGTCTGGCTGGTGAGGGTAGGCTCCTCCATCATGTGACCCGTCAGGGCTATGCCGTGTTTTCGGCACCATGCGCCGCAGGTGTCGGCAAATGCCTCGGCAAAGCGCTCCGAAATATGGTCGTGATAATAGTATCTCGCCGTCGATATCCTGCCCTCGGGCAGATCCCAGAAAAGCTCGGGGAGCTTATCGACTATGCTGAAGCCGTAGGCAGCCTCAAAGGTCTGCGGCAGGTCGTCCGTCCACGGGAGGATAACATCGTCCCTGTCCGCCGCATTGCGGAGGGTCTGCTTGCGGGTGAATTGCGGCTCGTCGGTGAAGATAGACGGCACGGTGCCGCCGAATTCGTCGCCGACCGTCTCGGCGTAGCGCTCGTGAGTGACCTCGATGAAGCGCTCTATCGCCTTTTTATCAAGAGTGTTGACATAGGTCTGATTGTTATACCACGGCGAGGGGGCGTGGATCTTGAGATAGGCGTACCATTTGACACCCTCGGCATCATCATTTTTGCCGATGCGTTTGTAATCGGCGAGGTAGCCGTCGCTGTCAAGCCGCACGTCGTAGCAGGCGATGAGATAGCCCTTGCCGTTCCTGCCGCCCTCGGCGCGTGAGTCGATAACGTCCGCCTTCTCAGCCTCGTCAAGGCTGCAAGGCTCCGCCGTCATAAGCAGGCAGCGCGCCCTGTATTGCTCATCTTTGGTCACAAGCCCGCCCGCGGCGCCCGAGGGCCACCTGTCCTCATCATAGAGATAGGCGAGCATATCTTCTTTTTTAGCCTTGTCAACGCAGTGCCTGACAAGCCCCATGAATTCGTCGGAGAGATAGGCGTTGCTCAGACCCGTGCGGACATGCATATGGAAGCCGCCGAGACCCATCTCCTTGAATATGTCTATCTGTCTGCTCAGTTCGTCGGCCTCAAGGTGACTGTTCCACGCCCAGAACGGGGTGCCTCTGTATTCGCTCGTGGGGCGTTTAAAAAGCTCGTCGGAGAGCGACGGAGCGGAATTCTTCTTGTAAAACATCAGTTTTCCTCCTTGACAGGGTGTTTATAGAGAACCTTATCCTCGCTGGGGGTGTTCCAATTTATGTAGTTGTTGCGTTTGGCATAGTACCACGCCATTTCAAACATTTTTGCGCTCTCGTCAACGGGCACAAAGAGCTGCCCGTCCTTAAAATACGCTTCGCCGCTCATCTCCACCGTGCCGAGGTCGGTCTTGGCGAAGCGGCTGCCCTCGGTGAAGGTCGCGTAATGCTCATATGCTTCGCAGGTGAGGAAATCGACGCCTTTCTCCACCTTGCCGCCGATGCTTTGAATGAGCACACCGAACGGGGCGTACCAAACGCCGCCGATATTCTCGGGGTAGACCCCTCTTGCGGAGAATTCGAGCATCCTGCCCTTGAACGCCATTTTGGTGCGCTCATATATCGGCGCAAGGGCGTGGGGAGTTATCGTGTCGGTGCTCTTGTCTATCGTAAAGATATCGACTATACGCCCGTCCGCCATATAGCCCGTCGCCGTGAGCTTATCGCCGTCTATCTCGACGAGCGTATAGAAGCCCATGCGTTCCTCCTGCGGGTAGAAGCAGGAGTGCCATGTCTTTTGGCAGTTGGAGCAGTATATGTTGCCGCCGCCGTTGCCCACGATATAGTGCACCCTGTCTCTTATACACATCTGACGCTG
>ENA-UAOM01000617-UAOM01000617.1-human-gut-metagenome-genome-assembly--contig:-NODE-617-length-12520-cov-8.639952_pt1 | contig 12520 bp, 10 predicted proteins | sample MGYA00243468_ERZ654555 | MGnify/ENA primary metagenome ERZ654555 (study PRJEB26926, sample SAMN06164434) | human gut metagenome | biome: ENVO:00009003; feature: ENVO:2100002; material: ENVO:00002003... | reverse complement strand
GAGATGTGTATAAGAGAGAGGAAGAAAATTTGCTATTTCAGCGGAAATCATAATATCCAAGGAGATAAAACAAGAGGCTTCCCCCTCTAGGATTCAGAGGGGAGCCCATGAATAAAAGCTACAATCTACTTAACGCCGTATTTTTCTACGCCGCCGACATAAACCCTTTTAATGTTTACCTGATTGTCAAACAAAATGATATCAGCCTGCTTGCCGATTTGAATGGAGCCGGCAGTATGAGATATATTTAAAAGCTTTGCCGGGTTTAATGTCATCATTTTAATTGCCTCATAAACCGGAACACCTATCCGCAGCATGGTACGAATCAGCTGGTCTCCGCAGGCAACAGAGCCGGCAAAGCTAGACATATCCGGCATGAAGCCAACGCCGTCCTTAATCAATACCTGATGATGGTCCTCCGGATTCCCCAGATAAAACAAACCATTTCCCCAGCCGGCCGCACTCATTGAATCCGTAACTAAAATGATTTTTTCGTACGTCTTATTTTTAATCATTAATTTCAGCAGGGTATCCGGCAGATGATGTCCGTCGGCAATAGCCTCTACATAAAGCTCATCCTCCAAATAGACTGCTTCATTGATGCCGGGATGACGATAACAATTTATTCTCACGATGGTAGAGGTCATGGAATACATATGGGTGACAGACTGAAATCCGTGAAGAACTGCCTGATGTACATGATAGTCCTCGGCACTGGAATGACCGATAGAGGCATTGATGCCCCGCCTAAACAGTTCATCTCCCAATTCGTATGCCCCCTCAAGCTCCGGAGCAATCGTCCAACGCAAAATATTCGGAGATGTATTCAGTATCCGAAGATACTCCTCGCGGTCCGGGTTTTTGATATACTGAGCTGGAATAGCTCCCTTTTGCTTCATCGACAAATACGGTCCTTCTAAATGCACTCCCAAAAGACGGGCAGGAATTTCGGGATGATTCTTGATTTTATCAAATCGCTTTAAAAATTCAATCGTATATTCCGGGTCAGACGCAACAGTAGTCGGCACAATAGAGGTGACTCCATGCTTTAAATGCAGGGATGCTGCCTCCTTAAAGGCTTCAAGGGTTCCCTCCATATAATCATGACCGTTTCCACCATGCGTATGAATATCTATCAGTCCCGGAGATACAAACAAACCGTCGGCATCTACCGTATCGCAGTCCTCCTCAATGGTTCCGATTTTTTGGATAATTCCGTCTTCAATCAGAATATCCGCTTTATGGACTCCATTCGGGAAAACCACATTTCCATTTTTAATTATAAACCTTTTCATACCGCTATATCCTCCCTTACACTACACATACGGATTATTCTCCGGGTCCCTGTATACCCGAATACCGTCATTCAATTCTTCTATTTCTTTCAGCAGAATGTCCGACATTACAAAATTATCCTTCAAATTGGCAGCAATTCTATCCGGATGAGCCGATTTGGAAAGAGGAATCAGCGAACGCTTTTGCCCCCATGAAATAATGAGGTTGGCAACCGTCGTATGATTTTCCTCCGCCAGCCGGTTTAATACATCATTTTTAAATACCAAGCCTTTGGCAAACATTCCGTAGCTGATGACCTGAATATTATTTTTCCGGCAGTAGTCTATAAATAAATCCTGCTGTAAAAAAGGGTGACATTCAATCTGACACAGCATAGGCTTTATCAGAGAATCCTTCATTAATCGGTCTAAATAATATAAGGATATATTGCATACGCCGATAGCCCGGCAGTAGCCATGCTCGTACAGGTATTCCAGACCCCGCCATGTATCTAAAAGCTCCTCATAAAGCCGGGGCATCCAATGAATCAAATAGATATCGACATAAGATAAATTTAATTTTGACAAGCTTCTTCGGCATTCCTCAATCGCCGCCTGATAGCCTCTTTTTTTAGCGAGCAGCTTTGTGCTGACAATGATATTTTCCCGGTGAACTTTACTGTCCTTTATCGCCTTGCCTACTTCTTCTTCATTATTATATACTGCGGCAGTATCAATCAACCGGTAGCCGGTCTTTAAAGCACACAGCACACTGCTGTATGCTTCTTCACCGTCTAATAAAAAGGTACCTAAGCCCTGATTGGGAATTTCCAATCCGTTATACAGCTTCATCTAATCCGCAAAAATCAGACAAGGCCATACGGATTCAGCATTTCCGTTCATATTTCTGACACTGGAGTATGCAGCGTCCATCGTTTCATTCGTCATGATAATCGTGAAATTATCCGAAGTCAGCTTATTCTTCATAAAATCAGTAATGTCAACGTAGTAGGTTAAGAAGGATTCATTTACTGCAACGCATTCCAATTCTGTTATTAATATACATTCCTGATTCGGGTCATAAAGCTGAGAGCCGTAAGGATAAATGGAAATCGGATACTCTCCCGTGCTGTCCCAAGGCAAATCCGGATTATTGGTCGGATTATTGATGTATGGAGCATTGCCCCATGTCAGCTCCGAAGAATCCCATTCCAGATTTTGTGCCGCCCAGAAGAAGAAATGCTGTTTTGCACTCTTGGAGGTTGTCGTTATTCTTAAATATACCTTCTCCGTAGCGTCTAAAAGACTTCGGTCAATCGTGTATTCTTCATAAATAACACGATTTAATAACGGCTCCTCGTGAGAACCCTTGAAGTAATAATAGCCTACCGGATTAATGGTTGATTCATAATTTCCGCGGTTGATATTGCCCTCCTGAACGGGATATACTGCCGTACCCTTAACCTCATCAAAATAATTGGATACTGGCGGAAGCTCAAAGCTTGATAAATCGGACACAATACCATTCGTACAATCCGTAAAGACATTATTCTTAATCTTAGTTCCGGTACGATATGCCTCAAAATACATTGCCGTGTTTACCTTTTGGATAGTATTGCTTTGGATATCAACCGTATATAAGCCCAAAGACGGGTCATTCCATACATAGGAATAATATACGGAAATACCGACACTGGTACCGGATATCGTATTAATCTTATTATTGCGAATCGTTGTGGCAGGTCCATAGCTGATGTTGATTGCCGTAGAGCCTTCCTTCAAATTGTTAAATTCATTATTATAAATCTGCGTATCCGGCGTTCCATAGGAAACCTGAATTCCGCCATTGCTGTTTTCCACCACATTGCCATAGATTACATTTCCCGGTCCGGTTGCGTCATGCGTTGACCCCGGATTTCCCAAGCCAATCGCCGTTTTAGCAACATTGGATACCTTATTCTTTGTAAATACATTTAAAAACTCATCTTCTCCATGCAAATCCAAAGGCTCGTCCTGACAGCCGTCAATCGTATTATTATAGATTAAATTATTGTGGGCTACATAGGACAAGATAATCGCATGGCGAAGGTAAGGTCCCTTTAATGTATTGTTGTCGATAAAATTATAGCGGCAATCCATATTTGAGCCTACCATGGAAAAGGATTCAAAGCCGTTTCCGCAAACCAAGATGCCATAGCCGGCACCGCCGCCACCGATATCGGTTGCATCAGATACCTCACAGTTCGTTACCCGGCAGTCCTGAGTCCTTCTTAGAAGAACACCATTTTCCTGAAAATAAGATATTTTGCAATCCCGGACAACTATATTCTTCGTCACCTCAATCGGGTCTGTATTTAAAACCGCAATCTGAGAGTTTGGAGCATACTGGTTGCCCTCCGGATTATTCATGCTCGTATCTAAATTTGTCGGCATCTTATCTGCCGGCACCTCTGCTGTAAAGCTTAATCCGCTGATAGTCACATTAGAGGCATTGATTATTGCCAGCGTAGCCGTTGTTTTGGTCGTATTTGTTTCGGCATCAAATTTGGATACCAGAATCGTAGAATCCTTTCCGGCACCGCTGATATTGATATTGCTGGTATAAATATAGATATGTGCGAAGTACGGCGTAGTCAGCGTATTGCTGGAAAAGTAATACCTTCCCGCCGGGAAATAGACGCAATCCCCTTCCTTTGCCGCATTGATAGCCTGCTTCACTGCGGTTGTATTGTCAAACTCCGGGTCATTTGCCTTTGCCCCGTACATGATAACATTTAGCCGGTTGCCGGTCGTAGGATTTTCTTCGGGCAGTGAGTGAACGGTGCCGTCCGGGTTATAGAATCCGGGCTTTGTATAGGTCTTATTCTGCCCCCAATCCCCCACATACTCATAATTCAAGCCTTCCGTATAGTTCGGGTCCAAGGACGGGTCAATTCTGTCCTCTGTGTCTACATCTTGGATACCATTGTCGTCCAGCGTCGGGTCTTCCTTCGGCTTATCCTCTCCCTTACAGGAAGCCAAAATCAGCAAAATACTGAAGCATAAAATGGTCCTTAATATTTTTTTCATGGTTTTTCCCTACCTTTCTTATTTAATTTCATTGTCTTTCGTCGTCGTATTTAAAGCGTCGTTGATATAAATCCCCTGCGTACAGCCGATTATCGTATTTTGTATCAGCTGCGTATATTGGGTCCCCCGAGTGACGGTAATCCCGTATTTACATTCCTCAAAGCAGTTTTCGTAAGCTACATTTCCATAACCGCTCTCGTCATGAGAGGAACCCGTATTGCCAAGCCCAAGCCCTGCTCCCCGGCGGGAACCCCGGGCATAATTTTTAGTAAATACATTTAAAAATTCATCCTGTCCGTGGACGTCAAAGGCATCATCGGCACTGTCTAAAACCGTATTATTGTAAAAAAGATTATTGTGCGTTAAATAGGACAGGATAATTCCATGCCGAATATACGGTCCGATAATCGTATTATCCTCTACAATGTTATAGCAGGAATCCAGCTTGGTCCCAATCATCTGAAAATATTCATGTCCATAGCCTCTCAGTTCAATGCCATAACCGGCACCGCCGCCGCCGATATCCGTTGCTTTGGTAATTACACAGCCCTTGATTTTGCAGTTTCTGGTACAAAACAGCCGGATACCGTCATATTGGAAGTATTCAATATAAACATTCTTAATGCATACATTTTCAACCAAGGTTAGGGTAGATGTACTATATACCACGATTCCAAAGGCAGGAGCATACTGATTCCCGTTTGGGTTATTCACTCCGGTATTGTTTATATCCTCCGGCAGACAGCTGTCGTCCGTATTTGCGGAAAATCCTAAATCAGAGATGGTACTGCTGCCACTGTTTAAAACCAAAGTCGCCGTTTTCTTGCCGTAGGTTTTATGAACATATTCCTTGTCCCGATAATTGGATACTAAAATACTCTTATCCCTGCCGGAACCCCGGAGATTTACCCCTTCCTTTAATAAAAGATGGGCGTAGTAGGGCGTTGTCGTTGTCGCCTGCGAAAAATAATACTTTCCCTCCGGCACATATACCTCGTCGCCGGCATGACAGGCATTGATGGCGTTTTGAAATGCGGTCGTGTTGTCAAATTCCGGGTCATTCGCCTTTGCCCCAAACAGGGCTACATTGATTTTTTGACCGGTCGTCTCATTTTCTTGAAATTCCGTATGCAGACTGCCGTCCTTATCTATCAGTCCGGCATAAACATAGCCCTTGTAATAGGGATATGCCGAAGCCGCGGATTCATCTATTTTGTAAACATAATCGTCTAAACGGTTAATGCTTGCCATAGTTAAAGCCTGCTTTTTTACCAGCACGGAAAATTGCCGCTTTACGGTTTGGTTTTGCAGACTAAGCTCTGCGGTCAGCACAACGGTTATATCCTGAGCGTCATATTCCGGGCGGTTTACCTTTCCCGTATTTGATATGACCGCTTCATCGCTGGAGGACCAGCGGATAGCTATTTCCTCTTCCAGATTGGAGGGAAGAACCATATCGTCTTCTGCTTCTTTGCTTATACTTAAGCTATCCGCCGCCTCGTTTAACCGCTTTAGCACAGCGTCATCCGTAACTACCGGCGGATTATCATCAGGATTGGAAGGCTTTTCTGTGCTATTTCCTTGGCAGGAGCATAGCAGCAATAGAAGGAAAACCGCCAGTCCAAGCCTTTTCATTGCCTTGTCCTCGCATAGGCAGCCTGATAAATCTCGATAAATTCTGAAACATTCGCATTTTCATAGGATTTTTTTATCTCGGCTACGGAGGAAACACTATTTCTATCACTGCGGATATATAAGTAAATCATATTCATTTGGTCGTCGCCTACCGTCAGCGTAGACAATCTCGCCTTTTCCTGCTGGGTCAGGGAATAGCATGGGGCAGACAATTCCAAAAGCTTAGACGACTTATTATATCCAAGCGTTAATACATTGGATTTTTCGTATAAATCATAGCCCTCCGCCGCCTGAGCCGTCATATTCTGATATTCAAACCCAATATCCGCCTTATAGCCTACCGCCATACGGATACCCATGAACTCCTGTCCGAATTTCGCGACATCGCCGTTAGTATAAATTTGTGCCTGCGAAACAATCCATGAGGATAGGGTTGGAACCTTGTTCTGATTTGGCAGCGTATATAAATTTTCAAAATCCGCAGTCACATCCGGAATACCGAAATTCTGCACGTTGCTTCCAAAATCGGTAAAGAAGAAATTAAACAGTTCCAGTGCCTTATCCAGCTTTTCTCCCGAAGTATTCGCCGAAATAGCCCATCCGTCAATCATTACCGTTCTTGGAATTTCGATATAATGGTAGAAATTATCGTCATGCATTCCCTCAAGCGTCGTCACCGGCGGAAGCATAGCCTTTACAACCCCTGTCGGAGAGGACGCAGCCGTAGACGGAATAAAATCAAAGGTCATAAAGCCAAGCTGTTTTACCGTTGAAGCACCGCTGGAGTTGGTGCTTAAGTCAGAGGAATAAAATAAAGACCTGTAATCAGCACTATTATTGGTATCATCATAATCCGGATTGATTAATCCTTCAGAGAAAATATCCTTTAAATAATCAATGCCTTCGTATAATTCATCTTGATAGAAGGTATATTGCAGCGTATTGCTTTCATCAACAAACCACTTGCCGGTATAGGTATTCGTTCCGTAAACCCTAGTGCCGCCAAAGTAATTAATCAACTTAAAGATTTCTTCCCTCTGGCTCTTTGTCCGGAAGAAATACGGGATAATTTCACAGGTTCCGGATTTTCCGGTTGTCAGTTCAAACAAGGTGTTCGGATAAAGCTTAATGACACGCCATAAGGCAATCAATTCGTCAATATCATAATTAGAGGTTTCTCCCAAATAAAAATCGCTTCTGTTTTCCAGATTTGGATAGGTAGAATCTATATACTGAAGCAAAGCCTCTCTGGCGTCCCTTCCAGACAGCGTCCCGTTTAGAGCCTTTTGATTCTGCAAAGTAATGACATTCGTGGTGTTTCTCTGATGGTCATCCTTCCAGTATCCCTCATAGGCAATGTCTAAGGTTTTGGTTTCCGGCAATACGTCATCGGTATCCAGTAAAACCTCTACCCAGTTGTATCTGCCGTAGAACACCTTGGAAAATTCATCCATTTCCGCAACATACGGAATATGATAGATTCCGCCGTCATAAGCGGTAATCTGCTGCTTAATCAATGGATATTCCTCCAGATAGTCCATAAAATCAGGCAGTTTATCCTGATAGTCCAATAGGTTAATCAGTTTATCCCTTGCACCATACTGCATAAAGGTTTCGGCTACATTGCCGCCATAGATTTCGGCATCCTCAAAATTTGTAGCCGCAGCTATCTGTATCATATTGGACGCCGTCTGTCCCTGTACGGTCACGTCCTTAATGGAAATATTCAGCTGATTGGAAATATAGCTCCATACCGGTTTCAGCTGTCCGTTGGTATAGATAGACCCATCCGGAAGCGTAATCGGCGAGCCGGTATTATAGGTCAAGGTTTTCAGGGCATTTCCGGTAGCAAAATTAATTCTCAGTTCTGTCTTTGACCCTGTTTGTCCGGAATCAGGGTCAACAGGAATTTTAGAACGGCACCCGGCAAGCGTCAGCACAGACAGACCAGCCAGTATCGCTCCTGTTATTTTTCGTTTCATCATAATTTCAGCTCCTCTACCAGCATATAAGAGTCATAATCGACATATAATTCCGAATTCGGTGTTTTTCTCAAAATACTTGCCGGACAATTCTCCGTAATTTCTCCCAGCAAGGTATTTTTTATGGCAGACCGTTTTGTCGGTCCCGGAACAACAGCCACCTTTTTACGGCACTTTAAAAGCGGCGGAATTGTTATCGTAAGAGCCTCCTTCGGTACATCCTCCAGTCTTTCAAAACAGCCGTCGTTGACCTGCTGATTCCGGCAGACCTCGTCTAGGGAAACAACCTTAACCGTCAAAGGGTCATGAAAATCGCAGAAGGCAGGGTCATTAAAGGCAAGATGTCCGTTTTCGCCGATTCCCAAGATAACTAAATCTATCGGCTTTTCATTCAAAAGTTTGGTGTATAGAGCTAAATCCTCCTCCACAGACGGCGTCGTTCCGCCAAACGGATACCATTTTCCAATAGAAACATATTGAATCAGACGTTCCTCCAAAAATTTCGTAAAGCTCTGCGGAGCATTTTTATCAATTCCCACATACTCGTCCATATGAAAACCGACAACTTTGCTCCAATCGATGGCGGCTCCCTTTAGATAATTCAGCATTTCATTCTGAGATGGAGCACTGGCAAAGATTACTCTTGCCTCCCCATTTTCCCGGATAGCCGCATTGATAATTTCCTCAATCCGCTTCCCCGCCTGTTCTCCCATTTCCTTTCTCGTTGGTAAAATATGTACCTCTAATTCCTGATACTCCTTCACTGTTTCTTGCATATTTCTTCCTCCTCATATAATTTTTTTATAAAAAGATAACCCCAGTGATTCTCCTTTTTCTCAAATTGAATCTCGCAGTCCTTATGCAGAATTCGTTTAAATAAATACAAAATATAATATCCTCTGTAAGAATCAAACTCCTTAATCTGCTGATAGTCCCAAGTATGCTGAATATAATGGGGACTGACCTGTCTAAAGGCTAAAATCAGCTTTTGGTTTTCTGAAAAATCACAGCCCTTTTCCTTAAGCAGATATGCACTTTCCAAAAGCATTTTCAACGCCATAGTTGTATAGCTTTCCGTCTTTGTCCTTTCAAGCTCCAAAGGCAGAAGTCCCCGGCTGTCTATCTGCGTATCTATCCGTTTTAACAGCCTTTTACAGTCTTCTTCGCTGTCCTCCAGTTTTAAAAACCTAGATATATTCAAAATTAACAAATCATACAGGGCTCCCTGATTATTTTGTCTTTGACTTTGCGTTCTTCCCTGAGCCGATGTCTTAAGCCAATGCAGAAATTCCTTGTGCCAAACAGCCATTTCCTGATAGAACTCCTCCGGAAGCAGCTTGGCGTCATATAGTCTTGTCAATAGATTCAGGGCATAGCCGTAGCTTGCGGCATAGTCGATAATTCCGCCCGGTTCTCCGTCGTTTACTCCGGGAATACACTGAGCGTATCTAAGATTCGGATTCATTTTTGTTTCCGGGTCAACAAACCAAAACCGGTTATAGTAAAGAATTGTAGATAAATACTGCTCTTCTTCCGTCACATAGGTTAAAATACCGCTCAGATAGGTGATATAGGCAAGCGTTCTTAGGGATTCCTTATCTCCGTGAATTGCCTCCGGATTATCACAGCCGTCCCGTTCTATGTAGGGAAGCCCCGTTTCCGTATCGGGATTCGGCCAGTGGTAAATGGAACAGGACATATAATCATGCGGGTTTCCGCTCGGAGCCTTCCGCTTTTTTTCCGTCACACTATGGATTCCATAATCCATGGCTTCCTTCAACAAACCGTCTAAGCACTTTATATCCTCCGAGGTCAGTTTTCTTTTAAGTATCTGTAAATCCTCGGTATTCAGCAGATACAAATTATTTACAATTTCCTGATAGTAATCAACTCTTCTCATTGCCCTCTCCGTAAACATCCTTAAATAATATATATTGCAGGCTGGAGGCTTTTCTTAACGGCTGTCCCTCCATTTTAAAATCCATTTTAGCCGTATAAAGCATATAATTATCGTATTCCTCCGGAAAGGTCTTTTCCTGAGAAAACTCCCATGCCGCGGATTGATTATGCGTTAAATAATACGTCATCGCTGTTTTCAGCAGGGGATACCGGGTTAAATCCAGATTCAACAGCTTTCCGATTTCCACAAAAAGCTTTAAATTCATAAAATAATAGCTTCGCGAATTTACCCTTTTCAGTTCCTGAGGCATAAGCCCGTTTTCCAAAATCTGTTCTTCCATTCTGCTTAAATACCGCTGGCGTATTAGGGTAAGGTGATAATAATCATCTAAAAACTCGCTGATAACCAATAAAAGGTAATCATAAACCAAGGCATGATTATTCGGGCATTGCTCCATTTCATGACCGAACCGTGAGGTCAGAAGCCAAACCTTCAAACTTTGAAGCCAAGGCTTGAATCTCTTTATCAGCTCCGGCTTTAGCATTTTCCGGCTTTTAAGACACTCCAGCATCGCAAGAGAATAACCGAAGGATACCGCAAAGTCGATAATTCCGCCCCGCTGTCCGTCGTTTACTCCCGGCATAGCCTGCCCGTGGTCTAAATTGGGATTCATTTTAGTTTCTTCATTTATGAAAAAACATTCCAACTGTTCCGCCATTCGGCGATAATACTTTTCCTCGTTTGTTAAATAGTACAGCAAAGCCGAATAATATACGGCGTATGCCACTTTCCTCAAAGCGAGCTTATCTCCCTTTAAATGCTCCGGATTTTGATATCCGTCTTTTTTGATATAGGGAAGTCCGTTTTCCTTCGTCGTATCCGGCCACGCATATATGGAAAAGGATTCATATTCATGCTTATCGCTGACAAGAACCATTTTTGATTTAAAGGTTATGCTTTGCAGAGGAATCGCCAATGCCTCGCCGGCAAATTTCTTAAGCTGCTTCAGGCTATCTGCCGACAGCTTCTGTTTAATTTGATACAGTTCCTTTTCGTTTAAGGCATAAAGAGTATTTACCGGGTCCTTCATAAATTCATCAAAGGTCACTTATATCATTCCTCCCCTGTAAAAACCGAAGAACAAAGCGGTACTTGATAAAATAAAAGATATAATATACTGCCGTAAAGATACAGCCGTAGCCAAATGGCTCAACCGCAAACGGGACTGCCGTTTTATCCAGCTTTGCAAAATAGATAATGCTTCTGTTGATTCCCTCGTAGATACCGATAACGATGATTACGGTAAGCACACACTCGAAAAAGGAATACAGCCACATCTTAATCCGCTGAAAGGACTTCATTTCCCGATATTTTTTTTCCAAATTCAGTCTGGTTTTAAAGCAAGCCTTAATTATCGGGTTTACCAATACGACAATACAAATAAAGTGTGCCAAAGGAAGGAGCGTCAAAAGGTCAAGCGTATCATTGGATACATTGCTTCCCCATAAAACCAAATAACAGACCAATCCATTAAACCATAACCGAACGAATAAAGCCTTAAGCTCTTCCTTCTTTGGAAAGTCCATAAGCTCTTCTCCTTCTGATAATCAGCTCAGCCACAAACAGACCGGCCTCAATAATATTTAGAATTAAAGCTGAAATCATAAGATTTACAGAATCATCAATCGCATATACGATTTTTATTGCGTCCTCGTAGGAATATCCTCCGGATATTGCCGTCTGATAGTAAATATCGTTATGCATAAGAATGATATATAAAATGATTACCGCGGAGGATACAACCAGCAGTATGGCAGAATAGAAATAGTATTTTTTCTTTTCATTGATTCTCATTAGACTAACCATAGCCAGAATCAGGCAAATCTGCATAATAAAGGTGTAAATAGATACAGTTGAAGAAACATTATAGGCAGCCTGATTATGAATTCTGCCTAAAGCAACCTGAAGCACTACATTCACCAAGGCTAAAATTACGATGATTTTTTGCAGGGTAAAGCCTATTTTATTGTTATAAACCAAAGACGATAAATTATGCTTCAGCCATTTCATCTGTATCACTTCCAATCCCTTTTGTCGTCGTCTTATCAAAAAGATTCACTTTGCTTCTGTCTATCCTAATAGACAGCGTATCTCTTAATCCGATATCCTCCTTCGTAATTACGGTAATTTCCGCAGTTCCCAACAGACCATGAATAATCGACTTGGCACCTAAATACTCCGTATAATCCACCTTTATCTTAAAATCTTCCGTTTTCTCATCACAGATGTGAAGATTTTCCGCCCGCACTCCCAGCACAACAGCTTCGTTTGCCATATCGCTGTACTGTGGAAGCAGGACCTTAAAATATTCATTTTCAAAAACGCCGTATTCCATTTTGCCGTCTATTAAATTAATCTGCGGCGTGCCTAAAAAGGTTGCGGCAAAAATACTGTTCGGATGATTATAAATATAATTCGGGCTGCCGATTTGTTCTATCACACCTTGATTCATCAAAACGATTTTCGTCGCCATAGTCATCGCTTCAACTTGGTCGTGGCTGACATAAACAACCGTTTGATGATATTTCTTATATAATTCAATAATTTCCACTCTCATGCCGCCCCGCAGCTTAGCATCCAAATTCGATAACGGCTCCCCC
>ENA-UAOM01000613-UAOM01000613.1-human-gut-metagenome-genome-assembly--contig:-NODE-613-length-12573-cov-9.177345_pt1 | contig 12573 bp, 6 predicted proteins | sample MGYA00243468_ERZ654555 | MGnify/ENA primary metagenome ERZ654555 (study PRJEB26926, sample SAMN06164434) | human gut metagenome | biome: ENVO:00009003; feature: ENVO:2100002; material: ENVO:00002003... | reverse complement strand
ACAAAATTCAAATTAAAAATGTAAAATTTTTATAAATTTTGTTAGAAAAAAGGCTTTTTTGTTTACAACGTTCAATATTATTGATAAAATATAAGTAAATAAAATATTAGTTATATGTAAAAAAATCAAAAGGGGTAAAGGTATGAAAATTGTACTTAAAAATTTAACGAAGATTTTTACGAACAAAAAAAACAAGACAGAAGTTCGGGCTGTCGATAATATGGACGTAGAAATTCCCGATGGAAAACTAGTTGGACTGTTAGGTCCTTCCGGATGCGGAAAATCTACGACCCTGTTTATGATTTCCGGCTTGCAAAATCCTACGTCCGGAGAAATCTATTTCGGAGAAAGCAATGTGACGAAGCTGGCTCCGGAAAAAAGAGGTATCGGATTAGTATTCCAGAATTATGCATTGTATCCGCACATGACGGTCGGACAAAACATTATGTTCCCGCTTTTAAACCAGAGAGTACCGAAGAAGATGGCTTTGCAGAGAGCAACCGAGGTAGCTAAGCTTGTTCAGCTGGATAAACTTATGGATAGAAAGCCGAACGAACTGTCCGGAGGACAGCAGCAGAGAGTAGCGATTGCCAGAGCGTTGGTTAAGTCACCGAACGTACTGCTTTTAGACGAGCCTTTATCCAATTTGGACGCAAGACTTAGACTTCAGACCAGAGAAGAAATCAAGAGAATTCAAAGAGAAACCGGCGTCACTACGGTCTTTGTCACGCACGACCAAGAGGAGGCAATGAGTATCTCCGATATTATTATCGTTATGAAGCTCGGCGTTGTTCAGCAGATGGACGCTCCGCAAAAGGTATATGACGACCCAGCCAATCTATTCGTAGCTCAGTTCCTTGGTACGCCGCCAATCAATACCTTTACCGGTGAAATCAAGGACGGAAAGGTTTATATCGGACAAGAGGCTATTATGGATACGCAGCTTCCGAATCAGGAGGTTTATATCGGTATCCGTCCGGAAGGGTGCTTGGTAGCCGAGGACGGCGTTTTAACGGTAAATATTCAGCAGCTGGAGGTTATGGGAAGAGATATTTCAATTATTGCCAACCATGAAAGCTGTTTAAAGCCTACGCTTCGGATTATCGTAGATGCCGATACGAAGATGAATGGAGTAGGACAAATCAAATTAAATATTAAACCAAATAAGATTTTCTTATTTAACAAGGAGACAGAGGAAAGACTTTACGAGCCAAAGGAAGAGGTCTTGGAGGAAGCTCAGCCTGTCGAAGAAACAGAAGAATAAGAGGTGGGGTTTAGATGGAAACAAAAGGAAATTGGAAGGCGTGGATATATTTAGCTCCTGTTCTTATTCTGCTGGCGGTATTTACTTTTTATCCGTTTGTCAATACGATTTATTTGTCCTTTTTAAACGGGTATAAAATGAGCCTTGCCGCTGCGGGAAAGACCTTTAGCTTCGGTATCAGCAATTACATAAAGGTTGTGGAAAACTCCTCCTTCGTAGAAGGTCTGCTTAATACGCTGATTATCGCCGTGGTGACAGTTCCGCTGTCTACACTGCTGGCTCTATTTATCGCTGTGGCATTAAATTCTATCCGACCTTTGCAGAAGGTATTTCAGACAATCTTTTTCCTGCCGTATGTGACGAATGCTATCGCTATCGGTATGGTATTTGCCATGATGTTTAATGTGGTAGGAACGGGTAATGTTATCAATGACCCGGGAATTATCAACCGGTTTTTAGGATTATTCGGTATTCCGGTTCAGGAATGGATTTCAATCGGTGCGTCTAAATTTAATAAGATGTTTGTTTTGTGTACCTATATTATTTGGAATGCCCTTCCGTTTAAGATTCTGATTTTAATCGGTGCTTTGCAGTCCGTAAATAAGCAGTATTACGATGCCGCAAAGGTTGACGGAACGTCCAGAGGAAGAATCTTCCGCAAGATTACGGTACCGCTGATTTCTCCGATGCTGCTGTACGTTGTTGTGACGGGCTTTATCGGAGCCTTCAAGGAATATTCCAGCGTCGTCGGAATCTTCGGAGAGGATATTTCCATGTATGGTATGTCGACAATGGTTGGATTCATTTATGATTCGCTGGACCAAGTTTGGACGGGACGAGCCGCCGCCGGAGCTTTAATCTTGTTCGTGATTATATTAATTGCTACGGGCATACAGTTCCTAGTCAGCAAAAAACGAGTTCATTACTAGGAGGTTAAGAGTATGCAACAATTATCGCAAAGAGAGCTTGAGCTGCAATCATTAATCAAAAGTGATGAACAGCTGAGAAAAGCCGAAAAAAGACAAAAGGTTTTTAAGGTGCTGAGAATCATCGGTACCTACCTGTTCCTGTTTATATTAGCCGTCATCATGGTATTTCCGTTTTACTGGATGCTGATATCCTCACTGAAATCCCTAGATGAGTATTATCTGACAACACCTACCTTCTGGCCGAAGGAGCTTCATTTTGAAAACTATATGGACGCTTGGCAGTCTGCCGCCTTCGGAAGATATATGGTAAACACCATTATTGTCGGTGTGACCTCAACGGTAATTTCTTTATTTATTACGATTTTAGCAGCGTTTGCCTTTTCTCGGCTGAAATTCAAGGGAAGAGAACTGCTGTTTTCCATACTTTTGGCAACCATGATGGTTCCGGGAGAAATGTTTACCATCACAAACTATGTGACTGTATCTAATCTGGGCTGGAAGGATTCCTATACGGTATTAATCGTTCCTTTCCTAGTCAGTGTATTCTATATCTATTTATTACGACAGAATTTCAAGCAAATACCGGATTCCCTGTACTATGCGGCTAAGGTCGACGGCACCAGTGATTTAAAGTATTTGTTTAAGGTAATGGTTCCACTTTCCATGCCGTCTATTATATCTATCACGATATTGAAGATGATGGGAGCATGGAACTCTTATGTATGGCCTAGATTGGTAGCGAATACCGATAATTACAGGCTGATAACCAACGGATTAAGAACGGCATTTAACAACGAGGCAACCGGCCGTATCAATTATCCGCTTCAAATGGCTGCCGTTACTATCGTTTCTTTACCTCTCTTCATAATATTTATTCTGTTTAGGAAGTATATTATGAGAGGCGTTTCAAGAAGCGGTACTAAGGGATAAAATTTAATTCAAATGAAAAGGAGATTAGCATGAAAAAATTATTTGGATTATTTTCTGTTGCTGCTGCTACATTGGCGTTGGCTTCTTGTACCGGCGGGGCAAAACCAAACTTTGTTTGTCCGGAGGAGTTCGATTCTGAAACACCGGTAAAGGTGACCTTCTGGAATACTATGGGTGACAATTTACAATCTGTATTGTCCGAGGCTATCGAGGAGTTTACGGCTCTGTATCCGAATGTGACGATTGAGTCTACACAGATTGGCGGATATGATGACGTTCGCGACCAGATTGTGACGAATATGGGTACAGGAGATTATCCTAGTATGGCATATTGCTATGCAGACCATGTTGCAATATATAACGAAGCTGAAATCACGGTATCCTTGGATGACGTTATGTCCGATTCTAAGTTCGGCTTCGGCGGGTCTGAATTAAAGTTTGAGGGTGTAAGCAAGGACGATATTGTTTCCGGATTCTTAAGCGAAGGCTCAGAGTTTGGCGACGGATTGACCTATACTTTGCCGTTCTTAAAATCTACGGAGGCATTATTCTACAATAAAACCTTCTTTGACGCTAACGGACTGACCGTTCCGACGACATGGGAGGAAATGTGGGAGGTTTGTGCGAAGATTAAGGAAATCGACCCGAAATCTACACCGCTTGGCTACGATTCAGAGTCTAATTTATTCATTACTCTTGCTGAAACCTACGGATATGATTATACCTCTGCATCAGGAGATTACTTCTTATTCAACAACGAGGGAATGAGAGGCTTAATGAAAACCTTCAAAGAGAAGTATGACCTAGGCTATTTCACAACGCAGAATATTTATAACTCCTATACAAATACGCTGATGACAGATACCTCTTTGGAAACAAGGGCATATATGTGTATCGGCTCAACCGCAGGAGCTACATATCAGGTAAACAGCTCTGGTGCATTTGAAACGGGCGTAGCTGCTATTCCTCATGCTGAGGGCAAGGAATTAAAGACAATTTCCCAAGGTCCGTCCCTAGTATTATTTAAGAAGGACAACGCTCAGGAGGTACTGGCTACATGGTTATTCTGCCAATATCTATTGACACCGACCGTACAGGCTAGATTCGCACTGGCTTCCGGATATTTACCGGTGACAAATTCCGCTACTGAAATTAAGGAATATCAAGACTTCTTAAATCAGGCAGCCGGAAACAAGACGGGTATTGCCGCTTTAGCAACAAAGCAGGCTTTGGCACAAAGAGAAAATTATTTCTCCTCTGCTGTATTTATCGGTTCCTCTGAGGCACGTGACCAGGTTGGCAACTTAATCGTTCAGATTATGTCTGACAAGACGATTACAACGGCAAATGCCGATACGAAAATCAAGGAATACTTTGATAAAGCAATCAGAGAATGTGAATACATGGCTGGATAAATATGAAAAAATTAGGTAGGGTTTTATCTGTTTTTCTTATCCTGATTTCTTTGGGATTGCTGGCAGGCTGTAAGGATAAAGAAACAGAAGAAGAGAATGTTGATTATGTTTCCCAAGTTCATCTGGAAGAAAGCTTTACGGGAAAAACCTTTATCGAGGACGGTATTGAAGAGGTCACTCTGGACCAAGCCGTTGACGGAGATACAATCCATGTTTTCAATAAAGCGGGAACGATATTAAAATTAAGATTTTTAGGCGTTGATACCCCGGAATCTACCTCACAGGTAGAGCCTTGGGGTATGGCTGCCTCTTCATTTACAAAGAATATTGTTAAAAACTGTACGTCCTTAGTGATTACCTCCGACGGCGGTCCGGCGGCACAGGATACCTACGGCAGATATATGGCGTGGATTTGGTATAAGATGGACGATGCCTCCGAATACCGGCTGTTGAATCTGGAACTGGTGCAAAATGGCTATTCTTATGCTAAAAACTCAGGGATTAATAACTATAAGGACGAGCTGGTTGCCGCAGCAAATCAGGCACTAAAGCTAAAGATTAAGGTATTCGGTGAAACCGACCCGGATTACTGCTACACTGAGGCACAGGAAATTACCCTTACGGAATTAAAGACGAGCTTAAATACATTAGGCAATGAAAGTCCTTATTTCAATAATAAGGTAATCTTTACCGCGACGGTGGTAAGAGTAAACGGCGATACGTATTATCTGAATGATACCGATGCCGAAACGGGAATTACCTATGGAATTCAGGTATATCACCGCAATGCCGCAAGCGGTACAGGCTATTTGGAAACGGTTGGAAACCGGGTAAGAATCAGCGGTACAGTGGTATATTATGAAACGGGAAATGTATATCAGCTGACTTCTATTATTGACCGTAAGCTGACCTCCAAGGTAGATAATTTAAAGCTGGTAGAGGAAAATTATCCGGTAGAAGCGAAGGAAATTACTGCGGACGAGCTAAAGGATACCGCCAATAAGGCACTGCTTTATAATTTGGTTGTTTTAAAGAATTTAACTGTAAAGAGTACCTATACGACGAATACGGACGGCTCCTCCAGCAATGGTGCCATTACGATAACCTGTACGGTTGACGGCAAGACGGCGTCCGTTAGAACTATCGTTTTGGTAGACCACAGCGGAGCGTATGCCGTAGATTCCAACAATATTGTTTTGGCTTCTAACTTTGAAGGCAAAACGATGGACGTGACCGGAATTGTAGAAGAGTATGATGGAAGTTATCAAATCAAATTAATCTCAATGGAAGATGTGGCTTTCCATTAAGATATAAATTTTAAAAAGGGGAAAACAAAGAATGAAAATGTTTAAGAAATCGTTATTTTTGGTTTTGACATTATTTTTGGCTGTGATTACTCTTGCCTCCTGTGGCGGCGGTGAAGATATTGCCAGCGAGCTGGAAGAAGCTGCCAAGAAAATTATTTTAACACAGGATAAACAAACTGATGTCACCGGTGATTTTGAGGTGACCTCAGTAGTTAAGGTAGGAGATAATGAATACAAGGTTGCATGGCAGTCTTCTAACGCAGTAGCAAAAATCGGGGCATTAAATGCGTCAACGAAGCTGTATACCGTTGAAATTGACTATCTGCATAACAATGAAAGCGATACGGCGGTTAAGCTGACGGCTACCATTTCTAAGGAAGGCAAAAGTGAAACCTATGTAAAGGAATTTAATTTCTCAGTTCCTAAATTTGTAGTAAATACGATTGCTGAATACGATGCTGCGGCATCTAAGACGCCGATGACTATTCACGGTGTTGTCACCGCAAGAGAGGAATATTCCGCGTCTTATAAGAACACTTCTCTATACGTTGAATCTATCGACGGCAAGGGCGGCGTTTATGCTTATCGTTTGTCCTGTACGCAGGAGCAGTATGATAACGAATTGGTTGTTGGTGCAAGAATTTATGTATCCGGCAATAAGTATGTTTATAGCGGCTTAAGAGAATTTGACGGCGGCTGTACTTATCAATTAGAAAGCACAGAAAAGCAGACACCAAAGAATACCGATGTCACTTCTTTAATTACAGAAGGAACCGGTGTTTCCGAGGATTATCAGAATCAGCTGATTTATTTCAATGATTTGGAAATTGTCAGCGTTGGAAGCAAGGATGACAAGGGAAGATATAATATTACAGTCGGCGACGCAAATGACGCGAAAAAGCAGTTTGTTGTTCGTATCAACACCTATTTAACCGCTTCCTCAAGCGATGCTTATAAGGCTTATGAGGCTTTGAATTTACAGGCAGGCATGAAGATTTCCGTTAAGGGCGTATGCGGCTGGAGCAACGGAGCCCAGATTTATCCGTTAGCTGCTGATTCTATTACGGTTGGAGAAATCAATCAAGGTAAGATTTTATCCAATGCTCTATGGACGCAGGCAAGTATTCCGGCTCAGGTTTACGGAGAAAAAGAATTTGTTTTAGGAAATTCCACTCTTGATTTAGCTGCCGGTGCTTTAGGCGACGAATATAAGAATTTAACGGTTGAATGGTCTTTACCTGAAGGAACAACCAATGCCGTTTTAGGTACAAAGACGATTGCGGCAGTTGGAACGGAAGGCGAAGAAGGCTATGTTCCGGCTAGAACAGTGACGACTTTAAAAACAACGACAGTTGACGCTGATAAGACGATTGTTTTAACGGCAACGGTTAAGAACGGCGAAGAAGTTATTTCTGCCGATGGATACAGCGTATATTTAGTTAAAGAAATCATCGCTAATACCCATGCAGAATATGTTGCAGCAGCAAACGGCGACAGCTTAGTTGTAAAGGGTGTTGTCACTGCGATTAAATCCAATTTAAAAGAAGTATATATTCAAGACGCCACGGGGGGGGCATATTACCTGTATTTCAGCAGTGCTGTTTCCAAGGATGAGCTTTCCGGAGAAGGCTGGTGCCAAATCGGCAATGAGGTTGCCGTAAAGGGTGTAAAGGCTGAATACAATACGACATTAGAATTGACGAAGCCGGAAATATTAGAAATTTCTTCTACCGGCAATACGGTGACACCGCTAGATAAGACTGAGGATTTTGCTGTCAATGGATTAACTACCTTGGCTGCTGCCGACCAAAGCAAGCTGGTGACATTTACCGGTACGGTTAAGTCCAGCGATACCGTAATCGTAGGAGATAAGGAAATCTCTGTATTCTTCAGCGGAATTACGGCTCCGGCATATTATCAGGTAAATAGAAGCATTAAGATTACCGGCGTATTAGGATTATATAAATCCTCAAGCTCTATTACTTATCAGGTATTGGTTTTTGATACGGATAGCGTAGAAGATATCTCCAGAACTGACGCTGAAAAAGCCGCATTTGCATTAGAACAGATTAAAGCACAAATCGGTACGGAAAGCTTCGGTCAGGAAACGGAAATCACTTTGGATAAGATTTACGGCAATGCTGTATTGACAATTACCGGTACAGATTCTGTTGTATCCTACAATGCAGAAACCTCTGTTCTTACCATTGTTCCGACAACAACGCAGAACACAACGAATTTAACGATTGCGGTAGCAGTTGGAGAAGAAACGGCTTCCGATACGGTTGCGATAGCGGCTGTTATAGATTTAAGCAATTTATCTGCAACGCTGGCATTTACGGGAACTTCCGGTTCAAAACTTGAAGCAAATACAGATTTCGATGAATCCTTACTAGGATTGGATTCTACTGTATTTGAAGTGACGAATAACGGTACAAACTATATCGGCTTAAATGCCGGCTCCGGCGGATACATGAGAGTTTACAATGAAAAGGCGGCAACCGGAAACGGCTGTGAAATGACCGTTAAGGTTTTAGGAGATACGGCTAAGATTAAGTCTATTACGATTACCTTCGGAAGTCAAAAAAATGGTGCTTTCACGGTTAACGGTGTAGCAGGAAGCTATGATACTGCAACTTATACGATTGACAGTAATACCTTCACGATTAAGAATGTAGATACCTCTACATCAACAGCGAATATGGATATTAAATCTATCGTTATTGAGTATTCTTTAGCTTAAAATTATAAATAAAGTATTAGGCTCTGATTCCTTAAGGCTTATCAGAGCCTTTTCTTTTTGTCTTGAAAATAAATACCTTTTTTTACTTACTCACGCAAAAAATAATTAGATATATCTTTTAAGAAATGCCTTTTGGTTGACAAATAATAGAAGATGTTCTATAATCTTCTTAGATATAAAACTATTTTCGACAATTTATGAATTTAATATCAAGAGGGAAGGTATATTTTTATGCAAAAAATAAGAAGAGGTATCCTTTACACCTTTATTGTAAGCGTTTTTATATTGGGCGTATGCGGTTTTGCCGCTCAGCTAAAAACAGAAAATGCTTCAAATATAGAAACAGAGGAAGAAAGTGAGTTCTTAGATATTTCTAAAGACAGCGATGAGGAATACTTTGAGGAAGATTATGAAAAAGAAACAGACTTAGAGTACGAAAATAATGAAATCATTGTCAGTACCTATGCGGATACTAGCATAAATGTATCTACTTATTCCGAGTTTGTGAATGCAGTATCTAAGTCCAGCAGTTATGGCATTGTCAATGTGACGGCTTCTTTTGTGGCTACTGGGAATATTACAATTTATGGGAATAGGACGATAAATATGAACGGCAATACCATTAATATGGGGACATATAGTATAGAATGTGCTGTAAGCGGAAATATTTATTTTAATGGTGGTACAATTTTAGGAACTGTTGATAACTATAATACGCAAGGTAATTATGTGAATAGGAATGGTTTGGTATATTTTGATATCTATGAATATACCCTATCTTTAACAAATATGAAAGTTGAAAATCAGGGAACTGGGGCAACATTTTATAGATGTCAGGGCAATTACAGTGGTAGTGATTCTACACATGATGCAATTCATATTTCTGATTCTACAATTTGTAATACTGGTACGGGACCTGCAATATATGCCGGTGGAAGTCAAATTTATAATGTTAGAATATCGAATTCTGAAGTATATGCAAATGGTGGCACATATAAGTATCAACAAAATAGTAGCACTTTAAAAAACACAAAAACTTATGCAATATATTCAACCTATGCCAATATCATTCTTGAAAATGGAAGTAGAGCTTACAGTACTTCGACGGGTATTATTTATGACACCGACACTGGTGTTATAAAATCTCGTAGTGGCAATATTACCATAGATTCTACCTCTAGGGTAGAAACAGCAAACGAAAACCAAGAATATGCTCTTTGGGTAGGAGAAGGAAATGTTAGTGTTGCTGGTTATGCCACCAGCGTTGGTGGTCCGGGAAGAAATTCATCAGTCACTGCAACTCTGGATATTACAGGTACAGTAAAATATTTATTTGTACCTGATTATATCAAAATTAATATAAGAGGCAACGCAAACGTTAAGATAGATGAACTTTATGTGGCTTATTCAAATTTATCTATTAAAATTTCAGATTCAGCAATGGTAGAGTGGAGTACTAATTATCTAACGAATTTTTCTGGAGCTAATATAGAGATAACTGGCGGCACAGTCAATGGTATTTTTAATTTGTATGATAATTGTATTTTTAAAATGTCCGGTGGTACAATCAATGGTTTTATAAAAGCAACCGGTACGGATACGAATATAGAAATAACCGGCGGTAAAATAATGAATTACTCTTTGCCGTTGATTGATAGCTATCCTAAATATAAAACCTTAGTATGTCCTATTCACATTTGTGGAAATGCGACCCTAACTATCACAGACGGTGAATTCATAGATACGGTTGGCAATCAGGTTATTTATTCTCACGGAAATGGGAATATAGATATTCAGGGTGGTACATTTTACAGTACCTTTACTGATTCAGACACTCGTAATTTAATTACTATTGATGGGACAACAACCTGTAAAATAAGCAATGGTACTTTTATAAATGATAGAGGTGGTTATGCAGGTATTGCGGTAAAGGGCAGTGCTTCTTTGGAAGTGACTAACGGCAGCTTTGAAGGGGAAGGAAAGGCTATTTCCGTAGAATCCTGCAGTTCAACTCGTATTTTAGGCGGGGATTATTCGGCAGATAGAGGTATTTGGATATCCGATGATATTACCAGTGATATAAATATAGCTAACGTAAATATGACCGGCGGTGAAGGTGTAAGAATATATTACGATTATGATTCTTCTAGTCATAATATAGTTAATTTGAATATATCTAATTCAACCTTCGATAATAGTTATAAAACAATAACAATGTCATTGAGTTCATATGGTGGCAATATTAATTTAGATAATGTAGAATCCGTAGGAGATATTTGGTTATCAAAAAATACGGTACTGTCTATTAGTAATAATTCCAGCATTGAAAGTATCTGTGGAAATTCTTTCGGCACCCTAAATATAACGTTGAATAACAGTAATGTAGGTACTATTATGCCTTTTGATACAGGCAGTCACTCTGTAAAATTAAGTAATGAAATTGGACTGGAAAATATTACGAATTGTAATTTGAGTTTAATAAATAACGTGGTATTAAATGCTAAGATGAATTTATATGGGACAACTACACTTGATATAGGGAGTTATACCTTGGATTGTTCGTATGACTGTATTCATAATTATGGGACATCGACCATTTCCGGCAGTGGGAAGATAACCTCTACACATTCAATTAGTACAATTTTTAATGAGGGAACATTGACAAGTACCTCCGGTATCATAGAAAACACGGGAAATGAAGGCGACGAATCCAACTATGCCCTGTATAATGAGGGAACGCTAAATATTTCCGGAGCCACCTTGACGGCAAGGAAGAGCATAGCTCTAGCCGGAAGCGTCGGAACTATCCATATAGACAGCGGTCATATTCAAGGGCAAACCAGACTTTCCGGGAATGCGGAACTATATTTAAGCAACAGCCCGATTCTGGCAGGGAATATCCTGTTAGAAACGAATACCGTCAAGGTGTATGGAAGAAATGCTTCAAATACGGCTTCCTACACCGGTACTCAAATTGGTATTTATTGTAATCTAAGTGCCTTTATCTCTAAGATGACGGCAGTATATGACGGGACAACCAGCCAGTTTACCTGTGCGAATGACGGCTTTACCTTGACAGCAAATGGCTCTAATTTAGATATCGACATGAATACACCTACGGTAAGTACCTCAAGCGATATAAATAAAACCTATAATGCCTCTTCAAGCAGTATCAGCGTCACTCCTAGTCATAAAGCGGCAGTAGACTATACCTACCAGTGGTATACCTCAAGCGGTACGGCAATTCAAGGAGCGACTGCGAACACCTTAGCCAGAACGAATGTTGCGGATAGCGGAACATACTATTGTGTGATTACGGCAAAGCTGAATTCCTTTGAAAAGACAGCTCAAAGTGAAACAATCAGCGTCGCAATTCAAAAGGCAGATATTGAGGGAATCGAGTTTACGGATTCACAGGTAGTCTATGACGGGAATATTCATACCCTAGAGATAACGGGAGCTTTACCGGAGAAGGTAAGCGTAAGCTATTTCTATAACGATAGCGTATTTACGGGAATGACCCAACAGGGAAGCTATTTAATCAATGCGGTGTTTACCAATGAGAATCCAAACTACAATGATTTAGCGAATATGAACGCCGTTTTAACCATTACTCCAAAGGAAATCACGGTAAGCTTTACAGGATATGAAGGTTTAATCTATACTGGGAATAAACAAAACATTACCATTTCCTTAAATGGAATTATCGACGGAGAAGTTTGCGAGTATACGGTTATCGGCAATGAGGGAACCAATGCCGGTACCTATACCTGTGAGGTATCCTCTATAACCAATGCTAACTATACCTTAACAGGACAAACAAGCCTTGTTTGGAGTATCGCCAAATATCAGGTAGAAAAGCCACAGGAGGATAGCACCGTCTATACCTATACCGGCGAAAGTCAAACCTACCAATTATCTTCAAGCGAATATTATACCATTACCAATAACACCCAGACGGAGGCAGGAACCTATACCGTAATCG
>ENA-UAOM01000603-UAOM01000603.1-human-gut-metagenome-genome-assembly--contig:-NODE-603-length-12694-cov-9.162829_pt1 | contig 12694 bp, 18 predicted proteins | sample MGYA00243468_ERZ654555 | MGnify/ENA primary metagenome ERZ654555 (study PRJEB26926, sample SAMN06164434) | human gut metagenome | biome: ENVO:00009003; feature: ENVO:2100002; material: ENVO:00002003... | reverse complement strand
ATGTTCTTTTCAATCGTTCCTATATCTAGGCCACAAATGCCGTGCTGTTTCTTGTTGGAGCGAACGCACATTAATATAAATTTAATGATTCCTACCGTTGTTTTTCCGGCGGCGGTCTGCCCCTCAAGTATCTCGACTTCAGCATTTCTGTATTTCATAAAGGCTTTGAATTTCGGACTAAGCTCCAGCTGTAATTTACTCATCGAATAGGTCCTTCGCTAGCTTATCAATTTTAGATTCCTGAACGTTAGCTGTTATATCCTGCTTGATAATATTCAACCCGGAAACCTTGGCAATGAGGTCGAGTGCTCCTAAGGCTCCTTTAGAATCAAATTGCCATTGTCCTGTCGGTACTAAGCATTTTTCTTCCGAATTCCATTCCAATACCGGTTTTTTAGCACTGCATTTCATAAATACATCCATAGCATTTTTGATAATAAAATCTCTTTCAATAACCATAGTTTGTCTGCGTTCAGCTAGTAGTTTTTCTTTATAAGCCTGAACGTTTGGCTTCGCAAGCAGTATAGATGCATTTGTTCTAGCGGTATCGTATTTACAGCCAAAAATCTTCATATAAGCCTGCGTTCCATTTAGACAATTTATGTATTCTTCCACAAATAGCTGCTGGCTTAAGTTAAGGCCAAATTCATTTTTTGCCATACTACCACCTCCAATCTTGGCAAAACAAAAGAGAACTCCATTTTCAGAAGTTCCCTATCACACTATCCACAATATCATAATAGCACAGCTCCATAGGACATTGTTGGACATTTTCAATTTTTTTACCTTTTTTTTGCTTAGACATACTCTAAAAAAGAAAAGAGCCCCACTTCCGAAGTTCTACAAAGAGGATGACTAGCAGTACCAAACTACCACAATACCATAATAGCACAGGTCTATTGGACATTGTTGGACATTTTTAAATTTTTTTTTAGTTTTTTCTTAACAAATTAAATTTTAAGTCCAAAAAAGTTTATGAGTCCGTAAAATTAACTCTCAGAAAGGAAGTATTTTATGAAAAAACTATTAAATATTTACTTATACTATATCACAGCCCATTATGATTTTCTAGTGGTAGCCATAAATTTTATTCTAACCCTAATAGATTTTATTCAATTCTTTTCTTAATCATAAAATCCATATTACAGCTAATATAAATATTAAAGCTAATTCTATTCCCAAAAGTAAAATGCAGGTTTGCTTCTCTTCTGTATTGTGAAAATATGTTTCTTTGAAGGCAGAAAATATCATAAAACTAAAGCTTATAATCATTAAGCCTAAAATCATCGTGGAAATAACTCGTAAAACTAACATTACTGGCTCCCTCCTTGCTTTACTTGCCTTATATCATCTAAAGCTTCTTTTTTAAGTCGATAAATTTGCTTGTATGAAAGCGAAAATGGTGCCTCAACCTGAATTTGATATAAGGTTTTGCCTTCAAGAAATATTCCTGTCAAAATATATTTACCTCTGGCGTCCCTTACCTTTTCTAAAACTTTCATGCATTTTTCAATTTTAAAACCTCTGCTTGCCAAAAGGTATTCTAGTCTACGCTTAGCCTCGATAAGACGAATGTGCTGTTGTTCTACCGGATTGGAATCCATTGGCGGCAAAGGCATTCCACTGTAATTCGGACCTCTTACAAAATTGGATAATACTTCAATCTCCCGCTGTAATATCATACACTGATAAACATCTGCCTGGTAGGATTTCAGCATCAATATGTTGGGATTAGCCTCAGGCTTAAAGCCTTTATTCCTCAGACTTATTATCTCTTCATTGCACTCATCTCTTAATGCGTACCAGTCATCTATAGTCATGTTTTCTAATTCTTCTTTAATTAAGGCCTTTGAATTAATTCCTTCCTTAGAAAGCATTTCTATAATCCACTCAATTCGCTTTTTCATTCTTTACCCTCCTAATCTCTGCTTTTATATATTCAATTAAGCTATTTTGGGTCATATCCTTCTTTTGGAGCCTGTCTAAAACTTTTTCATCTTCCGATTCCTTTAGCACCAAATGATGAATAATGACCGTGTTCTTCTGCCCTTGGCGGTAAAGTCTTGCATTAGCCTGTTGGTATAATTCCAAATTGTAGGTAAGACTATACCAGACTATAATATTACCGCCGGCTTGCATATTTAGTCCATGCCCCATAGAGGCAGGATTTGCCAATAATAGTCTTGTTTTTTTATTGTTCCAATCCTCTAACGCGTTAAAATCGTTTAGCGTTTGAGGGTGAAAGCTTTTAAAATAGTTTTTAAGTCTTATTAAATCCGACTTAAAGTTATAAAACACCAATATCGGGACCTCCGGATTATTATCTAAAATCTCCTCCAAGGCTTCAAGCTTAAGCGTATGAATTTCCTCAAAGCTGCCATCTTCTTTGTAAAGAGCTCCGCCGGCTAACTGCAGCAGTTTATTGCATAAAACACCCGCAGTAGCAGCAGTTATAACCGAATCCTTTAGCTCGATAAGACAATCTCTTTTAAACGCTTTATAGATTTTTTTAATAGTATCATTCATTTCAATTTTTATGATATTGTCAACCCGTTCGGGCATTGACAAATGGTCTATCGCCTTCATTGAAACGCAGATGTCCGAAATCGCTTCATAGACTCTGTCCTCGGCACCTTCCTTGAGTATCCAATCGTAAACTATATATCCCTTACAGCGTCCCGGGGTAAAGTATCTTTGCCTGTATCTTGTTAGTGTTCTTCCTAGACGCTGTCCTTGGTCCAAAAGATAAATCTGGCTCCATAAATCCATAAGTCCGTTTGGAGCTGGCGTTCCCGTAAGGATGGATACCCTCGGACACTGTTTAACCATATTTTTCAAGGCCTTAAACCGTTTCGTATTAGCAGTCTTAAATGAAGATGATTCATCTACGATAATGGTATCAAACATTCTAAGCTGGTTCTTACAAGCTAAATACTGATAGAGCCATTCAATATTCTCTCTGTTGATTAAATAAATGAAAGCTTTTTTGCTTAACGCTTCCAATCTTTGCTTTTCAGTCCCAATTACAACCGAATAGGTCATGCCTTTAAAATTGTCCCATTTTTTAATTTCATCGGGCCATGTATTCAGGGCAACCCTTTTGGGGGCTATTATTAAAACCTTGTCGATTTCCAAATAGAAATTAGAGAGCCTATCTAAGGCAAGTAGGGTAGATGCCGTTTTTCCGAGAGTCCCATATCTAACAACAAACCCGACTTTGAATGATTTATCATAAAGTCCACAATAAATTTTTGATATTCGTGTGGTTGAAATTTCATTGGATACCACCCCCCTTCATGCGTCATTTTTAATGTAAATAGTGTAATTAGAAACGTTCGCGTTCTTAACATAAGGCTTAAATGCTGGAAATTTGCCCGTAGAGGCATTTCTTTTGTTTTCCCTTAGATTATCGTCGTTATATAAAAAATCGCTCCTAGGCTCAAAAATGAGCCTTTCTTGCACTATTGCCAGACAATTCATTTTTCTTCGGAATACAATACCTAGTAGGGATTTCAATTTTCAAAATGCCATCTGTTAGATTACTCGTCTTCCATAAGATGATGAAGTCTAACATCATATTTTTTCATAAGAATGTCTACTTCTTCTTTAGAAGAAGCAACGTATGCCCTTACTCCAAGACCATTTAGCTTTTGAATAATATGCTCCTGATATTTACTCAATCTACCTCCTTTTGGTCTTTTTGTTTCCACAAACATCACTTGACCGTAAGGCAGAATACACAGCCTGTCTGGCATTCCCCGTTCTGAGGAGGTGTCTAGTTTTACACATCTGCCTCCTCTTGCCTCCACTTGTGTTATCAGATAATTCTCAATTTGTTTTTCAAGCATAAGTTTACCTCCAAAAATGATAAAATTGAGCTGTGGCAACAAAGGCAACACTCCCGCACGCGTATATATTATGCGTATATAGGTATTTAGGCGTATATATGTATACCTAAACTTAATTTTTATTAATAATAGATTTTTATTGTTGCTCTTGTTGCCTTATCTTAATTTTTGCTTTTGTTAAGCTATTTTTCTTGGCAACAACCCGCTAAAATTAATGTTGCCTTTCTGTTGCCCTGTTGTTGCCAATTTTCTATTTTGCGGCAACAAGGGCAACAATAGGGTAACAAAATACCTAGCGAATTTTTTTCCTATTGTTGCCGCTATAATAAGTTATCATTAACGTACAATCTTTGCTTCCCATACAGACCATATTTTCTCGGTCCGTCTACCCTTTTCCACCCGGGAATCTTGGAGATACACTCTCCTATGTATTTAGACATAGCCTTGGTTAGGTCTGCCTTAGGTTTCTCCATCATGATGCACCAAAGCTCCAACGGGCAAATCTTGTCCCTTTTCTCCAAAACTTTAAATTCTTCTTCCCTGTAGTCTATCGTTGCGTGGTAATAGGAACGCTGCTCCTCAATCGTCATATCAAACCAATTTTTAGGAATATCCATCTCCAAATACTGCTCGATTAGCCCCACCATCGAAGAAACCTGAGAATGATTCTCTTGCAGCTCACGAGCTTGAACGCTCACGTTTTCAGATAAAAGCATTATGTTTTCACCAGATTCGTAAATTGTCTTAGCTTCCGCCCAAATTTGACCTATAACCGGCTTTGTTAAATCTTCCCACATAGATGCCTTTCTATTCTCCGTACAGTCTGCAATCCAAAATCTTCGGCCTCCTGTGGCATCATCTAAAAAATCTACATCATTTGTCGTTCCAATAAAAATACACTGCCTAGGATTCTCTGTGACATACTTTCCGTATGCCTTTCTATAGGTATCCTTGCGTTTGCTCACATACGATTTAATCTGTTCTCTGTCCGCCTTTTTAAAAGCTCCTAATTCGGGTATTTCCATTATCCATACTCCGTCTAAAGCCTCATAGGCGTCTTTCCCCCTAACATCTGTCAAGGTATCCGAATACCAATCCCCCGCCAGTAGGCTAAATAAAGTGGATTTTCCTATGCCCTGAGGACCAACCAGAGTAAGAACCTGGTCGAATTTGCAGCCGGGCTCATAAATTCTGGCGACTGCGGCGGCAAGGGTTTTGCGGGTAATTTCTCTAATATACCCATTATCCGGACAGCCTAAATATCGTATAAGCAAAGTATCCACTCTGGGTATGCCATCCCACGTTAAGGATTCCAAATAATTCTTTACCGGATGAAACTGCTTAGCGGTAAAAACAACGGATACGGCATCGTCCAAATTTCCCTTATGCATACATCCGTAATGAGCTTCTATATAATGTCTTAAATTTGCCGAATCATCGTCTGTCCATGCTGCTTTATATCTAGGCCATGGAAACTTTTGGAATACCTCATATCTAGCTGTAAATTGATTCAGCTTGCCTAAACCGTTTAGATTAGGGTCTTGATTCAAAATGATTACAAAATTATCAATAGTAGGCTTTAATTGCCCATTATTTGGTCCGGAATCATATCTATCCAATTCCTTTATGAAGGCCATAGAGGCCTTAAATTCCTCCGTAGGGGCGTTTTCTTTTAGTTCTCCATCAAATTCTTTAAGTGCCTCGTCAAGGCGTTCTTCGGCCAAGAATTCATTGGTTTTGGCGTCCTTCTTGCAAAACTCAATCATTGCTTTCCACGATGGTAGCTTATTTGCCGGTACGTTATCCTTAGCATCTTCATCCAAATCTTTAAATAGATGGATTCTAACTAGGTCGAATGCATTAACCAGCTTCTTACTAATGGGGTCTGTCGAATGATTTGAATAGGCGAATTTATCGTCATACACTACAACCCCGGCAGCGGTTGAACCTCCCTTGTAGGTATATCTTCCGTGCTCGGCTTCCTCGTAAATGTCGGATAAAAAACTAGAGATGGCATCTTGGATTGTATAGGCTCTGCAGAAGGCTCCGATAATTCCTTCCTTTTCTAAGGGGTCCTGCTGCTTTTTTAAAAGCTTTTTTTGAAGAGTGGATTCTCTTGAGGAGGTTGGCCAAAAGGAAATGTCACTCCAATCCTGATACTCATCCAATATACTTTGCCCCTTTAAGGGGATTCCGTCCTGAAACTTAAAAATAAATTCAGCATCCTTCGCTGTGGACGGCCAAAACATTAATCTAGTAGGCTGGTAAGTTGTATCGTCAAATATCTCGATACCAATCTTATCGGCAACCTTCCTAGCGATAGCCTCGTACTCTTCGGCACTTGCAGGCTTATCCAGCGGAATTAATAACCTAAACCTAGGCGTAGTAGGGGAATGCTTATGTGTTGAATACATAGCTATCGCAATCCCCGGCAACGATTTGGTTATATCATTCCATATATCTTTATGACCATAGTCAATATCAAGCGTTATTATCTGCCTGTTGAGAACATATCCATTAGAACGTTTTCCTTCTTTCAAATGTCCCCCGACAAATCCACCGACATCTTTAATATTGGCTTGCTCATCTTTTTTCATTTTTAAATAATCGGCGTAGCTCTCATGGGTTCTATGGGTAGTAGCTACCCGATTCACTAGTTTACTCCAAAAGGTTTTCCTATTTCTCCATACAACCTCTTTGCGGCTACGCCCAGTGGCTATATTTAATTCGATATCATTTTTTACATTTATCATCAAATGATACCTCCCTCTATATGACTAATCTTTTAAATAATATGATGTAGAATATCCCTCGGCATTAAGGATTAACCCCTTCATCCAAGGTTCATTTTCACCCATTATTTTCCTAATCTTTTCTAATTCAGCAGGAACATCATTCGTAGTCGGAATTTCTACGATAACTTCATCATGCACATGAAATTTAATTTCATATCCTTTTGAATCTAATCTTAGCATTGCTCGAGCTAGACAGTCTCTAGCCGTTGCCTGAACGATATTTTCTACAATCTTGCCGCCATAGGTCTTTTCCCAAACTTCAACACCACGTTTGGAAATGTCGATAAATTCTAATCGGTTAGCTCTAAGCCGGCATTTTCTATACTTTATCCAGCGACCGGAGGGTAGGGTTATATACAGGTCTTCTTTTATAAGCTGCATACTGCATTTATTGGTTTCAACCTTAAGTCCCGGATTCTTGACAGCCTCTATACAGGACTGTTCCACATCACTCCACATTTTTACGATATTTGGGTTGGCCTTACGCCACTTATTTAATATGGATTCCTTATCCGTTTCTGATAGTTCATTTTTGAAATCCATAGCGGTAAGGGCTCCGACTGCCCCCTGATACCCTAAAGCTAGCTCCGCCACTTTTCCTTTCGCCCGCAGTTCACTGTTTACTCCATGCTTTTCTACGGGTACGCCATACATTTGAGAAGCAGACGCACAATAGATATCCCCATTATTGGCAAAGACCTCCATACGCCATTTCTCATTGGCCAGCCACGAAATAATTCTAGCCTCAATGGCAGAGTAATCACAAACAATAAAGGTATTCTTATCTCTTGCTATAAAGGCAGTACGAATCAGCTGGGATAAAACATCAGGTACATTCAAGAAGCAGTCCTCTATCGTTTTAAAGTCATTGTTTATTACTAAATTACGAGCCAAGTTTAAATCTACAAGTTCCATATGATTTTTTGGCAAATTATGCAGCTGCGCTATCCGCCCCGCCCATCTGCCAGTATGAGCCGCACCATAATACTGCAGCATTCCCTTCACCGTTCCGTCAGAGCATACGCTCCCAAGCATGGCGTCATATTTTGCAAGACTAGATTTAGAAAGAGAGTTCTTATACTGTAATACTTTTTTAACTAGCTCATTATTTGTAGATTCCAGAATTTTATCTCTCGTTTCTTTATCCGTCGTATCTGTTTCTATGCCCTGCTTAGAAAGCCAGTCCATAAGCTGGATGTTAGAATTAGGGTTATCCATACCTGTAAGGTCTATTAGATGCTGAATTGTTTCCTCTTGGTATTTTTGGTTATATACCGAAATATTTTTTGGCATATTATATTCAATCAAAACCCCTTTGGCATTTAGCTTTTGATCCAGTTCCCAGATGGTGTGCTCTAAAGTATGAACGGAAGGCATATTCATTAGCTGGTTAAAGCATTCCCTCTCAGCTATGACATCTTGACCGCAGTATTCTACAAATAAATTCCATTTGGCTAAATCATGCCAGCTTCTATTTCGTGTTCGGCCGCCATTCTTTTCTGTTGGCCTACAAGGCTTACAAAAGTATTGGATAAGAGATTTCCCTACCTTGTTCTTTTGGGCGTCCTCAGGCAGTCCCAAGGCTTTACCCAAATGGTCTAAGCTTCTCGGATAGCCATGAATTGTAGCTAGGTTAGCAGTACATATCCATTCCTTTGGATTGATATGCCTATCGGCAAACTTTAAGCAGGAACTCCCGATACTGGATTCACTATGCAAATATTTTTCAAAGCAGGTCATTTCAAAATTGGCATTGTGGGCTACTTTTACTACATCAGGATTTAGTAGGGCATCCATTAATTGATGCCAGCTATCAGAACGGTCTACCTCCTGAATAACCTTTACTGGGACTTCCTCTATTTCAAAATCAGATTCATACCCATACGCTATTAAAAGAATTTCAAAAGACGGGTCGTCCACATACCTGTGAACGCCCACCTTTTTTAAATCTAAGTCGCAATAAGTTTCAATGTCTATATGCAAAATCTTTTTTGCCATTATAAATCATCATCCTCTAGGTCTTCAGCAAAATCATCTTCCGCCGAAGCCGCTCCGGATAATCTTTCGCCGTCTCGAAGCTTTAGTACATTATTTAATGAAAAGGATACTCCTTTGCTTCCTTTATCATAAGGGAAGGCAGTGACTGAAATCTTAGCATACATTCCTGAATACACGTCATCCTCTGTTGTAAGAGGCTCCCTGTTGGTATTGATAACCTGAGGTTTACGTTTAGACCTCGCATTGATATAAAAGCAGTTGGAGTACACAGAATCCTCTTCGCCGACTTCGTCACCGTCTTTAATTGGGTTGTCCATTTTACTAATATCCTTGTTCGTCCATTTAAACTCCTTTGTGCCATCAGCCATAGCCTGCTCCACCGCCTGTCTTAACAGTTTCACTGTTTCCTTATCGGTCTTAGGAATTAAGAAAGCAGTACCATATTTTCCTTCATCCATTTCTCCTTCTTTGCCAGGCTCTAAAAGTTTGGCATAAGAAAGCCTGCCTTCGTTGGTAATAACCTTTGTTCCATCTACTATTTTTGCCATTTTTTATTCTCCTTTATTTTTATAATTGATTTAATTCATCAGCAAAATCATCTTCTGCACTAATACACACAATAGCCGGTCTCTTATCCGTATCTGGAGCTATTGTGGGTTTGCCTACGGGCTTTTCTATAAAGCTGCCATACTTCAAGGCAAATTCCTTTTTGCCAACCAGCTTCTCTAAATTCGTAAGGGTCTCTATCTGAGGTGCCCTAAATAGCATAGCATCTGAATATCCATCTGCCCTCATCTGCTTCAATAGAGCCTCCGGGTCTTTAATGCAACGGTTTGATTTTCCCTCGACAACTTTAAAGCCCTCGTAAATTACTCCCTTATCCATCATTTGCTTTAAAGCGTAAGCTTCTATATCCTCAATGAATTTTTTTAGTGAGCCGCTGACTTGAAGAATCATTGTAATTTCTTCATTTGTTAATACGGCAGGAGCGGGAAGTTTGCTGACTTCCACAGCAGTCGGTACTAAATTACTCATAATGTATCATCTCCTTGATTTAAAATATATTGAATTGGAGCCAATAGCTGCTTACAGCGTTCGGCACACATATATCGGCCTTCACACCATCTGCATTGGTCCACCCCTTGATGGTATTCTATCTTGCCGGTATAAATATCATAAGCTGTCTTTTGAACCTCTTCCGCCCAGTCAAACAGCTCCTGAATAGAGATTTCATAATTTGAGAATTCCTCCATTCTTACCTGAGCGATATGAAGGGTTATGGTTTGGAAATCATACAGCATATCATATTGATTTAAAGCACCGATACCATATAGCATTAATTGGGGATTTTGATAAGCAGAAACGGCAACACCCTTGCCGAATTTAAGGTCTATGATATGTATTTCATTGGGTGTAAGAATGACGCAGTCGCCCGTACCAAATCCTTCCGGAATAATATTGGAGAAATCCAGCCTTTGTTCTATTTTGACATCGACATTGTCCTTGCCATATTTTCTAACGAGCTTCTTGTGTATGTCGCATACATAGTCAACATAATTTCTTACATAATAGTACATATCTGCATCGAAAGCCTTTTGTTTTCGTATCTTAGGCCCATTCAGAAATAGCCCCCTTAAAATTTTCTCGGCAAGGGCGTGAGCTTCGGTTCCCTCCTTGGCATATTCGCTCTCTTCATTATCGGGTTTCTTATAGTGGTCATGAAATGCGATGTATCCGCCGCAGGATAGCCACGCCTTCGCAGAAGAGGCTGAGAGTCTTGCGTGAGCGTCAGGCATATTATTCACCCTGCACTAAGGCAGACATTTCCTCATAAATATCCTGATAGTCAGCCTCTTCAATATTATTGACCTTGGCGTATCCATATTTTTTTAGAATCACCCTGTATTCTTCTTGCCGGCCAACATCCGCAAGCTTTCGAGCGATTGACCGAATGTCCTCCAGCGTTGCCGGCTTTACCTTGGTTTCCGTTTTTATAGGCTCAGACGGAGTCTTTAAAGCGGGCTTATTACTTTCCTTGACAACTGGAGTGTCTTCTTCTTTTAAAGCGATTGTGGGCTGAATTTCTTGCACTTTTCTGCTATTTAATGCAGTGATAAGATTATCCAGTAATGATGCCGTGCGTTCATCAAAACTTACAACTACCTTAACTTCCATTTTTTAGTCCTCCTTATATAAAGTAGCTTACCTGCTGAAATATGCCATTCTTCGTTTAGAACTGTTATTCATATCCTCTAAAAACATATTTCCTTTCGCAGTAAATTTAATGTAGTAGATTCCATCAGATAATTGGATTGCGGGAACGCTATTAATTAATAACAGCTTGTCCGATGGGCTAATCGTCGCAAATTCCATCAATCTATCACTGGCTCCCAAGCACCGCTATCCGTCTTAATAAATTCTTCCCCCGCAATTATCTTTTTCTTTGGTTCTGCTACATTCGTTTTTTTAGGCTTATAGGATTTAAGCATAGCATACAGTGCCGGCTCACTTAGCTTTTCAAACCAAGCCGTACCATAAGGATAAATTTTACAAAGCTTGTTAATTAAATCTCTTTTTGACTGTTTCATGCTTGTCCCTCCTTTAACCTAGACCTCCGAAGAGGTTTCGTCTTAATTTTCAAAGACTCATCAGTAGGTTTAATCCTTTGTCATTTCCTCCAGCTGCTCAAGAGTGATTTCCCCTCTCATGGCACAACGATATAAAGCCTCTGCGACTAAATCAACGAACTTTTGAAATGATGCATCCTTTGATTCTGGAAAAACACATTCTATTCCATTTATGTATTCAGTTACGGGCATATATCTCACCTCATTTCAAATCTATGAATTTAAGCTTTGTCCTTATCACTTAAGGGGTCTACTTTTGTTTTTTCTGCTAGAATTTTCTTGTTTTGTGCAGCTGTTTCTACGGGGTCATCCCATAGCCTAAATACTGCCGCTCTTGCACACTTAGGACAAAGATGAAGTGTCACCTGTTTGCTTGACATACCTACCTTGTCCGAGTCTATGCTGGCATACATTGTCAGCCACCCTTTCTTTGATTCTTCATTAGTAATGACCCTGCATTGGTCACAAATAAAAGTTGTTGTTTTGCTCATATCTTTCTCCTTGGCTGTTGTGAAAAAAGCAACAATTAGTTTAAAAAAATATCTGCACTAACGTTAAGTGCCTTTGCTATCTTTCCAAGCTCATTAGCGGTAAGATTTCTCTTATTATTCAAGCTATTGGAGAGAGCCCAGTGCGGGATACCGGTCTTATCTACTAGAAATGCCTGCGTTATCCCATGCTCTTCCAGATACTTCTTAATCTTCTCATTTACTTCCATTTTCTACTCCTCCTCTTGAATACTATAACAGTTTCCTATAGACCCAGCTTGTGAATAACATCATCAACTCGGTCATATTCCTTTTTCAGGCTTTGCTTGTCCTTCTTAGATACAGTGTCCATTTGGTCCTTAATAGTTTCCTGATGCTCTTTAAGGACACATCTAAGAAGGCTACGCTCCTTAATGGTTAGTTCCGCTTTCTTCATCTGTTAAAACCTCCTTAATTTTTTTCTTTAGCTCATTTTTCAATTTGCCTAAATCATGGCAAACAAGCCATTCTGCTTCACAATATAGACTGCTTTCCATTTTGCAATTCTCAGCAAAAACCAAATCAATAGTTAAGTCAATTAGTTTTTTATTTACTTCCATCTTTGGCCGTCCTTACAATTCTATATTTAACATAGATGTCGCCTTGCTGCTTCAGATAGTAGGCAGCACCTGCTTCTACATCTGGCTTATCAATTACGCATCCTACACAATCGCCTATTAATAAAATAGGCATTCTTACATTTAAAAATGGGTCACAAGTGAATTTGCCAATTAGTATATCACCTGTTTTAGCAGCCATCCTCATTTCATCATAGGTCATTTCTTCCATACTATTCATTCTCCTCCATAAACACAAATAGCATATTCTATATCTAATATAAAATGAGGTATCTGTCTCTTATACACATCTCCGAGCCCACGAGACCCTAAGACATCTCG
>ENA-UAOM01000598-UAOM01000598.1-human-gut-metagenome-genome-assembly--contig:-NODE-598-length-12747-cov-4.067838_pt1 | contig 12747 bp, 10 predicted proteins | sample MGYA00243468_ERZ654555 | MGnify/ENA primary metagenome ERZ654555 (study PRJEB26926, sample SAMN06164434) | human gut metagenome | biome: ENVO:00009003; feature: ENVO:2100002; material: ENVO:00002003... | reverse complement strand
GGGTCTCGTGGGCTCGGAGATGTGTATAAGAGACAGATATAAAATATAAACAGCGAATTTCTCTGAAAAGGAATGATATTGCGTATGGAGCAGGATTATATAATCGAAATGCTCGGCATAACCAAGGAATTTCCCGGAATAATCGCAAACGACAATGTTACGCTGAAGCTCCGCAAGGGCGAGATACACGCTCTGCTCGGTGAGAACGGTGCGGGTAAGTCGACGCTGATGAGCGTGCTCTTCGGCCTGTATCAGCCTGAGAAAGGCGAGATACGCAAAAACGGCAAAACCGTCGAGATAAAGGACCCGAACGACGCTACGGCTCTCGGCATCGGCATGGTGCATCAGCATTTCAAGCTCGTCGATGTTTTTACGGTGCTCGATAACATAATCCTCGGCGTTGAGCCGAATAAGGCGGGCTTCCTCACCAAAAAGGCGGCGCTCAAAAAGGTGCTCGCCCTCTCCGAGAAATACGGCCTCGCCGTCGACCCCTCCGCAAAGGTTGAGGATATCACCGTCGGCATGCAGCAGCGCACCGAGATACTTAAAATGCTCTATCGCGATAATGAGATACTTATCTTTGACGAGCCCACCGCCGTGCTCACCCCGCAGGAAATATCGGAGCTGATGCAGATAATGAAAAACCTTGCGGCTGAGGGCAAGTCGATACTTTTCATCACCCACAAGCTCAATGAGATAATGCAGGTCGCCGACAGATGCACCGTTCTGCGTAAGGGCAAGTGCATCGGCACGGTTGATATCGCCGACACCGATGTAAACGAGCTTTCAAACATGATGGTCGGCAGACCCGTCCAGCTTAAAGTTGATAAAAAAGACGCCGAGCCCACCGACGCATTCTTAAAGATCGAGGGGCTCACCGTGCCTTCAAAGCGCCATAAGAACAACGCCGTCAAGGATGTTTCGTTTGAGGTCAGACGCGGCGAGATAGTCTGCGTCGCGGGTATCGACGGCAACGGTCAGACCGAGCTGATAAATGCCCTGACGGGGCTTGAGAAGCCGAGCGGCGGCAAAATAACTCTCGGCGGCAGAGATATCACAAAGCTCAGCGTCAGGAAGCGCGGCAATGCGGGCATGAGCCATATCCCTGAGGACAGGCACAAATACGGCCTTATTCTCGACTTTTCACTGCAAGAGAATCTTGTGCTTCAGAGATACTATGAGCCGAGATTTCAGAAGCTCGGCTTTATCCGCCGTGAGGCTGTGCGTGAATATGCGGACGAGCTGATAGAGCGCTTCGATGTCAGGAGCGGTCAGGGTGCGGATACAAAAGTACGCAGTATGTCGGGCGGCAATCAGCAAAAGGCTATAATTGCCCGTGAGATAGACAGGAACGCCGACCTGCTTGTGGCGGTTCAGCCCACCAGAGGTCTTGATGTCGGCGCTATAGAGTATATTCATTCACAGATAGTCCGTCAGCGTGATCTCGGCAAGGCGGTGCTTATAGTCTCGCTTGAGCTTGATGAGGTCATGAATCTTTCCGACAGAATCCTTGTTATGTACGAGGGTGAGATAGTCGGCGAGCTTGACCCCAAGATGACGACCGTTGATGAGCTGGGTCTCTATATGGCTGGCGCCAAGAAAAATAACGAGGGGCAGGTGAGCGCAGATGAATAAAAAAGCCAAAGAGGGCAGACGGCTTGACTCCCGTCGGGCGGACAGCCTCAAGACCGTGGCTTCTTCGCTGATATCAATTCTTATCGGTATTATTTTCGGCGGCGTGTTGCTGTTTATAGTTTCACTGTTCAATTCTGATACGATGAGCCCCGCTACGGCGTGGGAGGGCTTCAGGATAGTGCTTGCGGGCATCTTCAACACCGGCAGAGACCTTGACGCGGGCGGCGTTCTTACCTTCGGTTTCAATTCAAGGCTCTTCGGCGATATGCTTTTCAGAGCAACTCCGCTTATAATGACGGGTCTCTCTGTTGCGCTGGCATATAAAACGGGTCTGTTTAATATCGGCGCGCCCGGTCAGTATCTTATGGGCACGATGAGCGCCATAGTCGTTGCGCTGTCGCTCGATACATCAAAGATACCCGCGGGGCTTGTGTGGATACTCGCTTTCCTCACGGCGGCTGTTGCGGGCGCTCTTTGGGGTTGCATTCCAGGATTTTTCAAGGCTTTTCTCAACGTCAACGAGGTCATAACCTCGATAATGACTAACTGGATTGCCGCAAACCTTGTTACCATAATCTTTGACAACAGCAAGTTCAGAAATATGACCGATTACGGCAAGGTGGGCTATACGCTCAAGCTCAACTCCAACGGCGTGGCAAGCCCAAAGATGGGGCTCGACAAGCTCCTCGGCGGCAGCAACGCCAATGTCGGCATTGTCATCGCCATCGTTATCGCAATATTTATCTACATAATGATTAACAAAACCACCTTCGGCTATGAGCTGAAAGCCTGCGGCAGCAACAAATTCGCCGCCAAATATGCGGGCATGAATGAGAAGCGCAATATCGTTCTCTCCATGGCGATAGCGGGCGCACTCTCGGGCATAGGTGCCGCCCTCTATTATTTGCAGGGTGATATTGAATTCTTCTGGAATACCTCAATGACTCTGCCGAATGAAGGCTTCAACGGTATCCCCGTTGCGTTGCTTGCGATATGCAACCCGATAGGCACGGTGTTTGCGGGTCTCTTTATGGCTTATCTGACAATATCGGGCAACCAGCTGAGCGCTTTCACACCGTATAACGAATACATGGCAAGCATTATCGTCGCCGTGATCGTTTACCTCAGCGCATTTTCGCTCTTCTTCAAAGGCTTGCTCGATAAAAAGAAAAAACGCGCCGATAAAAGCAGCGCAAATGATGTTAAAGAAGTAAAAGCGGGGGAGGGTGAGAAACAATGACATTTTTGCTTCAGCAAACTTTGATATACACCGTTCCGCTCATCCTCGTGGCTCTTGCGGGCGTTTTTGCCGAGAGAAGCGGTATAATCAACCTTGCCCTTGAGGGTATAATGATAATCGGTGCTTTTGCGGGCGCTTGGTTTATCAGAGCAATGCAGGAGGGCGGATTTGAGCAGGAAAAAGCCCAGCTCTTGCTGCTGCTTGCGATGCTTGTTACGGCTGCGGCGGGCGCTGTATTCTCGCTCCTGCTCAGTTTCTCTGCAATTAAAATGAAAGCCGATCAGACTATCGGCGGCACGGCACTGAACCTCCTTGCGCCTGCCATAGTGCTTTTCCTCGTCAACATTCTTTTCCGACAAAGCTCGCTGAATCTCAAATATGACGCACCGTCATGGTTCATGCTCTTCAAGACCGATTTCGGCTTTGAGCGCAAGCAGGATATCGGCGTTATCGGCGAGGTGCTGCTCAACAAGGTATATTTGACGACCTATATCGGCATTGCGCTTTATATTGTCTTGTCGATAATCCTTTATAAGACCAAGTTTGGGCTTCGGCTGCGCGCCTGCGGTGAGCATCCCCAGGCTGCCGATTCCGTCGGCATAAGCGTCCACAGGATGCGCTATGCGGGCACGACGATATCGGGTGCTCTTGCGGGTCTCGGCGGCTTTATATATGCCCTGACGACCTCAAACGGCACTGCGAACGGCAGCGTTGCGGGCTTCGGCTTCCTCGCTCTCGCAGTTATGATATTCGGCAACTGGAAGCCGCTGAATATCGCAATCGTCGGCTTTATCTTCGGCCTGTTCAAGTGTGTTGCCGCTTCGGCGGGCACGCTCGACATCAACGGCGACGGCGTGTATATGCTCGCTCAGCTCGGAGTGAGCAACTATGTTTATAATATGCTGCCCTATGTCATGACGCTGATTGTGCTGGCGTTCACGTCAAAGAAATCCCGCGCCCCCAAGGCTGAGGGTATTCCCTACGATAAGGGCGAGAGATAAAATCGGATAAAAAATTATCACCGTGAGGCTTTGTAGGCTTCACGGTGATTTTTTCGCTTAGAAAAGCGCTTTGATATAATGCTTAAATTTAGTTGCTGTGCTCTCCGCAAGGTCGGCGCAGGGCGTGCTGTCAGGGAGGAAGGCCTTGCCGCCGATGATGTCGACGTTGTTATCCGCGGGGTATGTGTCGATGAAAATGCCTCGGCAGAATTCGCCGATGACTATACCGAGTATCTTTGCGGGGATGAACGCAAGGGCTTTTTCGAGCGCCTTGTCAAGCAGTGAATCGTGCAAGGGATTGAGCTTCAATATCTTCTCAAGCCCTGAAACAACGCTGATTGAGGAGAATACGATGTCGAGCGCGATCTCAAACTTGCTGCCGTTCACCAGAGTGTCGGTAGCCGAGCTCATTTCCGGTGTGATGGTCTCGTCGCCTGCGTAATGCTCACGGTACATCTCGGTCAGCATCTTTTCGACCGTTATGCCGCAGTCCAACTCGGTCGCAAGCAGGGTGTCAATTACCCTTGTCATCAGCGCAAGGAAGAAATCATAGATCTTTGCGTAGCTCTTTTCGTTGGTGCTCAGTGCGCCCGCAACAGCCTCCGTTGCGTCAAAAATGGCTCTGTTCCTCATTATCGTGCGCACTCCGCCGTCGTAATAGTAGCTGCGGCAGAATGCCTGATAATCGTCAATGCCCTCGATAGAGCGGGGAAATACGGTGCGGATGCTACAATCCTCGCCGCTCAGCTTGGCGTGCCTTATCGGTGAGCCGTGGAGCACGAGCGAGCCGGTGCAGACTTCATAGACCGTGTTGCCCGCCTTGGTGGTGAGCGACGAAATGTCGTTTGCGTGTGAGTGACCGGTGAAGATATAGCGCACTCCGAGGTCGGCAAAGCTCTCGGCGAGTTTTTCGCCGCCGTCAAGGAAGTTGCCGCCCATGATGGTGGACTGCATATCGTATTTCTCGATAAGATCATAGTGCATCATCAGCAGCGGAATGTCGCCCGCGGCGGTGCAATCCTTTATCTGAGAGTTGACCCAATTGAGCAGATCGCCCTCGAGATATTTCTTGCCTGTGCAGAGTTCGCCGCTGTATTCATTGGCGTCTACCGCTATGAGACGGTAACCGTTGCCGATATCGGCGGTGTAGGAGAGCGAGCCGCCGGGGTCTCTTGCGATGATGCTCTCATCGTCACCGTAGCCGAAATCCTTATAAAGCTTGGCAAATTCGCTCTTTGTCGTGCCCCTGACTTCAACTATACGGTCGTCAACATAGGTCGTACCAGCCTTAACGACAGTCTTGGACGGGTCGTCGGCAACAAAGCTCTTGGATATCTTGTCGGGTCTCGATATATCGTGGTTGCCGGGGACGGTGTAGACCTTAACGCCAGCGTCCGTCAGCTTGCGGAGCTTCGCCGTGAGCATCTCATGGCTCAGATATTCGCAGCCCATGGCGTTGTCGCCGGAGATGAGCACCACCTTTGAGCCTTTGGCGAGGATCTCATGGATAGCCTCGTCAAGTATCTCGTCGGCGTATTGCTCGAGCTTCAGGTCGTTGTCAAGAGTGCGGCGGTAGTTAAAGCCGTTGAGGTTGCCTATATATTCCTTGGGAAAATAGTGGATATCGCTGAGAACGCTGAAATTCAGCTCTTTTTTGTTATCCGCAAAGGCGGGAACGGCCATACATATGAGCAGGCAGATCGCCAGGATAATACTTATAATTCTTTTCATTCGCTATCTCCGAAATGACCGCCGAGTTGCCCCGACGGTCAGATTTTTAATGATATTAAAGTCCGGTCTTTTCACTGATATACTTTCTTGCGAGGCAGGCGTACTCATAGGGATTTGCCTTTGCGGGATCCTGTTCCGCCTCAACGACTACCCAGCCCTCGTAATCGGCGTCGGCAAGGATATCGAATACGGGGGTGAAGTCGAAGTCGCCGTCGCCGGGCACGGTGAAGGCACCCGCTCTGACGCAGTCGAGGAAGCTCCAACCCTTTTCTTTGCCCTCATTGATAACATCACGGCGGATGCTCTTGAGGTGGACGTGCTTAACTCTGTTGACATACTTCTTGAGCACGCCGATCGCGTCCTCGCCGGAGAATGCAAGATGGCCGGTATCATAAAGCAGATAAACAAGGTCGGGGTCGGTTATCTCCATGAGCTTGTCGATCTCTGCCTCGGTCTGAACACCCGTGCCCATATGATGATGCACGGTGAAGTACATTCCTTTCTCTTTGGCAAGTCTGCCCATCTCATTGAAGCCCTTTGCTATGAGAGCCCACTGCTCGTCGGTGTAAACGGGCTTCTCGCCGAAGATGCTGACGCTCTTGCCCTGGATGGAGTTGCCCTGCTCGGAGGCGCCGATGACCTTTGCGCCGAGAGCGTGCAGGAAATCTCTGTGCTTGATAAAGGCTTCGATAGTTGCGTCGTAGCCCTCGGAGAGTAGGAGTGAGGAGAACCATGCGTTGCATATACGCAGGCCTCTGACCTCGAGCTTGTGCTTGAGGGTCTCGACATCCTTGGGGTATTTGTTGCCTATCTCACTGCCCTTGAAGCCGCTCAGAGCCATTTCGCTCACGCACTGCTCAAAGGTATTCTCTGCGCCGAGATCGGGCAGGTCGTCGTTCGTCCAAGCTATGGGAGCTATGGCGAGGTTGACTTTTTCTTTGTTAAGCATATTTATTCCTCCGCTGTATTAATAGAGTCTTGCCTTTTCTATGTTTTCACGCATTGCTTCGTAGGCCGCCTGAACCGTCTCGCTCTCGGAGACCTCGGCGACGCCCACACGCCACCATGCGTCGTAGCCGTCGCTCATGCTGCCGTGGACGACCTTGATGTCAAAGAGGCAGGGAACCTTTTGCTTCTTTGAATCCTTGAGTGCGTCACGCAGCTCGGCAACATTGGTCACGGTGTATGACTTGCAGCCGTAGCCCTCGGCTATCTTTGCAAAGTCAATTGGCACTATTGCGCCGTCGAGCATACCGGAGAGGGGATTGCGGGCCTGGAACCTTGTGCCGAAGGTCTCGGTGCCCTGATTATTCTGAAGATTCTCTATGCAGCCCCAGCCGGAGTTGTCAAAGAGCATTATGTTGACCTTTAAGCCCTCCATAACGGCGGTGTAAAGCTCGCTGTGGAGCATCAGGAAGCTGCCGTCGCCGACCATGGCGTAAACATCGCGCTGCGGCTCGGCTATCTTTGCGCCGAGGGCGCCGCAGATCTCATAGCCCATGCAGGAGAAACCGTATTCCATGTGGTATGAGCCGGGCACGGACGAGCGCCAAAGTCTCTGCATACAGCCGGGCAGGCTGCCTGAGGAGGCAACGACCACGGAATTCTTGTCAATGAGCTTGTTTATCTCGCCGAGAGCGCGGGTTTGAGAAAGCCCCTCCTTGAGATATACGCTGTAGCAACGGTCAACCTCGGCGGTGTAGGCTTCCTTGACCTCGGCAAGCTCCTCATCGCTCCAATTCGAGCGATATTCCCTCATTGAAAGGGCGCCCATGATATCAAGCATTGCGGACTTTGCGTCGGCGATAACTGCGGTGGCGTCCATCTTGAATGCGTCAAAATTGCAGACGTTTATCGAGAGCATTCTGACGTCGGGATTCTGAAAGCCCCATTTTGATGCGGTGGTGAAGTCCGTCAGACGTGTGCCGACGGCGATTATAAGGTCAGCCTGCTTTGCGAGAGTATTCGCCGCGGGGCCGCCCGTAACGCCGATGCCGCCCATGTTGAGCGGATGATCCCAGCGGATATTGCCCTTACCCGCCTGAGTTTCGGTAATGGGGATATTGAATTTCTCAGCGAAGAACTGAGCGGTCTCCCAAGCCTCGGAGTAGGTAACGCCGCCGCCGACTATAAGCAGGGGCTTCTCGCTGCGCATTATTGCGCTGACGGCAGCCTCGATCTCACGCTGCACGGGCGACCTGCGGTCGATATACCAAACTCTCTTTTTGAGGAAATAATCCGGGTAATCAAATGCCTCGCCCTCAACATCCTGCGGCATTGCGAGACAGACCGCACCCGTCTGAGCCGGGTCGGTAAGCACTCTCATTGCATTGAGGCAGGCGGTCATGAGCTGCTCGGGTCTTGACACTCTGTCCCAATATTTGCAGACCGCCTTGAAAGCGTCGTTTGCGGTAACGGTGTAATCGGTCGGCTGCTCTATCTGCTGGAGCACGGGGTCTGGCTGGCGGCAGGCGAAGGTGTCGCCGGGGAGCAGCAGCAGGGGAATGCGGTTTGCGGTTGCCGTGCCTGCGGCGGTGACCATGTTGAGCGCGCCGGGGCCGATGGAGGAGGTGCAGGCGATGATGCGGCGGCGCTTATTCTGCTTTGCGAAAGCGATCGCGGCGTGCGCCATGCCCTGCTCATTGTGACCCTGATAGAATTTGAGGTTGTGGCCGCCCTGCTCGAGAGCCTGACCGATGCCGACGACGCAGCCGTGGCCGAAGATGCCGAATATACCGTCGACAAACTTGGTCTCTGTGCCGTCGAAGCTGATATACTGATTGTCAAGGAATTTGACAAGAGCCTGCGACATTGTGAGCTTCATATTCTCTCTCCTTATTACTTTTTAGGCGGCCAGATATCCTTCTCTTTATCGGGATCCGTCACCCAAAGATGCTCGGGAACAAAGGTGGGGGTTATATAAGGATCGCCGTCAATGTGCCTGATGACCCAGAGATACCACATTGCGTAGCCGGGCGCCGTGGTCTGCGGGTGGGTCTCCTTCTCGGTGATAAAGACGGTCGAATTGTGGTGAGTCTTGACCACGTCCTCCGACAGCTCGGCGAAGCCGTAGCCGTTCTCGGGCAGGAAGCGGTAGAAATATATCTCGGGCTGCGGATGCCAGTGAGGCGGGTAGCTCGACCATTTGCCGGGGAAGCCGATGACCTCGCCGAGCACCATATTTGAATACGGAGCGTTCGAGTAGTCAAATACCGTGCGGACTATCCTCGTGGAGGCTTCACGCATTGTGCCCTCGCCCCTGTTTTCGCTCGCGCACTCCTCGGGGGTGTAGAGTTTTGAAGCAAATACGTTCTCGTTGACCGTTCTCTGCACGGCTATCTCGACATCGCCGTGAGCCTTGAATTCGACCTTGACGTCCTTGGGCACATGGAGGACCCAGGGGCAGTAATCGAAGCAGTTGGGTCTGTCAACGCTGACGCTGTTGCCCTCCCACTCAAAGGTCATTTTGCCGTTTATCAGCAGATAGGCTCTCTCGAGCGGCAGATCCTCGGTGAAAACGTCCCCGTCCTTCATCTTGAGGATGCCGAAATCCATCATGCTGTGATGCTCTTTATCGTCCATAGTGGTGATAGCGTGATATCCGTAACCGTAGCTTTGCGGACCTCTGATATGTTTCATGCTTTAAGTCCTTTCCGAGGCTCAGCCTCTTATATTTTATTTATATTATTATATCACCGCATATTGTGCAAGTCAAGGTGCGGTAGGATAAAATATACAAGATATATAGGATATATTATGTAAAAACGCAAATTTATATATTGACATTGAAATCGGCTGATGATATCCTTAAAATGTTATAAAAGCGTATTAGGAGGTTTTTATGATAAAGCATATCGTTTGTTTCAAATTAAAGGATCCGAGCAGAGAGGAATGCGAAAAAGCGAGGGATATTTTGCTATCTATGAAGGGCAATGTGCCGCTTATACGCAGCATTGAGGTCGGCATAGATTTTCTGCATTCCGAGCGCTCATACGATTTGATCCTTGAGGTCGTTCTCGATAATGCCGAGGCTCTTGAGCAGTATCAGGATGACCCGTATCACTGCTCCGTCGTCAAGAAGCATATGCACGCCGTCAGGGAGTCGAGCATTGCGATAGACTACGAATTGGAGGCTTGAAATGCAGCTTCTTGAGATAAACAAAGAAAATTATATCGGTCAGGCTGACCCGTTTATAATGGAAAGCGGCGGCAGATTCTATATCTACACCACCGGCTCGGACGGCGTATATGCCTATTCGTCCGATGAGCTGTTCAGCGGCTGGAGATTTGAGGGCAGGGTATTCACTTACTCCGACGTCAGCGACTTTTGGGCACCGAGCGTTATCGAGCTTGACGGCAAATTCTATATGTATTGCTCATTTGAATTCTACGGCGATACTCCCGACGAGGGCGGCCACAGACAGACAATGTTCGTCACATGCGCCGATTCTCCGCTCGGCCCGTTTGAGAATGCAAGGCAACTCCTGCACCCGTTCTCGATAGATTCTCATGTTGTCAAAAACGAAAGCGGTCTGTTTATATTCTACTCCACCAACAGGTTTGACACCGCCCGCCCCGGCACATATATCGTCGTTGACAGGCTGCTTGACCCGTATACCGCTGAGGGCAAGCCCGTCACGCTCGTTGTGCCGACCATTGACGAGGAGATATTCCGCCGTGACCGCTATAAAAAAGGCGTCCATTGGCACACCATTGAGGGCGCTTTCTATTTCAGAGAGGGCGATTGGCATTATCTGATGTACAGCGGCTCATGCTACGAGAATGAGAATTATTTCATCGGTTACGCAAGAGCCAAGACCGATGAGACCGATCTTACAAAGATCAAATTTGAGAAATACCCCGACGACAAGACCTACGCCCCCGTGCTCAGGAGCAATGAGTGGGAGGAGGGCACGGGTCATCATTCAATGATCAAATACGGCGGAGAATGGTACGCCGTCTATCACGCCCGCAATGTGGAGCAGGACGGCCTCGGCGGCGACCGCAGGAACGCCCGCATCTGCCGCATGAACGTGAAAGACGGTGTGATCACTGCCGAGCGTAAGCAATTTGAAATATAAGAAACTGAGAAATGATATCCGGCTTTGGCATAGCCACGCTGACTCTTTTAAGGGAAAAGCCGGTATAAAAACTTCAGTCAGGGCAGCATAGCAGTCAGATAAATATGAATAAATATGCAACACTTTGTCATACCGACAATATGTTTTTTGATTCTCAGTTCGTTTTCAGATATATCGTCATGCTCTTCAATAAGCTCTTCGGCATGATCTCAAAGTGAAAATCAGGGTCGCCGTTTTAATGCGGCGGCTCTTTTTTGTTGACCTCGGCGGCATATTCTGCTATACTTGGATTGTAAGAAGAATTCGGAAACGGAGGATGGTTATGAAGCTGAAAAAAGCGGCGCTGAAAGCCGTCGGCAAAATAGTCAATAAGGTAACGTCGTCAACGGTGCAGGGTACTTCCGCGGGTGTAAAGAGCGGCTATACCGCAGACTCGGAGCTTATCGCGCTTTGCCGCAGGATAGGCGCCGAAAGCGTTGTGATGCTTAAAAATAACGGCAATGTACTGCCGCTCGACAGAAGCCGTAAGGTGTCGGTTTTCGGCAGGGTACAGAATGATTATTTCTATGTCGGTTACGGCTCCGGCGGCGATGTAAATGCGCCTTATAAAATCAGCCTCATGCAGGCGCTGAGGAACGACCCAGATATCACCGTTAACACCGAGCTTGCCGATGAATATGAGCACCGCTGCGCCGCGGAGCCTGTCGATAACGGCTTCTGGGGGCATTGGCCTATGTGCTATGACGAGCTGAGCATTGACGCCGCGACGGTCAAAAAAGCTGCCGCAAATTCTGACACCGCAATAGTCGTTATCGGCAGAGCGGCAGGCGAGGACAGAGAGAATAAACTCGAAAAGGGCAGCTATTATCTGACGGATGAGGAGACGGCTCTGCTTGACTCGGTGACAGCCGAATTCGATAAAGTCATTGTCCTGCTGAACTGCGGCAGTATCATGGATATGGCGGCTTTGGACGCATACGGCGATAAGATATCTGCCCTGCTTTATGTGTGGCAGAGTGGCATGGAGAGCGGCAACGCCCTCGCCGACGTGCTCTCGGGCAGAGTTTCACCGAGCGGCAAGCTGACCGACACGATAGCGCGTGATTATTACGATTATCCGAGCGCCAAGGATTTCGGCGGTAAGGATTATAATTTCTATACCGAGGATATCTATGTCGGCTACAGGTGGTTTGAGACCTTTGCCAAGAACAGGGTGCTTTACCCGTTCGGCTTCGGCCTCAGCTATACCGATTTTACAATTGATAATGCCGAATTCTTCTGCGGCGACGCCTCCGACGTGGCAAAAAAACTCGCGCAGGAGAATCTGCGGCCCGACGTCATCACGGTCGATCCGCCGCGCAAGGGGCTGGCGGAGGACGTGGTGGAAAGCATCGCGCGGATGCAGCCGGAGCGCGTGGTGTATGTCTCCTGCGACAGCGCGACGATGGCGCGGGATGTGAAGCGCTTCGCCGCCCTCGGCTACCGCGCCGTGCGCGCCTGCGCGGTCGACCTCTTCCCCCGCGCCGATCATGTCGAGACGGTAGTCTTGCTTTCCAAGGGTGAGGTCGACTCGAAAAAGATTCGGGTTGAGTTCTCTTTGGAAGATATGGATATGTCCGAATTTCAGGATGGGGCAACCTACGCCCAGCTTAAGGACTATGTGCTGGAACATAGCGGGTTAAAGGTATCCAACCTGTATATCTCACAAATTAAGCGAAAATGTGGGATTGGGGTTGGTAAGAACTATAATTTGCCGAAGTCCGAGGATTCCAGACAGCCGCAGTGCCCACCGGAAAAAGAGAAAGCAATCCGAGAAGCATTCAAATATTTTGGGATAATCTAACATCCCGCAGAATGGAGGTTTCTTATGGATAGATTGGTTTCTTGTGAGTTCAACATGGATACTGCCTGTGTAGAGCTGAAATTCTTTGATGGCAGCATCATTGCTATTGACACCATCGCCGTGGAAAAGGAGGTTGCCGACAATATGTATCAGCGGTCAGAACTGGATTATCTGATTTACAATGACCCGGTTGGATATCTGTCTCTTATACACATC
>ENA-UAOM01000576-UAOM01000576.1-human-gut-metagenome-genome-assembly--contig:-NODE-576-length-12928-cov-8.030141_pt1 | contig 12928 bp, 13 predicted proteins | sample MGYA00243468_ERZ654555 | MGnify/ENA primary metagenome ERZ654555 (study PRJEB26926, sample SAMN06164434) | human gut metagenome | biome: ENVO:00009003; feature: ENVO:2100002; material: ENVO:00002003... | reverse complement strand
CGAGATGTCTTAGGGTCTCGTGGGCTCGGAGATGTGTATAAGAGACAGGCTTTCATACCCAGTTTGACGAAGGAAGCTTTTGCCGCAGTTCCTTTAGATAGCTTTGGACCTGCCGGCGGCTTTTAAAGACATACTGCTTCCCCGGACACCTTTTCAGCAACTGCCGATACCGTTTCCTTCTTTTTCTCGTTCTGCCGGTATATAGAATCCACATTCGGAACGCAAAATCAAATTTCTCCTCGCAGGGACAGCTGTCCCTCGCCCTGCCCCGATTTTCCTTATACCGTTTTTTCGCCCAACGATAACAAAAAAGCCGATTGAAATTAAGGAAGATTATCACATCGGCTAGCCAAAACCTTTCCGGGCAGACGGAAGTGTAATTACCGTCGATAACCCATGAAGCATGGCTTTTTAAAAAAGTATCCACGAGCTTTGCCTGCTCCTCGGCAGTCCGCTCCTGCCAATCGCCGTAAAATTTCGTATTATCTAAATGCAGTACCTCTATTCCATACAGCCTCCCTAATTCCTTTGCCAAGGTAGATTTTCCGCTTCCGGAATAGCCGATAATTTGTATTTTCATTTACTTTCCTCCTTAAAAAAGAAAATACAGGTAAAAACCTGTACTTCTATAAATCCGGCTTATTGATAGTATGCTCTATCTTATCCCAGCTTGCCTTGACAAAGATTGCCCGAATAGCGGCATACACATAGGTGAACATAAAAATCGGATGAAACAGGGTCACCTTAAATCTTTGCCATTTTTTGATACGAATTGTCTTTCGGTCAACCAAAAACAGGAAGCAGGTAAATAGCACAAGAAAAATATAAATGGCACTGATAAGATACAACAGCCTCGAAACATACTCCATATACATATTTTCTTTGGCACACAAATCGTAAATCAAAAAACCAAACATAATTGCGATATAGACCAAAAGCGTGATTGCCAAAGCAATCATCGGAATCCCGCCGATAATCTGATACCAGATATTTTTCTTTTTCTTATTCTTTTTCAAAGCCTCCAGTTTTTCCTGCTTGTACTTCTTCTGGACGGAGAAATACCCCTTAATCCAGCGGGTTCTCTGCAAAATAGACTGCCGCATTTTAATCGGCTGCTCATCGTAGAATATTGCATCCTCAACATAGGCAGACTTCAAATTATGGACAATGGAGTAATTCGTCAGCTCATAATCCTCCGTCAGCGTATGAAACGGCCAGCCGCAGTATTCCCGCAAAACCTCGCTCCGGAAATAAAAACCGGTGCCGGAAACTAATATATTCATATTGTAGTAAGCCTTAGGCTTATTCTGTATCGTATTGATAATGGTAAAGGTAAGAGCGGAGGCACCACAAACCACAGAGGCATTCCAGTCTTTGTTTTCCCGCTTGCCGCAGGCGATGTCATAGCCCTGCTGATAAGCGTCGTTCATCCGAGATAAAAAATTCTTTGAAATCACATTGTCCGCATCTAAAATCATAAAGGCGTCATAAACATCATTTTTCGTATAAATATGCTTTAGACATTCATCTAAAGCGTAGCCCTTTCCCACGTTTTCCAATTTAATCCGGTAAAAAATATGAATTTTTATATCCGTAAAGCGGCTGGCTATTTCAATCGTTGGGTCCTCCGGAGATTCCACGATAAGCCATACCTCGCAAAGCTCCTTAGGATAATCGCAATTCACAATACTTCTCAAATTGGCCTCGATGACCTTGGATTCATCCCGTGCCGGAATAATAATGGCAAATTTTGCCTTTTTTTCTGAGGGAAGAATCCTTGATTTTCTAAGATAACCATTAAAAAAACGAATGATACCGACGATTAAGAAGATAAAAAAGAAACAAAGAGCCATCAGTATCCCGAACTCTATCCATTTATATACAGCAAACATAATTCACGCCCCATTGATTTTTCTACTATCATTATATCAAATATTATACTTTTTTCAAGAAAAAGAACGCTTTATGCCAAAGGAACAGCACTATTCCGGCAAATCCTGTCTTATTTTCGGGAAATTTTGTTTAAATTCATCTATATTTTTGCAAAATCAGGACTCAGTTATACATCAGCGAAACCCTTTTTAAAATCTTTCCGTTTAAAACAAAAAAAGCTCAGGCCTTCCGCCTAAGCTTATTTGTAGCACGCTATTTTTTTATATGCCTCATATCCGGTAAAAAGAATTTCTTCGTTAAAATTAAAATCAGCCGTATGCAGCAGAGCCTGATTTCCACAGCCCAGCAGCATAAATAGACACCGGTACCTTCTTGTATAGCAGCCGAAATCCTCCGCCTGCAAAAAAGGCTTTTCCAAGATATGAAGGGACAGCAAATCCCTGTATTTATCCACCAACATCTCGTCATTTAATACGCTCGGATATGCCGCATTGATACTAAGCTCAATCCGCACGCCCGTCTGCTGTTCCAGCCGGAAAATCAGTTGCTTCAGCTCCTGCGTCAAAAGAGTAAAGGTAGCATCGTCGAACGCCCGCATGGTCGCCTGAAGATAAGCCGTATCCGCTACGGCATTTCTTACCGTTCCTGCCTCCAGTCTTCCAAAACTGATTAAATGCGGCTTGGAAACCCCTTCGCCAATCGCATAAAACTGCTGAACGAGCTGTGCCGCAGTCAAAAGAGCGTCAATTCCTTCCGACCGGTTAGCGGCATGACAGGACCTGCCGTGAATCACAATATCCACCTCTCCGGAGGTGGCAAGCATTCCTCCCGGCATCGTAAATAAAGTATTCTCCTTTAAGGTCGGCCAAATATGCATTCCGAATATTTGTTCGACCCCCAGCTCCTCAAGAATCCCGGATTTTAAAATATCGTTGGCACCGGCATTATCCTCCTCGGAGGGCTGAAACAGGCAGACAACATTATTCTGGAGTTCAAAACGATGACTGCTCGCCCACTCGGCAAAGCCCAAAAGCATTGCCATGTGGCCGTCATGACCGCAGGCGTGCATAAGTCTCGGGTGCCTAGAGGCATAGCTTAGCCCCGTTTTCTCGCCAATCGGCAGGGCATCCATATCTGCCCGGAAGCAAAGGGTGTGCTGCCGCCCGACATCGAAGACGAACACAACTCCCGTAGCTGCCACCTCCAATACTTTGCAGTTCAGCCGTTTCCCAAAATCAAGAAGATACTGCTTTGTCTTATATTCCTTTCTTCCCAGCTCCGGAATCTGATGTAAATCCCTTCGTATCGTACAAATATCCATAACTATGCCACTAAATTATTATATAGGGATTTAATCGTTTCCTCATAATCCTTAGAGGCAACGCCGATAATAATATTCAGTTCCTCCGGTCCCTGAGCCAAAAGCTTTACATTGATTCTTTCGGCACCAAGCGTCTGGAATATCGTACCGCAGATACCGCTTCTTTTCGCCATATTTCTGCCGACTATCGCGACCAAAGCAATATCGGATTCAATGGTGACATTGGCGTCCAGCTCATTTTTTAAATCCGTCACCAGCTCATACTGGCACTTTTCAACGGAGGACCCGGATACAACAACGCTGAAGGAGTCGATTCCGGACGGAATATGCTCGATAGAAACATTATATTTTTCAAAAATAGACAAAGCCCGGCGTAAAAAGCCTACCTCATTCGACATATGGTCTTTGGAAATATTAAAGGACAGGAAATCCTTCTTGCCGGCAATACCGGTGACAATACTGCTTTCGTCCGTACATACATTTTTAATCAAAGTACCCGGATGGTGCGGCTCATTCGTATTTTTCAAATTGATAGGAATATTCAGCTGCTGCACGGGAAATACCGTTTCCTCATGCAAAACAGAGGCTCCCATATAGGACAACTCTCTTAATTCGGCATAGGTAATTTCCTTAATAGCCTTTGGGTTGGGAATAATCCGGGGGTCTGCCGCCAAAATGCCGGAAACATCGGTCCAGTTTTCATACAGCGAAACATTCAGGCACTTGGATAAAATAGAGCCCGTCACATCAGAGCCGCCGCGGGACAAAAGCCGGACGGAGCCATTCGGATAAGAGCCATAAAAGCCCGGGACAACAATCGTTCCATACTGGGAAAATGCCAGCTTTACTTTTCTTTCCGTGATTACCTCATCCATCTTGCCGTCATAATTATAATACAGCAAATCCTTAGCGTCCACAAAGGTAAAGCCTAAATAGCTGCTCATCAGCTTTGCCGTTAAATATTCTCCGCGGGACACTAGGTAATCCTGAGATATATTTTTATTTAATTCCTTATACAACAAATCCAAATCCGCAGTTATATCATAGGAAATCCCCAATTCCTTCTGAACGCCGACAAACCGGTCATAAATCATTTTCCAAATATCCTCATACGGAACGGAATACTTTAAATGGGCGTGCAGGATATACAGCAGGTCGGTAATCTTTGTATCTGAGGATTCCCGTCTTCCCAAAGCTGACACAACAACGATTTTCCGCTTCGGGTCGGACATAACAATATTCTTAACTTTTGCAAACTGTGCGGCACAGGATAATGAACTGCCGCCAAATTTTGTGACAACCAACATAATAACCTCCTAATCCTAACGCCCTATCAGCTTCATAGCGATTTGTACGGCATTGGTTGCCGCACCCTTTCGGACCTGATCGCCGCAGCACCAAAGCGTAATTCCATTCTCATGAATTAAATCACGGCGGATTCGTCCGACATAAACTAAATCCTGATTTGATGTCACCAGCGGCATCGGGTAAACACGGTTATCCGTATCGTCGTACAGACGGCACCCTTTCGCCTTGGCAACTGCCTTTTTCACATTTTCAACTTCCAGTCTATCCTCAGTCACTACGGTGACGGAAATAGAATGCGAACGAACTACGGGAACCCGCACGCAGGTACAGGTCACCTTTAATTCCGGAAGATGCATAATTTTTCTTCCCTCGTTCTGCATTTTCATTTCCTCAGTGGTATATCCGTTTTCTAAAAATGAGCCGATATGGGGAATCACATTTTGAGCGATTTGGTATGGAAAAACTTCGCTTTTAATCTCCGTGCCTTCAATAATAGCCTTCATCTGCTCCGTCAGCTCCACCGGTCCCTGAGCTCCGGCACCGCTTGTTGCCTGATAGGTGGAAGCATTCATCGCTTTAATCTTAGACAACTGATTTATCGCATTGACGGCAACCAGCGTGATAATGGTAGAGCAGTTGGGATTAGCGATAATCCCCTGATGTAAAAAGGCGTCCTCCGGATTAATCTCCGGGACAACCAGCGGAACCTTATCGTCCATCCGAAAGGCACTGGAATTGTCGATAAATACAGCCCCGGCGGAAACGATATCCCCGGAAAATTTTTTGGCAATGGCGTTAGAAGCCGCTCCCAATACAAAATCCAAATTGTCAAACGCACTGCTGTCGGCAAGCTGGACCTTTAACAGCCCATCCTTAAATGGGATTTCCCTTCCAACACTGCGTTCACTCGCCAAAAGCCGAAGCTCGGCAATCGGGAAATCATTTTCCTCCAAAACCTTTATCATTTCCCGTCCAACCGCCCCGGTTGCTCCTAATATTCCGACATTATACTTTTTCATCTGATACTACTCTCCTCCAAATATCATAAATTAGGTTAATTATAAAACCTAATAGAGTAAAATTCAATAAATTACAGCAAATTTCTAAACCGAATCTTTGTTTTGTTTTTGTATGAAGAACATACATTTCATTATGTATCATTTCATAACTTCTGCTCTTCATTATTATTAAATGCAGTTCTATCCGGAATGCCTGTTATAAAGTCCTTAATGCCGAAATTAATTCTGTTTTAGCTTCGGTTTTAGCATCCTTCTGCTTTAAAATTCTTGCCGGAACGCCGCCGACTACCACACCGGACGGTACATCCTCAATAACGATAGACCCTGCCGCTACGACGGAGCCCTTTCCTACGCGGCAGCCCTCGATAACAACAGCATTAGCCCCAATCAATACATCGTCCTCTATGACAACCGGAGTTGCGGAGGCAGGCTCAACCACACCGGCTAAAACCGTTCCGGCACCAATATGGCAGTTTTTCCCGACAATAGCTCTGCCGCCTAAAACGGCACCCATATCAATCATGGTGTTCTCGCCGATAACGGCACCGATATTAATGATTGCTCCCATCATGATAACGGCATTATCACCAATTTCTACCATATCCCGAATAATTGCCCCCGGCTCAATCCGGGCTTTAATGTTCTTCGTATCAAGAAGCGGAATCGCCGAATTCCGGCGGTCATTTTCTACCGCGATATCCAAAATTACAGGGCGGTATTCTTCCAAAAGAGGCAGTAAATCCTCTGCCTCGGCAATAACGATATACAAATCTTTCGTTCCAAAAGCATGACAATTTGGAAATTCCAAATCCTTTGAAGCCTTGATATACGCCTTTACCGGCGTTTTCTTTTTCGCCGTTTGGATTAAATGAATAATTTCATAAGCGTCCATATCTATTTACCTCCAAATAGTACATCTTCCATAGTATAATAATTGTTCGGCTTATCTATCAGCCATCTTGCCGCCTTAATCGCACCCACCGCAAAAATCTTTTTCGAATGGGCACTATGCTTTAAGGATATAACCTCATCCTCGCCGCAGTACAGCACCTCATGCTCGCCGACAATCGAGCCTCCGCGAATCGCGTGAACGCCGACCTCATTCGGCTTTCGCGGAGAATAACCCTCTCTTCCGTATACCGGCGTAAACCCTGTTGCCTTAGTGACGGATTCCAAAAGCATTTTCGCCGTTCCGCTTGGGGCATCCACCTTATGATGATGGTGTGCCTCTGTTATTTCTATGTCAAAGCTGTCCTTAAGTATAGGCGTAATTTCCTGAACTAACCGATTTAACAGAATAACACCTAAAGAAAAATTGGCACTCCGCAAAACTGGAACAGTTTCTGAAAGCCTTTTTATTTTTTCCAGCTGGACCTCCGTATACCCCGTTGTCGCAAAAACGACCGGTTTTCTATGCAGCTCTGCATAAGCTAAAATCATATCCAAATTGGCAGGATTGGAAAAATCAATGATAACATCAAATTCCTCCTTTACCTCCGTAAGCGTCTTATATTCACATTCCATAGCCACCACACAGGCAAGCTCGTCCTTAAGCATCTCACAAAGGAGCTTACCCATGGCACCATATCCTACAACGCAGGCTCTCATTAAAAAATCAGCTCCTTCTTTTGTTCTAACGTCTGATAAAGCTTTTCTTTATTCCCCAAAGCCATCTCATCCAGCGGCATACGGTAGCCGCCCACGGAATACCCCAAATAATTCATTGCCTCCTTGACCGGAATCGGATTCACCTCGATAAATAAATCATGGATTACGGCAAGCATATCCTGCTGAAGCCGGTTTGCCTGATGATACTTTTCCTCAAGACACAGCCTTACCATTTCTGCCGTCTGCCGAGGAGCAATATTGGCAAGCACGGAAATTACCCCCGAAGAACCGAGAGCCATCATCGGCACGATAATATCGTCGTTTCCGGAATACATCGCAAAATCATCTGATATATATTTTGCAACGCTTGTTGAATAGCTTATATTGCCGGAAGCCTCCTTGATTCCGCAGATATTCGGGTGCTTGGATAGCACCTCAATGGCATGCAAGGACATATTCATTCCCGTTCTTGATGGAACATTATACATAATAACCGGACATAAGGAAGCGTCAGCCACGGCTGTAAAATGCTTGATTAGACCGGATTCATTCGTCTTATTGTAATAGGGCGTAATAACCAGAACATAATCCGCTCCCAACTCCGAATACTTTCTTGACATTTGAACGGCCTTTTCCGTTTCATTGGAGCCGGACCCGACAATCAGCGGAACCCGCTTTTTTAGCTTAGCCACGCTGTATTTAACGATTTCCTCTTCCTCGGCAAAGGTCAGCGTAGACGCCTCCCCGGTCGTTCCCAGAATTACGATTCCCGCCGTATCATTTTTTACATGGAACTCCAAAAGCTCCCCAAGCTTATCAAAATTAACACTGCCGTCGGCATAAAACGGCGTCACCAACGCCACGATACTTCCCTTAAGCATTTCTCATTTCCTCCTCTAGTTCACATTCAAACACCTTGACTGCCGGACCAGTCATATATACATTCTTCTTTTTTATCTCGATTTCCAAATACCCAAGTTCAAGCTCAACCCTTACCTCAGTTCCCGTAAGTCCCAGCCTTGAAGCGGCAACCACAGAAGCACAACAGCCTGTACCGCAGGCAAGCGTCCAGCCGACGCCCCGCTCAAAGGTTTTTACTCGGATGGTCTTATCATCTATAACCTGTACGAAATTGACATTCGTCTGGCGGGTAAACAGCGGATGCCTGCAAATTGCCTCGGCATAAGCCAGCAGTTCGCTTTCCATATCCGGCACAAAAACGACGGTATGCACCGTTCCCATAAAAAAGGAATATACGGTAATCCGGATATCCTTAACCTGCAAAACTCTGCCAAAGGAATCCAGTTCATCGCTTACATAAATCATGGCATTATTCATAACCGGGCTTCCCATATCTACCCTGCATAAAAACGGCTGTTCGGTCGTTATCTCTATCGTCATTTTACCGGCTCCGGTCAAGACATCAAATTTATTTCTTTTAATATACTGATGCTCCAGACAATACTTCGCAAAACAGCGAATTCCATTCCCGCACATCGGTGCCCGGCTGCCATCGGCATTGTAAAACAGCATTTCCAGCGGATTCTGCTTCACAATAATCATACCGTCACTGCCAATCCCCGTTTTACGGCTGCAAAGCTTTACCGCCAAGCGAGAATAGTCTATTCCTTCCGCATAATCCAACACGCAAAAATCATTTCCGCAGCCATGCATTTTTTCTATTTTCATCTTAAATCTCTCTTTCCAAAAGCTCTTCTATCGTTTGTCTACGGCAAACCAGTGTATCCTTATCGCCGTCGACAAACACAACCGCCGGCGTCAACGCCTTATTATAATTACTGCTCATAGAGTAGCCGTAGGCTCCCGTCGTATAGGTTATCAGCAAATCGCCTGCCTCTGCCTTGGGAAGAGGAATTCCTTCGATAATTAAATCTCCGCTTTCACAGCATTTTCCGGCAACGGTAACAATTTGATTTTTTAAAGCATTTTCCTTGCCGACAATATCCGCATCATACTTCGCCTGATACAAAGCCGGACGAATATTATCGGTCATACCGCCGTCAATAAAATAGTATAGCTTGTTTGGAGTTTTTTTAATGAAGCCAATCGTATACAAAGTATATCCGGCCTCCGCCACAATGCTTCTGCCCGGCTCAATACATAGCTTAGCAAGCTTAATTCCGGTTTTATCCAATGCATTTTCACACGCCGCAATCAGGGTCTGACTTACGACCGGAAAAGGAATCGGCTTATCCTCCTCCGTATATTTCACGCCGAAGCCGCCGCCGATATTTAAAACCAAAGGATACGAAAAATCTCGGCAAATCGCAATCAGCTTATCTATTGCCGCCGTAAAGGCACTTAAATCGAAAATCTGACTTCCAATATGGGAATGAAAGCCTAAAAGGTGAAGATAGGAGGAATCCCGGAGAATATCCATCATCTGGAGATAATCCTCAGAATTATAGGAAACACCGAACTTAGAATCAACATGAGCCGTCACAATAAATTTATGCGTATGTGCCTCTACACCGACATTCAGCCGGATAAGGATATTGCAGGGGCAGCTCATAGCTCGGCAAAGCTCCTCCAGAAGCTGAAGCTCCATTAGATTATCGACGACGATTGTACCGACATGATGAGCTAAGGCATACATCAGTTCCTCCTGCGACTTATTATTCCCGTGAAAATAAATCCGCTCTGCCGGAAAGCCGACCGCCATTGCCGTCGCAAGTTCCCCTAAGGATACGACATCCAAAGACAGCCCTTCGGCGTTTACCAGCCGCAGCATTTCCTTGACACAAAACGCCTTGGAAGCATATAATACCTCCGTTTGAAACCGGCTGGATTTGAAATATTTTACATAATCCCGCATATTCCGCCGCAAATGCTCCGTATCATAAATATAGAGCGGCGTATTATACTTTTCCTTTAATCTTCGCACATCAACATTTCCGATTTTCATAAAAACCTCCAAAAAAATAGGGCACAAGTGCCCTATAATCATCAAATATATATCTTTAGCACCTCTACATAACGTAGGAGTGATATAGGTATTTCCCATATCCCCATAACCTAAACACGCCTGTTTAAGCTATTCGGCAATGATTACCTTTCCTAAAGCCTCGTCGAATGCCTTCTCCGCTCAGTACTCATCTGCATTGCTACCTCTAATATAAATTTATTTCATTTTAGCATAAATTGGGAGCTTTGTCTACAAAAAATCATTTTTTATTCAATATCTAAAATATTGTCAAAAGGAATTTCTGTTTTTACCACTGTTATCCGTCGGCTGTCAAAACTGATTTTGCTGACGATTCCCTCCCGAAGGCGGTAGCCATGGCTCTCATAATAGGTTATTCTGACGATATCTCCCTTGCGGATAAGCGGCAGCTTCCTATTCAGCTTGGCTTCCTCGTCCTCGGTCAATTCTCTTTTTTCCACGAAGATTTGTTCCGCTTCCGCTAAAAGCTCAAAGTATCCAGTTAAAGAATTAAAAGGCATAAACTGTCTTGCCCGCTCGCTATTCGGCATTGTGACCTCCGATAAGCTTATTTCTTTTCCTCATCGTAGCCTGCGGCTCAAGATTCATGCCCTTAAATACGGAATTTTTGCCGTATTTATCCTTGATTTGCAGCAATGCCCTCTGTAAATTCAATTCTTTCTCCTCAAACGCCTCATCCATAAATAAATCATAGGTCTTATATCGGTCATCGACCACACCGCCAAAGCCGATTCCAATTTTGCGAATCATTACGCTGGGATTGGTTGTCTGCCGGTATAAATCCAAAAAGTATTCATTCAGTTTTTTATAGGAATTGGTTAGTTCATAAAGCTTTCTTCCTCCACCCGTTGCCGGAATACAACGCTTGGAATATCCGACGGATAAAGAGATACGGCTTGTCACTAAGCCCTTAGCCACTAGATTCAGCACATTGATTTCGACCATTTCCTTAAGCACCAAAAGAGCATCGTCGTAGCTGTAATCCTCGAATAATACCTGATGATTGGAAAGAGATTTATTCTTCGGCTTATAATTATGAATATCCTCTATCGTACAGGGCTCAATTCCCCTCGCATGGTCTATCAAATACTCAGCGTTTACGCCAAACTCCTCATACAGGAGCCTCTCCTCTAAATGGGCTACGGCATACAAGCTAAAGGCATTATATTTTGCCAATCGCTTGGCATAGCCTCTTCCGATATTCCAAATATCGGTAATGGGCGTATGAAACCAAATCGTTTTTTTAAAAAGCTCTTCATTTAAAAAGCCCATATTGTCCGGGCGATGCTTGGCGGTGATATCCAATGCCACCTTAGCTAAAAATAAATTGGTTCCTATGCCGACTGCCGCCGGTACTCCCGTAGCAGTATAAATATCATCTACAATCCTGCGGGCAAGCTCCTGCGGCGTCTGTCCGTACAGCGGTAGATAGGCTGTTATATCTAAAAAGCATTCATCAATAGAGTAAACAAAAATGTCCTCCTTAGCAATATACTTTAAATATATTTGATATATTCTTTTGGAATATTCCATATACAGCCGCATTCTTGGCTTAGCCGCAATAAAAGAAACATTTTTCGGGATTTCAAACAGTCGGCAGCGATTCTTTATTCCCAATGCCTTCATAGCCGGAGAAATGGCAAGACAGATTGTTCCGGGTCCTCTGCTTATATCGGCGACCGCCAGATTTGTATGAAATGGATTTAATCCTCGTTCAGCACATTCCACAGAGGCGTAAAAGGTTTTTAAATCGACGCATAAATACATTCTTTCCAACGTATCACTATCCTTATAGTAATACTATTTCCGAAATTAAAAAATTTATCCAAAAGGCAAATCAGTACGTTAAAATGAGCTGCCCGGAAACATTTAAGATTTTTATGCAAAAAGAAGATATAAAAAATAGGCCTTGCCAACAAGCATTACCAGCAAAGAAAATAGTATAAAATAACTATACATTCTCAGGTTGCCTTTCTTTTTACCGATTTCTATAATCAGCCAGTATAAAAGATTTATGATAATCAAAAGGGCACTGAACGCAATTAAAGCATACGCCCATGCGTCGTGGGATACCCATAAGCTAAAAATATAAATTGAAGGCAGATATACTAAAAGAGAAAGAAACAGGCACACTATTTTTTTTAAAAGAGAAAGATTCTTCCGCTGGAATAAAGCCAGTAAAGGAAATATTAGTGCGACGATACTGCCCGGCAGAAAAATAAGCCAGTACGTCTGAATATAGATTGAGCCTAGTATATATGTAGTAAGAACAATCAAAACCTGTAAAATTAAATGAATTATTTTTTTCATATCGTACCTCTCTATCTTCTCTAACTATCTACTTTAAAGTTTATAAAATTTAAACATAATTTAGTTAAGTCATAGGTTTTAGCTATGCATAAAGAAGATGTAAAAAATAGGCATAGCTAACAATCATTACCAACGAAGAAAATATTAAAAAACTACTATACATTCCCAAATTGCCTTTCTTTTTAACCATTTCTATAATCAGCCAGTACATTAAATTTGCGATAATTAGAAGGATTATACAAACAACCAAAATGATTGCCCATACGTTGTGGGATATACATAGGGAGCCAAGAAATTCAATAGCGGGTAAATACACAAATAGAGAGAAAACAAGACAACTAATTTTTATAAAAAGAGATAATTTTTCCCGCCGGAAAAAAGCCAGCAAAGAAAAAAATAGTACGACCATACTGCTCGGCAGATAAGTTAACCAGTACATTTGAATATAGACCGAGCCCTGTCTCTTATACACATCTCCGAGCCCACGAGACCCTAAGACATCTC
>ENA-UAOM01000574-UAOM01000574.1-human-gut-metagenome-genome-assembly--contig:-NODE-574-length-12965-cov-8.012393_pt1 | contig 12965 bp, 6 predicted proteins | sample MGYA00243468_ERZ654555 | MGnify/ENA primary metagenome ERZ654555 (study PRJEB26926, sample SAMN06164434) | human gut metagenome | biome: ENVO:00009003; feature: ENVO:2100002; material: ENVO:00002003... | reverse complement strand
GAGACAGCATATATTTTTTACGATATTTTGCGGATACGATGTTTTATTCCTTTACGGCATTGTACTTATCGAGCATCGGATTAAAGGAAGGAATTATCGGCAGTATCAGTTCAATTACGACGATTACCTGTCTAATAGTCAATCCAATCTGGAGTATTTTAGCTAAAAATAACAAAATCAGCCGAATTTTACTGATTGTTTTGTCGATAATTGAGGGTACGATTATCATTATTTACGGGAATATGGATATTATGGGAGTCCTGATGTTTCTTACTTGTCTTGCTGCGATTGCCGCCGGTCCCTACTATAATCTGATGGACGGCTATGCCGCTACCTTTTGTGAAATCCACGAAAAGGATTATTCTAAGCTGCGGGTTATGGGGTCGATTGCCTATGTAATCGGTACGCCGTTAAGCGGTGTGCTGATTGACCATATTGGCTACCGGATTGTGTTTGCTATCTCCGGGGCATTGTTTATTCTTTGCGGTATCCTAACCAAATTTTTAAAGAATTTGCATTTAAGTAAAGAAGGCAAGGAGGTGCAGAGGGATTATAAAAAAATACTGAAAAATAAGTGGTATATGCTTTATATCGTGGCTTATCTTTTAATTGTCATCGTTTCTCTTTTGGGAGATAATTATATATCCCTGCTGTTTACAAAGGTCAAGGGCTTGACTACCTCCGAATATTCCTTCGTATATGCCGGTATTTTAATATGCGAGGTAATGACTATTCTTGTCTTGGGAAAATTTTTTTCAAAAACCAGTCCGGTCAAGCTAATTCTTTTTGCCGGTATCGTATTTTTCCTTCGTTCATTTATCGTCAGCTTTACAAGCCTGCCGCTTTGGATACTGATTGCCGCCGCCTGTCTGCGGGGCATTGCGTGGGGAACATTCCTGTTTTTCCATTTGAAATACCTGCTGAAGCTGGTCGGAATTGAAAATGTGACGACTGCCGCCATACTGCTGAGCGTATTCTCCTCTTTATTCCAGTTTATTATGTCTAATGTTGTGGGATATGTAATCGAGGGTATGGGATACGGCTTTACCTACCGGACAATCGCAGGGATTGTTTTAGTTTCAACCGTCGGTTATTTTATTATTCTTCAGATAAAAGCCCGTAAGGAAAGAAAAATTGCGGAAGAAAATGCGAATTTCAATAAAAAAGATTGTTAAATTTTTGAGATTGTAGTATAATTATTACAATAGAAAGCATTTTCTATAAGGTTGGTTTGAAAGGAGTATTCATTCTATGAAGGGAAAAGTAAAATGGTTTAATGCTGAAAAAGGTTTCGGTTTTATCGTTTCTGAAGAAGGCAAGGACGTATTTGTTCATTTCAGTGCGATTGTGGCAGACGGCTACAAGACGCTGGAAGAAGGACAAGAGGTTACTTTTGAAGTGGAAAACGGTGAAAGAGGCCAGTTGGCAAAGAACGTTGTAAAGGCTTAAGTAAAAATTATAAGGGCTAGCACCGAGTTGGGAGTTAGCTCTTTTAATTTATATAAAGGGGGGATACTATGCTTAAATTTTATCAAAATGGCGAGGAATTTTTAAAGGATAATCAGGATATATTGGATAGGCATATTCTGGATACCTCCTTTTATCTTTGGAATGCCCGGTATATTTTAAGTACGGACAGAAAAAACTATGCTTTTAAAATTATGCAGGGAGCTTCATATTTGCTGGTAATGCAGTATGCTCCGTTTTATTTGCTGTTGTTTGGAGATTCTGCCCTTTGCCGGGAAGCGGCTGAGGTTTGTTTAGACTATCACTTATCTTTTGCCGGCGTGTTGGCACCTATGGATTTGGGCTTGGCTTTTTTAAATGCGATAGAACAACGAATCGGAGGTACGCATCAGGTCGTCCAGTCCATGGATATAATGTATTTAGAAAAATGCCATGATACTGATACCTCGGCGGTTAAACGGTGTACTTTGGCTGACGCTGATGAAATTGCCGGACTGACAATGCGGTTTCATCAGAAAATTGGCATGGCTGAAAAAAGTTTTTCAGACTGTCGGGAGAATGCTGTGAGGGATATAGATAATTATTATGGAATTCGCGTTGACGGTAAACTTGCCGCACTAGCCAAAAGGACAAAGAATGAAGAAAAAATGTGCTGTATCGGCACGGTCTATACGCTTTTGGAGTATCGCGGCAGGGGGTTATCCCGGGCGGTAGTTACTAAAATTACGCAGGATATTTTAGCCGAGAAGAAAATACCGTATCTATATGTGGATAAAAAGAATCCTATTTCCAATCATTTATACAGCAGTATTGGGTATATCTACGGAAATGCGAAATATAGTATAAAATACAATATAGGGACCGTCCGCCATTTGATTCTTGCCGGCGGGTGCTTTTGGTGTCTGGCAAATTCTTTTTATAATTTAGCCGGCATAAATCGGGTTATCAGCGGCTATACCGGAGGGACGTATGTGCTTCCGTCCTATGCAGTTGTAAAATCCGGGCAAAGCGGGCATAGGGAAGCAATTCTTTTAGAATATGACAGCTTAAAGGTGACGCCGTTTGAGCTGTTGGATATTTATTTTTCAGTCATCGACCCGTTTGACGATGGAGGACAGTTTATTGACCGGGGCGAAAACTATACCTCAGCGGTTTATACCGATGAGCCGCCGATAAGAGAGTATGCTCTTTCCGTAATTTCTAAGCTGGAAAGCCAGTCCGGGAAAAAGGCTTTTGTTCCCATATATCCGGAGGCTATCTTTTATAAAGCCGAGGAATATCATCAAGATTATGGGCAGAAGCATCCGCAGGAAATGCAGGAGGAACTGATAAAATCCGGAAGATTAAAAAATTAAATCACAAAGAAACCATCACACTCATAGATTAAAATGGAGTGTGATTTTTTTATGGTTGGTAGTATTGTCGCATTGATTACCCCATTTAATGAAGATAACGAAATTGACTTTGCCGAGCTGGAAAGACTATGTAATTTTCACTTGGAGAATCGGACGGACGGATTATTGCTTTTGGGAACAACGGCTGAATCCGAAGCATTGACGACAGAAGAAAAAAAGAAGCTGGTTGATTTTGTTTATCAAAAGGTTTATCCGAAAATTCGGATTATGATAGGATTGATTTCAAATATTACCGAGGAGGTTGTTAAACAGTCTAAATTTTATGATGATTATGATATAGATTCCTTTTTAGTTATTAATCCGTATTATAACAAAACAAATGAATCCGGTTTGCTGAAGCATTTTACCTATATTGCCGATAGGACGTCAAAGCCGATTGTGCTTTACAATGTACCGAAAAGAACGGGAATGGGTATTCCTGCCGAAGTGGTCCGGGCATTATCCTATCATAAAAATATTATCGGCATTAAGGAGGCGTCCGGAGATTTGCTGTATCAGCTGAAAATATCTTCATTTCTCGGCGAAAATTTCCGGCTGTACTGCGGAGATGATTCCTTGATGCTGCCGTCCCTGTATTTGGGGGCAAGCGGTGTTATCAGCGTTTTAGGAAATGCCTTTCCTGCTGAGCTTAAGCTGATAACCGAATCCTTTAAGAAAAATCCCGAGATTAGCCGGACTGCCTTTTTTAAGCTTTTTGACTTAATGAACGTAATGATGCAGGAGGTATCTCCCATCGGTATCAAGTATGTTTTATATTTGATGGGTTTCAATACGTTGCATTACCGCAGACCGCTTGATGAGCCTTCCAAGGAACTAAAGCGAAGGCTGGAACGTGAAATATTAAACATAATCGGCGAATAAACGACAGAATTTTGTTTTGTCGTTTATTTTTTATGAAAATTTTATGAAAATGAAAACGTTTACCGAATTTCATTGACAAAAGATTATTCGGAAAGGTATAATCAAAGAAACTTAACATAATGTTTTAGTGAAGGCTTATATTTTATGTTTTTGTTAATGAATGAAGGAGAAGAGTGGCATGAAAAAGAAAAAAATTTTATTAAGCTTATTGCTTGCGGGAGCAGCATTGGGACTAGCTTCCTGCGGCGGCGATAAGGACGAGCCGGTAAATCCGAATCCGCCGGTGGATGACGATAATCCCGGAAACACCGATAATCCCGGCAATACGGACAACCCGGGAAATGGCGGCAATAACAATTCGGGGAATACCGATAATCCGGGAAATAATGACGATGATAATCCGGGTGTAGTCACTAAATTCAAGGTTGTTTTTGAAGGGGCAGACGAGCCGGAGCAGGAGGTAAATTCCGGAGAAAAGGCAGTAAAACCGGAAACCGACCCACAACAGACAGGAAAAGCTTTTTTAGGATGGTATAAGGATGCGGGCGGACAAACTCCTTTTGATTTTGAGAATGAAGTTATTACGGAAAATACGACAATTTATGCCTGCTGGCGGGATAAAACCGGCTATGAGCTTTTTATGGATAGGGATAATGTCATATATACGAATACGTTTGATGAGGATTCCGAGGTAGAGTGTATCGGTACGGGAGAAATGCCTTCGTCCGTGATTTACGGTGCTATTTCCGACAGTGCGGCAGATTTTACGGCAACCAACAGCGTGAATATCTCCGGCGGGAAGCTGAATGTTTTAGATACAGACGGGGCTCAAAGCACACTGGCTTATATTACGACGGATACAATAACCTATAAAAAGGTTTCAGTTTATGCCGACCTTACGGTTTCTGCCAATAACGGCAAATGGTCTATGTTGGTTTTAGTCAATGATAAAAATGAAGAGATTGCCTCTGTCAGAACGATAAGTCAAGGCAATCTAGGCTTCCGGGCAAATAATGTGATGTCTACACAGTCTATTTCCTTAGCGGCTAATGATACGGTTTCCGTATTGATTACCTTGGATTTGGCGGCGGGAACGGTAGAGTTTACCTATAACGGTACGCTGATTGGCAGTGCGGAGATTGCTAAAGACAGCTTTGCGGGAATTAAACTGGAAACGGCGAAGGCTGATTTAAGAAATGTATATTTAGATAATGTTGCTATCGCGGTAGAGGAAGCTGAAACGACGGCTTTAAAGAATAATCTTGCGGCAAAGCTAGATGCATATCTTGCTTCTAAGACGGAAACGGATTATACGATAGAAAACTGGCAGGCTTTATCGGCTTCAGTGGAGGCAGGAAAGCTTGCGGTTGCATCAGCGGAAGATAATGCCGGTGCGATTGAAGCCTATGAAACGAGTATGGCGGATATGAAAGCCATATTATCTATCAAGGAAACGACGGACGCAGAGCTTGAGCTTTACGGACAAACGGTGATTGCCGGTTTTGCTGAATTAGGATATTTGCCGGAAAATTATTCCTCAGAAAATTATGCTGAGATTACGGCTTTGATTTCTCGGGCAGAAGATGACATTCAGGCAGTGAAGGTTTCCGAAGCTCAGGATTTAGAGGCTTCCAAAGCGGTGATTGACGGTATCCGACAGGAATTAATTCAGAATTTAGAGGCGATTTTAACTATTGCCGAAGAAAATGAGCTTGCGGCACAGAACTTGACGGCGGCAATCAGCGAACTGCCGGCGGCAGATTCTGCAAATGCGGTATTGTTGGCTAATCAGGACGCTATCACAGAGCTTTATCAGGCGTACAGCAATGCTTCTGCCGAAATACAGGCATTAATTTCTTCTGATACCAGCACCAAGATTACTTCCTTATGGGAAAATCTTCAGAATGCGATAAATAATGCATCTCCGATTGACGCCGTAGAGGGTGCGGTTTTAGATGCAAAGAATAAAATAAATGAAGCCTATGAGGCGATAAACCTAGAAAATTATACGATGAATGCCGGCACCCTTTTAGAAATCAGAGATAATGGCTTGACCGCAGTGGAGGCTATTTTGACCGAGGCTTCTGAGGTGCAGGACCTTACAGATGAAGCGGCTTTGGATTATGTGAATGCCGTGAGTGCTAAATTGACGGAGGTACAGGAGGCGTTTGACGCTGTACTAAATGATTTAGAACAAACGAAGGAAAATAAGAAAACAGAAATTACGCAATATTACAATGAAAATGTTGCAAATTATACGGCAGAATATAATCTTGAAGCCTACAATCAAGCATATTCAGAGCTTTTGACAAGAGTTGCGGGACTTGAAAGCATAGAAGAGGTTGAGGCTGTTGATTTTGCGGAATTAAACGCGATTCGGACGGACGAACAGCAAATTGCTTACGATAATAAGCCGGAGGCGGAAATTGAGGAGCTGGTTGACGATATCAAAACCTTTGACGGAACAACAAATAAGGGCGGCTCTTCCGACGTAAAGATTAGTGCCGGCGAAACAAGCGGATTTATTACCTATAAGGCAGTTGGTACGGCAAAGTACAGTAAGAGCGGTTATTTATCTATTAAAGGCTCTACGATAAGCTTTACGACAGCAAGCGACAACGCTCAAATCACGATTACCTATACCTCTGTATCTGCCGGAAGAACATTTACCTTAAATGGCAGTACCTATACGCCTTATGAATTTGAAAATAAGACGCAGACCATTGTTTTAGGTGCGGCAGGTACCTATGAAATCGTCTTTGATACAACAGAGCATAAGATAGGAACAATGGTGCTGGAGGACAAGAAGTCGGAAAATGTTTCTTATAATGTGGATTCCGTTGAAGCCAGCCTAGAAGGAACAGAATATGCCGGTACTGCCGAGGTAGAAGCGGCACTGCAAATTACTTTAGTGCTTGAGGGCGGTCAGACCAAGACAGTCACCGCTCAGACGGAAGGAATTACGGTTAGATATTTAGATGGAAGTGGTCAGCCGGTAGAGGAGATTGTATCCGGAACCTATACGGTTGAAATTATCTATCAGGATAGTACACATACCGGAAGTGTAAGCATAGTTATAGAAAATATTGTGATTACAATAGCGGCTTAAAGTAAATAAATTATTATTTTTGGCAGGAAGGAATGGTTTATGTTTAAAAATAATCATTCCTTTCCTTTGCTGATAGAGGAAAGGAGAAAATCATGAAATTAAAGAAAATCATGGGTTTATCTTTAGCTTTTCTAGGGCTTGCCGGCATGGCTTCCTGCGTCGGGGATAAGGATAAACCGGTCGATGACCCGAATCCGCCGGTAGACGGCGACAATCCGGGAAATGATGACAACAACACCGGCGATAGCGGCAATACCGATACTCCGGGCGGCAACAATAACACCGGAAGCGGCGATAATACCGGTGGAAACGGCAGTACTGGCGGCAATGACAATCCGGGTGGCAATGATAATACCGGCGGCGGAGAGGATAAACCGGGTGGTGATGACAGCAGCGGTACCGGAGGGAATTCCAATGTGAATAACGGAAGCTCCCAAGGAGCGATAGATGCCGGAAACGGAGAAGTGGTTTCTGAGGGAGAAATCAAGATAACCAGCTGTTCCGGACTGAATGAAGCAGCATACATTGAATTTAACAGCATAAGCAATGCTTCCTCTTACAATGTATATTTGAAAGCGGCTAATGCTTCTGATTATGTTTTGCTGAATGAGAAAACAGTTTATATTCAGGAGCTTACCTCCGGAAAAATGAGGGCAGACCTGATGGGAATTTCGGCAGGGGAATACAATGTAAAGGTTGTTCCGGTAGTTTCTTCACAGGAAAGTAAATCCCAGCCTTCCGTCTGCAGGCTGAGTGTTGTGGCGTATGACCGTTCCGGATATGCTCATTTTAAGAATACCGAGGGAGTCGGAGCCTATAATGACGACGGAACGTTAAAGGATAATGCGATTGTTATTTATGTGACGGACGAAAATAAGGATACCATTATGGGCGAGGTTTCCGAGGTATCTGAGTATATGTTTAATATTCCCGGTGCGGATTGGAAAAATAAGCAGGCATTGGGAATCGGTTGGTGGCTGAATAACGCCCAATATACGAAAAAGGATTCAAGCGGTACTCCGGGAAATACTTGGGACCCAAACGGACAGAGCCTTGGCTTTTACAGCGTGGTAGAAAATCACCCGATTGTTATCCGTTTTGTCGGTACTGTAACGACACCGGAGGGCTGTACCGCCTATGACTCTTTAAACGAGGGCGGCAGTGAAAATGACAACGGTCACATGGCAAGAATGAAGGATTTAAGAAATATTACCCTTGAGGGCGTCGGCTTTGACGCGATTATCGACGGCTGGGGCTTCCATTTTATGGCAAGCGATACAACCGGTCAGCGAGGAAAGAATTTCGAGGCTCGGAATTTAACCTTTGTAAATAATCCGGAGGACGCCTTGGGTATGGAGGGCGTTCAGGCATCAGCCAGTGTTTCCTCTGCGATTACGGCTCCGGTACAGAACTGCTGGATTCATCATTGTACTTTCTTCCCGGGCTATTGTGCCAATCCGGCGGAAAGCGATAAGGCGGAGGGGGACGGCTCCTGCGATTTTAAACGCGGCTATAATTTTACCCTATCCTATTGTTATTTTGAATACTGTCATAAGACCAATCTAATTGGCTCAGCCAGCACGTCTTTGCAGTATAATATTTCTATGCATCATAATGTTTGGTACAACTGCGGCTCCCGTATTCCGCTGGTCCGCAATGCCAATGTTCATTTTTATAATAATTTGGTTTATGGTGATGCGACTCAGGTTTCAACTAAGGCACCAGCCAGCTCAGTGCATTATGCTGTCGGTTTAAAGGCAAGCCTGAGCTATGTTTCCTCCCTGCGGGCAAATGCGTATATGTATTCTGAGAATAATTATTTTGATGGTGCAAAGCAGGTATTTGATACCGGCGAGGGCGGCGGCACGGCAAAATGCTATGGAAATCAGTATGTTTCCTGCTTCCAAGCCTCCGTTGGAAATAAGGATGTTTCCGATAGAGAAGAGGCTGTAAGCAATAAGTGTCAGTATACTTATGAAAAAATAGACTATTCTGCTTTTGATACAAATCCGGATTTGTTTTATTATGATACGGCTAAGAAGCAGAGCGACTGCTATTTGACAACGGCTGTGGTTGCCAGAGAGGAATGCTTAAAGTATTCCGGCTCCTATTATCGGACAATTCTGAATGGTACATCTTTAGGAACGGAAACCAAAGCGAATATTCATACGCCGACGGAAGCGGTTAATCTTTCAAGCGGAAGCTATACGGCACCGCTGGCAAGCTCTAAAACAGACGGAATGACCGGATATATCTATTATTCCTCCATTACAGGCACAACCTCCAGCTCCTGCAAGTTTAAGGGACAGGGTGTCACCTTTACCCTGACGGATTATGCGATAGTAGCTATGGAAATAACTGCCTCAGCAAACGGATATTCTACCGGATATTTAGTATCCTCTGCGGGCGAAGTAATGCTTGCCGGAAGCGGAAATGTCACGCTTGCTCCGGGAACATATTTTATTACTTCAGTTCAAAAGGATAAGGAAACGACTCTTACCTCATTGACATTTGAAAAATATAATACGGAAGAATATGACGCTAAGCGTATTGCCGATTTTAATGCCAAGGCAGACGCTATTCCTGCAAATATTACCTATACGGCGGACTGCTATGATTTAATTAAGGCTGCCATAGAGGCATACAAGCTATTAAGCTCTGATTTACAGCAAAAGGTGGATTATTCCAAGGTACAGTCCGCACACGACGAATATATTTCCTTGGGTGAAGACTATGTTGAGGGACTGATTAATTCTATCGGCACAGTCACTAAGGACAGCGGAAGTGCTATTTCTAGGGCAAGAGCAGCCTATGATTATTTGATGACAATAGACGCTAATGCCATCGTATCCAATTTCTCCAGCTTAACGGCGGCAGAGGAGGCATTCTATGAATTTGCCGTACAGTCCTGTATGGATAAAATCAATGCTATCGGAACTGTCACATTAAACAGCAAGGCTGATATTGAGGCTGCCCGTGCGGAATACGATTCTTTAGACGAAATACAAAAGGCTAAGGTGACAAATTATAGTACGTTGAAGGCGGCAGAGGAAGCCTATAAGAGTTTGGCAGACATTGAAAATGCGAAGAATCTATTAATTGATGCGGATTTAAGCAGTTTATCTTCTATGAAGGCGGCTTTAACGGCATATAATGCTTTAACCGACGCCCAAAAGCAGGCAATAGATATTGAAGAAAGACTTTCCGAGGTTAAGGTATCTTATACCAAGGCATTAATTGACTCCATCGGAACTGTATCTAACGGCTCTGGAGCAGTAATTAAGGAAGCGGAAACCCTGTATGATTCTCTTTCTTCAACTGAAAAGAGTCAAATAACAAACTATACAATTTTAGAGGAAGCAAGGGAAGCATACATTGAAATTCTTTCTCAGACGCATGAAAAAACCTTTGACGACGGGCTGACCGATTCTACGGGCTTCTTCACTATCAGCGGCAGTCTGCAAAGCAAGCCGGCTGCTAAGGAATATAACGGAAATACCTATACAACCGCGATGAAAATGGAATCTAAAACCAGTATTTCCTTTACCGTTGAAAAGACGAGCGTACTGACGATTGTGACGAATAGTGCCTCCTCCGGCATAAAGGTAAACGGTACATCCTATACAACCGACGCCGACGGTATATTAGTTTTAGAGATTGCGGCCGGAGCGTATTCTATTTCCAAGGATAATTCCTTAATCATTTATGCATTAATCGTACAATAAAATGGTAGAGTGCCGGCTTTTTGCCGGTACTCTGAAACCATTAATCATATTTATGAGAGGGTAAAATGAAAAAAAGAAGAATATTATTAGGTTTATTATTTGCCTCTATGATTATGGGAGTCAGCTCCTGTATCAGCAATACCGAGGATAACCTTCCCGATACAAAGGATGAGCCTGCGGAAACACCGGTAAATCCCGATACACCGGATAATCCGGATATTTCGGACGGCGGCGATAGCGGAAAGGAAGAACAGCCGGGAAACACTCCGGATACACCTTCCCCTGAAACTCCGGACGAGCCTGATACACCGGATTTGGGGGGAGATGTCGGAACACAGGGAGAGGTGCAGATTTTAGAATCCTCCGGACATTTGGAGGCGGCTTATGTAGAATGGTCGCCCGTTCAGGATGCGACCTCCTATCATGTATATTATAAAAAACAGGGAGCAGGAGATTCATCCTATATTCGGGTTAGCGATATGCTGATTCGGAAATATGCGGAATATTACCGGGTAGATATTGTGGGTCTTGCGGCTGGAGATTATGAGATTAAGGTTGTGCCGGTAGTGCAGGATACGGAAAAGAGCTTTTATTCTACTGCGAAAATGACGGTTATCGCTCATGACCGTTCAGGGTATGCTTTTTCCAGTCTTTCTCCGGTAAAAACAGGCTCCGGAGCCTACAATGATGACGGGACTCTGAAATCCAATGCCGAGGTTATTTATATTACAGCGAAAACGGCAAAAACAGTAAAATGTACTCTGGGTGGTGTAGAATATACAGGCTTCCAAAGTATTTTGGACGGGAAGCAAAAATCCGGAGATACCAAGCCGATTGATTTCAGAATTGTCGGCAAGGTCAGCTTGGAGGATTTAGACCATATTTCTAGTTCCGAAGAGGGGCTTCAGCTGAAGGGCAAAAGCAATTACAGTCAGATGAATATAACCATAGAGGGAATCGGCGAGGACAGTACGATTTACGGCTTTGGTATTTTAGTTAAAAACTGTGCGAACGTTGAAATCAGAAATCTTGGGATTATGTATTTTCTGGACGACGGCATTTCCATCAACGGCGGCAACTGTAATTTATGGGTACATAATTGCGACTTTTTCTACGGTAAGCCGGGCAGTGCCAAGGACCAAGTTAAGGGCGATGGCTCTTTGGATATTAAGGGAACGAAATATGCTTCCCTGTCCTACAATCATTTTTGGGATTCTGGGAAAACACATTTAAACAGCAACGGCGACGAGGTCGACTATATAACCTATCATCATAACTGGTATGACCATTCCGATTCACGACATCCGCGGGTACGGCTGTCGACGGCAATCCATGTGTATAATAATTATTTTGACGGAAATGCCAAATACGGAATTGGTGCGACTAGGGGAAGCTCTATTTTTGTCGAGGGAAATTATTTCCGGAATTGCAAGAATCCGATGATGAGTTCTTTGCAGGGAACGGATAAGCTGGCGGCGGAAGGGACTTTTTCCAAGGAAACCGGCGGTATGATTAAGGCATATAATAATACCGTTGTCGGTGCTAGCAGTCTTGTTTATGCCAATTCTGATTTAGGAACGATTGCGGGAAATGCGACCTCATTCGATGCATATTTAGCTTCCTCAAGAGATGAAGCTGTTCCGTCCTCCTATACGACTCTTTCCGGCGGTACGGCATACAGTAATTTTGATACGGCGAGTGATTTTTATTCCTACACTGCGGATAGTCCGGAGGCGGCAAGGGATAATGTTATGAAATATGCCGGAAGAATGAACGGCGGGGACCTTCAGTGGGAATTTGATAATGCCGTGGAGGATACAAACTATGAAATAATTCCGGAATTAAAGGAATTAATTGTCGGCTATCAATCTTCAATTCTAAAGATTTTAGGCGAGGATTCACAGGACGCTTCCGGCAGCGGTTCCGCTTCTGGAAATGAATCCGAAAATAATCCGAATCCGGATACCCCGGTTTCCCCAAGCATTGAGGGAGCTGTGGTGCATAATTTTACAACCAGCGGCAAAGAAAGTACGTTTTTTGCCATTACAGGGAATTTGGCTACGTCCAAAGGAACGCAAACCTATAACGGCGAAACGCTTACGCAGTGTCTTAAGCTGGAATCCAGCACGAGTATTACCTTTACGCTGGATAAGCCGATGACCTTGATTTTAGTTTTAGGAAACGGCGGAACGTATAGCGGACAGACCATTAAGGTAGACGGGGAAAAGCTTGTTTCTGATTCTAATGGAATCGTTACGATAGAGCTTGCCTCCGGGGCACATACCATTAGCAAGGCGGATACCTCAAATATTTTCTTAATCGCTTTGGCGGAAGTATAACTGTCTCTTATACACATCTCCGAGCCCACGAGACCCTAAGACATCTCGT
>ENA-UAOM01000563-UAOM01000563.1-human-gut-metagenome-genome-assembly--contig:-NODE-563-length-13061-cov-5.152699_pt1 | contig 13061 bp, 7 predicted proteins | sample MGYA00243468_ERZ654555 | MGnify/ENA primary metagenome ERZ654555 (study PRJEB26926, sample SAMN06164434) | human gut metagenome | biome: ENVO:00009003; feature: ENVO:2100002; material: ENVO:00002003... | reverse complement strand
TAGGGTCTCGTGGGCTCGGAGATGTGTATAAGAGACAGATAATGGGAGATGAGAAGGCCGGCTGGGCCGCAAACGGAGACTTCGGGACGGAGTCCCCGACCGGGTCTTTCCGGGCCTTCGAGGTGTCCAAACAACCGGATTTACAAAACGCGGACAAATAAAAAAATTATAATCGAAGAACTTAAAATGAAAAACGTATTAAAGTATCTGTTACTGGCACTCATCGCCGTCTCGCAACTCTTCGCCTGCGGCGGCAGCGATGACGAAAAGACCCCCGCGGATAATTTCGACGTGCAATTCACGGTTCCGGGGTCGGTAGACGTCACCGAAGGCGGCGAGTGCACTTTCGCCGTAAGTGGGGGGGGGAAATCGCCCCTGACCACAGACACATTCATTCTTGAGTCGGACGCAGGCATCTCCTACGTCTGCCCCATCGTCAACACCTCTTCCGACAGTTTCACCGTACGCCTGGCCGACGGGTGTGAAACGGGTTACTACAAAGTCTTCGTCAAAAGAGACGCGCGCAAAAAATCGTTCGGAAGAATCTACATCAACATCGTCGAGGACATAGATTTCAAACCGGATGCAGGCACCACGGTCTACGGGATCGTGTCGTCGGCCGGCGTCGGCGTGGAGAACGTCGTGGTCTCCGACGGCGCGGAAGTGACCGTCACGAACGAAAAGGGCATCTACCAGCTCAAATCGGCCAAAAAGTGGGGATATGTCTTCATCTCCGTCCCGAGCGGCTACGAAGTTCCGTCCGTCGGGGTGCTCCCGCAGTTCCACCGCGCGCTCAAAAACAGCGCCGACGTCGTCGAACGGGCCGACTTCAAGCTCGAAAAGGTCGACGGACAGGACTCCTACAAGATCTTCATGCTGGGCGACATGCACCTCGCCAACCGAACGGGCGACCTGGGACAGTTCGCCCAGTTCACCTCCGACCTTACGGACTACATGACCCGCCACAAAGGCGAGAAGATGTATGCGCTCACCCTCGGGGACATGACCTGGGACCTCTACTGGTATTCGAACAGCTACTATTTCCCCCAGTACCTGAACACCGTCAACAGCCAGATCAAGAATCTGCAGATCTTCCACACCATGGGCAACCATGACAACGACTTCCAGACCAGGTCGGACTACGATGCGGCGGTCAAATATGTGGATCAGATCTGCCCGACCTACTATTCGTTCAACATCGGCAAGGTCCATTACGTCGTCATGGACGACATTGATTGCAGCAGCTACGACGGGAGCACTTCCCGCAACTATGTCAAGAGCCTCTCCGCCGAGCAGCTGGACTGGCTGGCGAAAGACCTGTCGCACGTGGACAAGACGACCCCCGTCGTCGTTGCCATGCATGCGCAGGTGTTCTATCCGACCACATCGGGATTCAAGATCGACCACGATCAGGTCAACACCCTGCGGCTTTTCGACATCCTCGACGGATATACGGTCCGTTTCGTGACGGGGCATACCCACAAACTTTTCAACGTGACGCCTGACGCCCCGATCGTGGACGGGCATAACTTCCGGGAGTATAACTCCGGCTCGGTATGCGCTTCGTGGTGGTGGTCCGGCAACCTCACGCCCGGAATCCACATCGGAACCGACGGAACTCCGGGCGGCTACGGCATCTGGGATGTCACGGGAACCGATTTCCAATGTCTCTACAAATCGACCGGATGGCCCGAAGAGTACCAGTTCCGCAGCTACGACCTGAACAACGTGCATTTTTCGATGGCCGACGTTCCGCTGATGCCTTCCGACATCTCTGCTTCGGTCAAGAACGCCTATATGCAATATGTCAACGCCTATCCGCAGAACAACGACAACGAGGTGCTGATCAACATCTGGAACTGGAATTCGGACTGGACGTTGAGCGTCGTCGACGAAAACCGCAAGACGCTGCCCTACACCGAAGTCTGGGCCTACGACCCGCTCCATATCGCGGCGCTCTCGGTCAAGCGGTTCAACAATGCGAAACTCACGCAAACCCCGTCGTTCATCACCGACAAGTTCACGCACTTCTTCAAGGTGAAGGCGGACGATGCAGACACCGACCTTGTGATCACCGTCAAGGACGAATTCGGAAACGAGTGGACCGAAAACATGCAGCGGCCGAAAGCATTCTCCACGGATGCCTACCGCCGCAAGTGATTTTCGCTACATACCCAACCACAATCATCATTTACTAACCAACAAACACAGATCTTATGAGAGTATTAAGACCACTGGTTCTATCTCTTCTTCTGGTATTGGGAGGGGGAATAACAGCCCTTTCGGCCCAGAACAGGGAGGTGTCGGGAAAAGTCCTCGACGCCAATCAACAGCCGCTCGTGGGTGTAGCCGTTCTGGTCGATGGTACGACCAAAGGCGTCACAACCTCCGAAAACGGCACCTTCAAAATCCAGGTTCCGTCGGGAGAAGCCGTTCTCCAGGTCACCTGCCTGGGTTACCTGCCCCAGAAAGTGACGGTTCCCTCAAGCCGGAACAGCATCACGATCTACCTGCAAGAGGACGCCATCATGCTCGATGCAACCGTCGTAATCGGCTACGGTACGCAGAAAAAAGTCAACCTGACCGGCGCCGTTGCGACCGTAGGGAGCAAGGAGCTCGAAAACCGCGTCACCCATTCGCTGGGCAGCATGTTGCAGGGTTCCGTAGCGGGTCTCAACATCACCACCTCCTCGGGTAAACCCGGCAGCACGCCGGCGATCAACATCCGCGGCGTCAACTCGATCAACTCGGCCGACCCGCTCGTGCTGATCGACGGCGTGGTGGGCGACCTGAACCGCGTCAACCCCAACGACGTGGAGTCGATCTCGGTCATCAAGGACGCTTCGGCGGCAGCCGTCTACGGCGCCCGCGCAGCCTTCGGCGTCATCCTGGTCACCACCAAGAACGGCTCGGCCCAGGACGGCAAGGCGACGGTGCGTTACAGCGGCCGTTTCGGCTGGGAGGAGGCCACGACCTCGACCGACTACGAGAACCGCGGTTACTGGTCGGTCTATACGGTCAACAAGTTCTGGCAGGCCGACTCCGGAACGAACTATGTCAAATACAACGATCACGACATGCAGCAGCTGCTGGCGCGCGTGAACGACAGGACCGAGCATCCCGACCGTCCGTGGGTCGTCGAAGAAATCCGCAACGGCCGCAAACAGTGGGTCTACTACGGCAACTACGACTGGTGGGACATGCTCTTCCAGCAGCGTCGGCCCGTGCAGCAGCACAACATCTCGCTCAGCGGCGGCACGAAGGACATCAAATACCTCGTCTCGGGCGCCTATGACCGCCAGGAAGGTATTCAGCGCGCACATCCCGACGTGTATAACAAATACAACCTGCGTGCGAAACTCGATTTTCGGATCAACCGGTGGGCAACGCTCTCGAACAACACGTCGTTCTTCTCGTCGAATTACAAGTCTCTGGGAGACGGCAGCGTAGACAACACCATCGCTTACAGCGCCCGCCACGCACTGGCCAACTTCCCCATGAAGAACCCCGACGGATCGTGGCTTTACAGCACGCCGTATCTCGATTACAAGATCGCCAACGGACGCCACATCCTGCTCAACGAGGGCACGCACCGCAACGTCGACCGCTCGAACGACTTCTCGAACACGACACGCCTGGTCATCACGCCGTTCAAGACGTTGAGCATCACGGGTGACTTCACCTACCGCCTCTACCAGAACCGCAATACGAGCCGCAGTTCCGCAATGAACTACCGCGAATACCCCGACGGGCCGCTGCTCGCCTACGACACGGGCGCCGGCATGAACCAGCTCGACGAAGTGGTTCAGACGCGCAACTACTATTCGGCCAACGTCTACGCCAACTACGACGAAACGTTCGGCGAGGCGCACCACGTGTCGGCAACCGCCGGATTCAACTACGAAACGTGGTCCAGCAAGAACGTCTCGGTGGCAGGCATCAACCTCTCCTCCATAAACCTCGACGACCTGAATCTGGCAACGGGCTCTCCCACGGAGGGCGCTTACGGCGGCGGCCAGAACGAATACGCCCTGGCAGGCTTCTTCGCCCGTATCAACTACGACTACAAAGGGCGCTACCTCTTCGAGGTGAGCGGACGCTACGACGGATCATCGCGTTTCGCACCGGGCAACCGCTGGGGCCTGTTCCCCTCGGCATCGGCCGGATGGCGCATCTCCGAGGAGCCGTTCTTCGGCAACGCCAAAGACCTGGTGGACAACCTCAAGCTGCGCGCTTCGTTCGGCAGCCTGGGCAACCAGAACGTGTCGTCCTACTACACCTACATGCGCCTGATCACGAACAAGGATTTCAGCAACTACACCTTCGACGGCAGCATAAAGGGCAAATACTCCTCGCTGGGCGCCCCCGTAGCCTCCGACCTGACCTGGGAAACCGCCCAGCAGTGGGACCTGGGTCTGGATCTCACCATGCTGAACAACCGGCTCAACTTCACCGGCGACGTCTACATCCGCGACACGAAGGACATGCTGACCGACGGAATGGCGCTGCCCGGCGTATACGGGGCCGATTCGCCCAGCATGAACTCCGCCGAACTGCGCACGAAGGGTTATGAACTCTCCGTCAGCTGGCGCGACCAGTTCAAACTCGCCGGCAAACCGTTCGAATACAGCGTCGGTTTCAACCTCAGCGACTACAAGAGCGTCATCACCAAATACGACAACAACCCGAACAAGTCATTGACCAACCTGACAAAGGGAGATTATTACGTCGGCATGGAGATCGGCGAAATCTGGGGCTTCAAGACCGACGGGTTCTTCAAGACCACCGAAGAGGCGCAGGCCTATGCCAAAGAGGTCGACCTGAGTTACAGCACGGGCCGTCTGACCGGCGGCTGGCAGGCCGGCGACCTGAAGTTCGTCGACCTCGACGGCAACGGCGTCTGGGGAGTCGGCAACGACACCGTCGACAAGCCGGGCGACCGGACGATCCTGGGCAACTCGCTCCCGACGCTCTCCTACGGCATCAACGCCTCGATCCGCTGGATGGGCTTCGACGCTTCGGTCTTCTTCCAGGGAACCGGCAACCACTACTGGTATCCCCACGGAGAAATGATGCCTTTCTGGGGCTGCTATTCCTATCCCTACCTCTCCTACCTCCCGACGGATTTCCTCGGCAAGGTATGGGCTGAGGACAATCCCAACTCCTATTTCCCGCGCGCAAGAGCCTATTCTTCATCGGGAGGTTATCTGAGCAAGGTCAACGACCGTTACCTGCAAAATATCCGCTACCTGCGCCTGAAAAACCTGACCGTCGGCTACACGATCCCCGCGACCCTCACCAAGAAGGCCGGCATCGACCAGATCCGCATCTATTTCTCGGGCGAGAACCTCTGCTACTGGTCGCCGCTCAAAAAGAACTCCAAGTACGTCGATCCCGAAGCGGCTATCAACCGTTCCGGCGTGAACAACAACGCCTACTATCCGTGGGCCAAGACGTTCATGTTCGGCATCGACATCACCTTCTAATAATTTCAAAATCCGAATACCATGAAGCGATTAATCATACTGGCAGCAACGCTGATTGCAGGATTATCGGCCTGCGACTCCCTGCTGGACAAAGAACCGTTGGATCGGGTGACGCAGTTCGACTATTTCAAGACGAGAAGCGACCTGGAACTCTTCTCCAATCCCTTTTACGACAACCTGCTGGACAAGACGCCCTACGATGAGCAGAACGACCTGCTCGTTCAGATGACCCTCTCCGATGTTCTCTACGGAGGCGACAAGCGCACCGTTCCGAACACCGGCGGCGGCTGGTCGTGGGGCAACCTGCGCCGCATAAACACCCTGCTGGAATATGTCGATCAATGCGAGGACAAGAAGGCTGTGACCGAGTATACGGCCCTGGCCAAATTCTTCCGCGCCGCCTTCTATTTCGACAAGGTGAAACGCTTCGGCGACGTACCCTGGTACGAGGTGCAGCTCGGCTCGGCCGACGAAGCGCTCTACAAACCGCGCGATTCACGCGAACTGATCATGACCAATATGATCAAGGATATCGACGAAGCCATCAACAGCGGCGGTCTTACGGAGGATATATCGACCTACCGCGTCAACAAATGGGCGGCGCTGGCGCTGAAAGCGCGGTTCTGCCTCTTCGAGGGAACCTACCGCAAATACCACGGCATCAACCTCGAAGGACATGACTACACCTATTATCTGGAGGAAGCCGCCAAGGCCGCCAAAACGATCATCGACGAAGGTCCCTACAAGCTCTACTCCACCAAAACTCCGGACAAGGACTACATGATGCTCTTCGCACAGGAGAATGCCAGCACCGAAGAGTATATCCTCGCCATCCGGAACAGCTACGAGGCCCAGGTCTACCACAATGCGACGGCCTACACGCTGCTGCCGACACAGGGCCGCCCGGGCTACACCCGCAAATTCATCAACATGTACCTGAAGAAGGACGGCACGGCATTCACCGACCAGGAGGGGTGGCAGACGCTGCCTTTCACCGAGGAGGTGAAGGACCGCGACCCGCGCCTGGCGCAGTCGATCCGCACCCCGGGTTACAAGCGCATCGGCGCCAAGCGGGTGCAGGGACCCGATCTCGGCGTCACGATCACCGGCTACCAACCCATCAAATTCGTTCAGGACACGACGGCCTCGGGAGGACAGATCGACCGCAACGACCGTTCGACCTGCGACATGCCGGTTTTCCGCTATGCCGAAGTGCTGCTCAACTATGCCGAAGCCAAGGCCGAACTGGGAACGCTCACGCAGAACGATCTGGCGATCACCGTCAACGAAATCCGAAGCCGGGTGGGAATGCGGGGCCTCGACATGAACGAAGCCAACAAAAATATCGACTGGTATCTTGAGTCCAAAGAGTACGGCTATCCCAACGTGACCGGCGCCAACAAGGGCGTCATTCTGGAAATCCGCCGCGAACGGGCCGTCGAGCTGATCCAGGAGGGTTTCCGCCTTCAGGATCTGTATCGCTGGAAAGCCGGCTATTGCATCGACCAGGCCATTTCCGGCATGTATTTCCCGGGCCCCGGCGAATACAAGCTTGCGGGCAAAGAAACGGCCGATCTGATTCTCTATGCGGCAGGAAGCACCAAACCCCAAGCCGGCGAAGGAGTTTCGGTATACGAACTCGGTTCGGACATCATTCTCTCCGAGGGGGACAAAGGCTATGTCTACTATCACAAAACCGTTCTGCGCACTTCGTTCAACGAGGAACGCGATTACCTCTACCCGATTCCCAGCGGCGAGCGTTCGCTCAACCCGAACCTCACGCAGAATCCGGGATGGAGCGACGGACTCGATTTTTAAGTCGGAAATAACCTAAAAAACAAGATTATGAGATTTGTAAAATATATGACAGCCCCGATCCTCATGGCGGCCCTGTGTTCCTTCTGGGGCTGCGACAAGGATGAGGACCACCTTTCCGAAGCTGTTCTGGCGAGCGCCAACACCTTGAATTTCGAAGCGGAAAGAGCGGCGGAAAAGATCATCACCATCTATGCCGACGCCGACTGGGTGACGGAAGTCCCCGACTGGGTGACGGTCACGCCCAACTCGGGAACCGGCGTCATGGACGTGACGGTTTCGGTGACCGACAACATGCGCGACGGCGCGGAGGACAACCCCCGCAAGGCCACCCTCGTCTTCAAGGGACGGACTCTTGCAAGCCGCGCACAGGTGCTCATCACGCAGAACGGAGACAAATACCGCGATGTGAAGGAGTACACGGCAGGTGAACTCGCCGCCCTGGCGGACGAAACGGTCATTTCCGTACCGTCGGCGATCGTCGTGGCCGTGACGACCAAAGGCTTCGTCATCAGCGACGACAAAAACACGGACAATATCTTCGTCTCGGACGCCACGACGGTTGCCGTCGGCGACAAGATTTCGCTCTTGGGCACCAAGTCGTCCGACTCGCAGAAACTCGCTACGGTAATCGACTGCGACGAGGTGACGGTTCTGTCCGGCGGAGCGGTGAACTACCCCGAACCGGAGGACATCAGCGCAAAGATCGACGACTACACCTCCTCCAAACGGGGCTACGTCACCGTCAAGGGCGTTTTCAACGGCAGCACCCTCACCGTTTCGGAGGATGCCAAGTACTCGGTCAGCGTCGTGGACGCCCCGTCGAGTCTGGGCCTTTCCGCCCTGACCGGCCATATCGTAACCGTCACCGGCTACTACGCCGGTTTGGCCGAGCCTGTACAGCGCATCATGGCCACCGATGTCGAGGACAACGGCCTGAACGAGATCGTCTATTTCCTGGAGAACTTCGAATGGCTCGAACCGTGGTCCGTAGCAAGCGGTGTCGGCCAAACGGTCGAGACGGATAACCTCGATGCAAAAGCGACAGCGCTTACCTCCATAACTGTCGATGGAGTGACTGCATTCGACGCTGTCGAAAAACTCGGTTACAAGTTTATCTACGACAAGAACGACAACAAACGCATCTACCTCCAGCAGAACTACCTCAAATTCGGCAAGACCGGCAATCACGCAGGTATCATTCTTCCTCCGATAGACGGGGGTTCCCGAAGCAAGGACAATGTGACACTCTCGTTCGACTGGTGCGGAATGCGCCAGGGGTCCGGCAAGATCGACCCCGTCAATCTGATCGTCATCTTCGAGAACGGCAGCGACAAAGTGCAGATCGACATACCCGAACTGGGATGGGAGGATGGTCACAAGCTCGAATGGGTTCGCGCCGAAGTCAGCCTGAAGGGCATTACGGTCAACAAGGATACGAAGATCACCATTACGCAGACGCAGTGGGAAGTCGGAACAGCCAACCGCTGGTTCCTCGACAATATCAAAATATCCGAACCGATCAAACTCTGATAACAGGAACCCTGTAAAACGAAATCAGCCGTTGACCCGTGAGTCAACGGCTGATTTTTTTCAGCGGAGGCGCAAAAAAAACCGAAGTTTTCGCTCCGTTCCGCCGGCTACCGGCCCGCTCGCCGGAGGAAACACTCGATCGTGTTCTCCATCAGGCAGCAGATCGTCATAGGCCCGACGCCGCCCGGCACGGGCGTGATCACCGAGGCCTTGGGTTCGATGGCTGCAAAATCGACATCGCCGCACAGTTTGCCCGTCTCCGGGTCGCGGTTCACCCCCACGTCGATCACCACGGCGCCCGGCGACACCATCTCCGCCGTGACGAACTTCGGCCGACCGATGGCCACCACCAGAATCTCCGCCCCGCGCGTCACTTCGGCGAGGTTGCGCGTACGACTGTGGGCCATCGTCACCGTAGCGTTCGCGTCCAAGAGCAGTTTAGACACGGGAAGCCCCACGATATTGCTGCGGCCGATCACCACGGCGCGCTTGCCGGCGATCTCCACGCCTGCGGCCCGCAGCATCTTGAGAATGCCTTTCGGGGTGCAGGGGAGCGTGCAGGGCTGTTTCTGCCACAGCGCCGCAACGTTCAGGGGATGGAAGCCGTCGACATCCTTCTGTTTGTCGATGGCGGCGATCACCTTGTCCTCGTCGATATGTTTCGGAAGGGGCAGCTGGACCAGAATGCCGTCCACCTCGTCGTCGAGGTTCAGGGCCGTGATGATGTCCAGCAGTTCGGCCTCGGAAACGGACTCGGGCTTTCGGATCGTGGTATTGCGGATGCCCACCTCGGCCGAAGCCTTGGCCTTGCCCGTCACATAGCTCACGCTGCCGGGGTCCTCGCCCACGAGGATGACAACCAGATGGGGCACACGGCCGTATTTCGCGGGGAAGGTCTTCACCTCGTCCGCCATTTCAAGTTTCAGTTTCGCTGAAAGTTCTTTTCCGCTGATTATTTTTGCCATATATCGCTCGTATTATCTTTCCAAATCGTCGAAAGCCCGGTGGCCGATGTCGGTGCGGTGGAACAGATTGTCGCAGTCGATGCGGGCCACGTCGGCCAGCGCATTCCTCCGCGCTTCGGCCAGGTCCCTGCCCTTGCCCACCACGAACAGCACGCGGCCTCCGTTGGTGAGAATCCGCCCGCCGTCGGCCCGGGTTCCCATGTGATAAACAGCCCCTTCGACGCGGTCCAGGCCCTTGATCTCGTGTCCTTTTTCGTAGTCGCCCGGATAGCCCTTCGAGGCCAGCACGATGCCCAGCGCGGCGAAATCGTGCCACTCCAACTGCGTATCGCGTCCCTCGGCCACGGCACAGAAGATGTCGACGATGTCGCTCTTCAGGCGCGGCAGCACCACCTCGGTCTCGGGATCGCCGAAACGGGCGTTGAACTCGATGACCTCGACACCCCGCGCAGTCTTCATCAGTCCGCCGTAGAGCACGCCCTCGAAGGGACACCCCTCGGCGATCATCGCGTCGGCCACGGGCTGCATGATCTTCTCCAGGGCATAGCGTTCGTCCTCCGCCGTCACGAACGGCAGGGGCGAATAGGCGCCCATACCGCCCGTATTGGGACCCTCATCGCCGTCGTAGGCCCGTTTGTGGTCCTGCGCCAGCGCCATCGGCCACACCTTGTGTCCCGAAACGAAGCACATGAACGAAAACTCGGGACCTTCGAGGTAATCCTCGACGACCACCTTGCCCTCGCCGAACTTGTCGTCGAGCAACATATCCCGCAACGCCGCTTCGGCCTCGGCCATCGTCCGGGCGATCACCACGCCTTTTCCGGCGGCCAGTCCGTCGTATTTCAGCACTGCGGGCAGAGGACGCCCCTGCACATAGGCCAGCGCCCCGGCATAGTCGGTGAATGCGCGGAATCCGGCTGTCGGGATGGCATATTTAGCCATCAGCCGTTTGGCGAACTCCTTCGACGACTCGATGCGCGCCGCAGCCTTCGTCGGACCGAAGATGCGCAGCCCCGCGGCCCTGAAGCAGTCGACGACACCCGCCGCCAGCGCCACTTCGGGACCCACGACCGTGAGGCCGATGCCCCGCTCCGCGGCAAAGTTACGCAGGCGTTCCACCTCGGTTTCACGAATGGCCACGCACTCGGCCTGCCGGGCGATGCCCGCATTCCCGGGTGCACAGTAAATTTTTTCGACCTGCGGCGAACGCGACAGCGCGTCGACAATGGCGTGTTCGCGGCCTCCGCCGCCGATAACCAGTACCTTCATAAACAAAATTCCTTTTTATCGCAGAATAAACTCCGCAGATTCCGGCACTTTTTTCCGCAAAAAGTGCCACAAAAACTCTCCGACGATACCTCCGCCTGCCCGGAACGGTCTAACGCTGGCTCCGGGCGACTATTCGCGGGTTTGTAAACAAACCGTCCCCTCCGCTCGCGCTTTTAGCCCGTCCCTTGCCAACGGCTCCGGTATCCGGTCGGATTTCTGTACTACCCAAAAATAGTAACGCCGGTGATACTAATGCTTGAAGTGCCTCTCACCGGTGAATACCATGGCGATACCCTTCTCGTCGGCCTTCCGGATCGAATCCTCGTCGCGGACCGAACCGCCGGGCTGCACGATCGCCGTCACGCCGTATTCGGCGGCCAGCGTCACACAGTCGTCGAAAGGGAAGAAACCGTCCGACGCCAGCACGAGACCCTCGGTGACGCCTGCGGCATGCGCCTGCTTCAGGGCGATCTCCGCCGAGCCGATGCGGTTCATCTGTCCGGCGCCGACGCCCAGCGTCCGGCCGTCCTTCACCGCCACGATGGCGTTCGACTTCACGTGTTTGACGATATGCCAACCGAAATTGAGATCCTCCATCTGCTCCGCAGCGGGCTTCGCCTTCGTGACGCACATATCAGCCGTAACGGCCTTCGTCGCCACGTCGAGGTCCTGCACCAGCAGGCCGCCGTTGACGCTCACATACTGTTTCGGGTCCACGTCGCCCTTGTCCATGCTGACCTCGAGCAGGCGCAGGTTCTTCTTCGCCGAGAGCACTTCGAGCGCCCCCTCGTCGAATTTCGGGGCCATGATGATTTCGAGGAAGATCGGCTTCATCAGCTCGGCCGCTTCGCGCGTCACCGTGCAGTTCGTCGCCACGATGCCGCCAAAGATCGACACCTTGTCGGCCTCGTAGGCCTTGGTCCATGCCTCGACGACATCCTTGCCCGTCGCGGCGCCGCAGGGATTCATGTGCTTGAGGCCCACGCAGAACGGCTTGTCGAACTCGCGCACGATGCACAGCGCGGCGTTGGCGTCCTGAATGTTATTGTAGGACAGTTCCTTGCCGTTGAGCTGTCTGGCGAATGCCAGCGAATAGGGCACCTCCTTCCCCTCACGGTAGAATTTGGCCGACTGGTGGGGGTTTTCGCCGTAGCGCAACGACTGCACGAGGTCGAACTCGAGGAAAAGCTTCTCGTTCAGACCCGCCTGCGCGCGCATATAGGCGGCGATCATCGCGTCGTACTCGGCGGTATGCGTATAGGCTTTGGCCGAGAGCTTCAGGCGCGTGGCCTTTTCGGTATTGCCGCCGGCGCGAATCTCGTCCAGAATCGCGTCATAGTCCGCGGGGTCGCACACCACCGTCACGTCGGCCCAGTTCTTGGCCGCCGAGCGAAGCATCGAAGGTCCGCCGATGTCGATGTTCTCGATGGCGTCCTCCATCTTCACGCCGGGTTTCGAAATCGTCTCCCGGAACGGATAAAGGTTCACACAGACCATGTCGATGAACTCGATATGATTATCCTTTAGGGCTTTCAGGTGCTCCGGATCGTCGCGGCGGGCCAGCAGTCCGCCGTGCACGTTGGGATGCAGGGTCTTCACGCGGCCGTCGCAGATCTCGGGGAATCCCGTCACGTCGCTGATGTTGATTACCTCCACGCCGCTGTCGGCCAGGAGCTTCATCGTACCGCCCGTGGCGATCACCTCCCAGCCCAGAGTCCGCAGCCCTTTGGCAAACTCCACGACACCGGTCTTGTCACTTACACTAATTAATGCGCGCATTATTCGATCAGTTTTTTAATAGTTTCAATGTATAACGGATATTCCACGGCATGAATCATCGCTTCCAGTTCCCCGATGTCATCGCCCTCGTAGGGAAAGGCCCGCTGGGCGATGATGCGTCCGCCGTCCAGCTCGGCGTCGACGTAATGGATCGTCACGCCGAAGACCTTGACGCCGTATTCCAGCGCCTGTTCGATGGCATGCGCCCCGCGGA
>ENA-UAOM01000560-UAOM01000560.1-human-gut-metagenome-genome-assembly--contig:-NODE-560-length-13080-cov-4.004683_pt1 | contig 13080 bp, 11 predicted proteins | sample MGYA00243468_ERZ654555 | MGnify/ENA primary metagenome ERZ654555 (study PRJEB26926, sample SAMN06164434) | human gut metagenome | biome: ENVO:00009003; feature: ENVO:2100002; material: ENVO:00002003... | reverse complement strand
TCTACACCCTAGAGTTCGTCGGCAGCGTCAGATGTGTATAAGAGACAGCGATAAACTTGTCAAAATCTTTGATGGAGTTACATTTAAGGATGCGGATATTAACAGTGTAGATAACGCTCATTTTAAGTCGTTACTTTGTGCTGATATGCTTCCATATAGCACATATTATACGACAACAATTAGAGACAATCATAGTGATGTACTTACTTATTATGTAGATAAGTATTTGGATGAGTGTATTATAGAAATAGAGGAGTTGCCTACAGATATGAGGCTATACAAGCATCTTATGAAAAATCCAAGAGTAATCGGTGAAAAAGCTCTAAGTGTAGTTCAATATTTTCTTCCTCATATTGTGTGGGATAACGAATTGGCAAATATCACTCTTCCTGTGTTGAAAAACAATATTGAAAAATTTGATTATGACATAGAGAAGAACATTTTGGTCGCCTCTACTAATTTGCCAGAGCGATTGTCTTTTTTGATAGACTTGGTTGAAAAGTATAGAGATGATTTTGACATTGTGACAGAATTAATAGAGTCTTTAGGCGATTCTTATCGAAGTATTACAGATAAATCAAAAAAGGCTACTATAGAAAATAATCACATGAATGAAATGCTTTTAGGGAAGCTAAAAACTATTGGATATATCTCATCATATAGAGAAGATGATGATAAACTTCGTGTAAGTCATAAACGTAATCACTAAATCAAATGCAAGAGAATAGAGGAATTTATAACTAAAGTTATGGAAAGAAAAGGGATTGTTTGATAACGAATAAAATAAAGTCTCAACCGATAGTAATCCTATCCGATTGAGACTTTTCGTTTATTTACCCCTGTCCGAAAACTTCTGTATAATTACAGCAATACCAATCCCCAAAACAGCCATAATAATACAGCAGATAACTGCTCTCCAAATCAATACGGAATGCAAAATCTCTGCATTTGCCCCTATCATGCACACGAAAAAAGAAGATAGAGCAATTACAATGATAATCAAAATGTAGAATGCCGTATCTGGGATGGGGATGGTATTTCCGGCTTTATTAATTCTTCGCTCGGCTTCCTTACATTTGCTCTCAATCTGACTGAGAAAATCACATAGAAGTCTTGCGCCAAATTCTACTGCCATCTTCTGCATTTCTTCAGAAATGATAGGTTTGCACTCACGTATAGAGTCGGATAGATTGATTGCAGCACTTTAAATGTACCGCCCATATCACTTTCAAATGTACCGGGTATATCAGAATGATTTGTACCGTCCGTATCAGTTTGAAATGTACCGCCTGTAGCGGAATCAAATGTACCCCCTGTTAACCAGTGCCAGCATGGTTGGGGCAAATCCTTCAGAATGGTCGCAAACGGTTTGACAATGTAACTTTGTGGTAATGATAATACCACAGGGCTATGGCAAACGTAAAAGCGACAATGACAGACATCAGAGTAATCATCCGCGAGTTCTCACGCGGGACATCACTACGAGAGATGGAGCGGAAGCTGAAACTCAGCCGCACATCTTTGAGGAACTATCGTGACCGTGCGGAAGCATCCGGCAGGAGTATGGTGGATCTCCTGTCCTTGAACGATGCAGAGCTGCAGGCAATCATGCTGAAAGGCGATGGCCATCGCGGCAGAGATGCCGACAGATACGCCTTCATGCAGGAGAATGTAGAAGAGTATGCAAAGGACATGACGCGCAAGCACATGACCTATGACGTCCTGTATGAGGAATACCTCAAGGCCACAGACAATCCTTACGGTTACACTCAGTTCAAGGCAATCATCCAGGAATATGAAAAGAATCACGACTACAAGTATCACAATGTATACGAACCAGGCCGTGAGATGCAGTTCGACTTCGCAGGTGACAATCTGTGGATAGTCAACAAAGAGACCGGAGAAGCGATACAGGCGATCGTGCTTGTATGTGTCCTGCCGTACTCAATGCTCAGCTATGTTACAGCATTACCAAACGCAAAGATGGAGTATCTCTTTCAGGCGCTGTCAAGGGCTGTCCGATACTTCGGTGGCGTTGCAGAGGTCTCAAAGACGGACAACATGCGTCAGTGGATCAAGAAGACAGACCGATACGAGCCCACCCTGAACGAAGCCGCGAGCCAGTGGTGCCTTCACAACGGCACCGAACTGGACGAATGCCGCTCTGCCAAGCCACGAGACAAGGGTCCAGCCGAAAGCCTTGTCAATCAGACATACAGATACTACTATAGCCGAATCTGTCGCGACACCTTCTTTTCCTATGATGAACTCAACAGCAAGCTGGACGAGTTGAACGACATGTTCAACAACAGGATCCGTAAGAACAAGACATACAGTCGCAGAGAACAATACGAAATAGAGGAACGATCATATATGCTCCCTTTGCCGCCAAAGCCCTTCCTCTTGAAGTATACCAAGGAGATAACCATCAACTCCACCTATCACTTCCAGGTGGACAAGAACCACTTCTACAGCGTTCCTTATCAGCATATAGGCAAGAAGGCCAAGGTTATATACGATGCTGAGACAGTGGAGGCGTGGATCGGACTGGACAGGATAGCGGCTCACGACAGGAAGCACTCTGACGGATACTCTACGGTTGAAGCACACATGCCTGAGAAGCACATCGCTTACAAGAGATCAAAAGAAGTGAACGCAGCTTATCTTCTGTCTAAGGCCAGTCAGATAGGTCCTCATACACGAGAGTCTATAGACTGCATCCTGAAGTCCGCCCTGTTCGTACAACAGGCGTATCGTTCCTGCCAAGGCGTCCTTCGTCTTGTCGTAAGGTACGGAGCAGAGCGGCTTGAGGCTGCATGCAGAAGAATAGAGCCTAAGACCGCATCTACATACAAACGCATTGAAGCGATACTTAAGAACAATCTCGATGACATACCTCTTACACCGTCAGACATGACTTCATACATGCCCCAGAATGACAATGTGAGAGGCCCTTCCGCATATCAATAGAACAACCAGGCTGGCACACAAATGAATACTAGCTAATGAATACACAAGAAACAATCCTCCAGTTGGAGGGACTTAAACTCAAGGGCATGGCAGAGTGCTACAAGGCTCTCCAGAGTATGCCTGTAAATCAGTGGCCCACTTTGGACACCTTTGTGGCAAGACTTGCCGAAGCCGAACAGCAGTACCGCAACCGCAAGAGAACAGAGATGTATCTCAAGACCAGCAAGCTACGCTACAATGCTGTCATGGAAGATGTAATCTGCTCTCCTGATAGGAATCTAACCAAGGAGACCTTACTACAACTGATGGACTGCAGCTTTATCGACAGAGCCGAGAATATACTCATAGATGGTAAGACGGGCTGTGGAAAATCGTTCCTGGCATGTGCCATTGGCAGGCAGGCCTGCTTTATGGGACACAGGGTTGAATACTTCTCCATGAACAAGTTTATCGAGCGCATAGCACTCGCTAAACTTGATGGAAGTCTTCTTAAGGTCATCAATCATATAGAGAGAAATGACCTCGTCATCTTTGATGACTTCGGACTACAGCCGCTCGATAATAACTCGCGTCTGGCGTTGCTGCAGATCCTGGAAGACTGCTATCAGAGGAAATCCGTAATCGTAACGTCACAACTTCCGGTCTCTAAATGGTATGACTATATCAATGAACCTACTTTGGCTGACGCCATTATGGATCGCCTCACCGCTAACGCTGTTCGGCTGGAGCTGAAAGGTGACTCCATGAGAAGGAAAAATCAAAAATAATCATAACTTTGCCGAACCGAAAGCGACCTCTTCTGAAGTGGTACAATCGAAAGTGCTACAGGAGGTACATTCAATGTGATATAGTCAGATAGATTTTCAACTTCTGTTCTCAGCTTATACACATTGTCATTCAGGCTGGCAAGTTCCTTGGCATTTACATCGAGTAGCCGTTTTTCTTCTTCCAGATATTCATTCTTGGGAGTGGCTTTTATGGCTTCCGCTTCACTCATTTCCGCGGAAAAATCGAATTTCTTTTTCATGTTCGGTTTCATGGGCTTATCGTTTTAATCCTGTTTTCGTTTTCTTCCCTAACGAACGACCGGCAGCACGAGCGCACCTGCGTGCCCATTGCAAATCGTCTTCGTCCTGGTCTCTCCACGGAAGGTCGCTTTGTGAGCCTCCACCACCTCCACCGGTTGTTACGTTGGGGGTATCTATCAGTCCGACAAATATAGCTACAGCCATATCGGTAAGTTCCTGACAGTTGGCAATAAACCTGTAATCAAATTCGTCATTGAAATAGTCAAGTGCTTTTTTCGGAATATAGAATCGATGTTCCTTGCCTTCATAAGTAAAGACATAAGGAATGATATTCTGATGGTCTGGGCGATATTGGGTATAGTCAATAGGATCAAGTTTATGTGTCGCTACCTGTTGAACGGTTTGGGAAGTATTATTTCTAATGACGGAAGTTGGCTGATGGTGTAGTTTCTTCCATGTTGCAGGAAGTTTTGAGACCATCAGGTTCCTACCGACTCCCAATTCTGAAGCCTTGTATTTGGTGTTTCCATTCATAAGGGCATATCCACGAAGAATACCTTTCTTGTCCTCTCTTTCATGGACGGTATAACCTTTCCGTATAAGAGCATTCTTGTACTCATCCCATGACCATGATTGCATCGTTCTCAACACTTCTATACAGTCCTGGTTCACTTGTGGAATGTTGCGATTTCGGATTTGCGCCGCAGTTGTCCACCCTCGTTTCTTTGCCACTCGCTCGGCAGCACGTTGCGCACGAAGATGAATGTTGTGGTCGTTGTTGATATTGCCGTCTTCATCCAAACGGCAAACCGCAGCATGAAGGTGGGGGACTTCGCCTTTGGACTCTGTATGAAGCCAAACCGAGTATTTGCTACCCGCCAAATTGGTCGGACAGGAACGGACTTTTCCGTTCTTGCCGATAATCACTTGTTTGTCGAACTCCTCGGCGAAATCTTGCCAAAGTTTTTGCCAATCTTCGATGTCATAGAATTGGGTATGTTTGGGCGATGGACTCAACTCGATTCTGATAACTGAGTTCTTTATCGGGCGATGCTGGGATAGGGTCAACTGCATTGAGTTCCATATCCCCATAGCATCCGGTTCTGAGGGCAACAGATTGTCCAATACCCGATAAATTTTCTCCGGATGCTTCTTATGCTGTGATTCGCCGGTAATGTAACGGAGGTCGTTGATGCCGTGCGATATGGCTTTGGCTTTTGCAATCATTCTTCTTCGGATTTAAGGTTGGACGGAATTTTGTTCTTCTCTTTTACAGCATTCAGGAACTGGCAGACACTTTCGGCTACATTGCCAAGTTCCTTGAGCCAGTTGACCATGAACGGAATCTGATTGAACATTGCCATGCGCTGCTTTGTGGACATTCCGTGTAGGGCGGAGGTGTATTTTACGAGGTCTGCTCGACAATCGTCCAGATTCTGCAACAGGACTGCTTCTTCTTTCGTAAGTCTCGCTTTGGGCTTGAAGTTATAGGCACACGACAATAGGTAATCACTTATGGTCATACCGCATTGGGTAGCCATTGATTTTATATACTCCTTCTGAGTAGGAGTGACTTTCGCTCCGATGAAGACGTTTCTGGTTTCTTTAGAGGAGTTCGATGTATTTTCAATATCTTCTTTCATTTGAATCATTGTTATAATTGTGAATAGGTGCGAGCTTGCGAGTACCGCACCGGCGAGGGAACTGAGTAGGCAAGAGTGCCAGTGTACAACCGTAACGTAGTGAGGTTATACCTTGGCATATCTTGCAACAGATACCTGTTGATGCTTTCCGGCAAGCCATATTGGATGTACATACAGAATCGGCAGACGGATTTGAACCAGAAACTAAGATATTCATCTAAAAGAGGGGGGATAGAATGAATACCTTGTGTGCAACCCCTGACTACTTTGCTTTATTCTTATATATACGCCCCAACAATAAAGTAAAGTTGAACTCAGTAATGGTATTCTGGATTGACCTTATATTCTTTTCCCTCTTTTATCACCATTCGCTTGTTACCGAGAAAGGTGGCTACCTTGACTGCCTTGTTGTGACCGAGCTTTACATTCTGCAATCCGTACCCCTCTTTCAAGCATTCCAGATACTTATCGTAACTGCTGATGTTGCCATTGGCAAAAACGGCATCCAATGCTGCGCGATGTACATTCTCTGAAATTTCCTTGTATGGATCAAACGGTTCTTTGGTCGGTCGTCCGATCTTCTTTTCTTTGTGCAGATAAGGTTCTACCTGTTCGGGCAGAGCTTCTTCGTTTATACGGAAAGCGAAAGGTTCAAACTCACGGTCGCGGATATGTACGGCTTCGACCACGCTTATAGTCTTGTTTTCTTTATCCACTTCGATCTGCATAATGGTCTCTGCTTTATTGTTGAGTTCAGTGCCAATGTGACCACGAGCATGTTCATCATTTTTGTTTTGATGAAGTACGGTATGGATGTGAATCTGTCTGTCGTCCGTCCACTGCATGAATTTGGAGATGATATCGGTAGATTCACCGGGAGAATTGATGTCATATAGGAAATCACGAATGCCATCTATGATGACCAATCCCAAATCCGGTATTGTGCCAATGGCCTGTTCGACTATCAATAGCCGTATTTTAGGTGAGAACTTACGCAGAGCCAGCATGAGCAGATTATCCGGTTTCTTGTCTTCCGGCAATTCAGCCAAACGTAGGATTCGTTTCAATATCTGCTGGCAATGATGTCGTCCTTGCTCCGTGTCTATGTACAGAATATTCCGCTTATTATCGGGAAAAGTGGACCGATAATGAAGAACGGTGCTGTTTCTCAATGCCGATGCGACAATGGCCGATACGTTAAAGGTTTTCTTGCTTTTGGCTTTTCCGATGGACGCACTGAAGTTTCCCAATGTGCCGATAACAGCATCGTCTACCATCAGCACCACTGGCGACTGCTCGTAGGTATTCGTCACGCTCACGATTGACTCCTCTACATAAACCGCCAATTCTTCACATGAAGGAGTCATATTGTCCGCCTTTTCCATCTTTACCAGTTTTTCGGGTTCGGTTTACGACGATGGGATGCGAGCAAGGATTCATTCTCGTCCTCGAAACTTTGCGGAGCCGGATTCTTACGGGAGGATTCCAGCCATCTATCCAGTTCGTCACGATAGATGTAGAGATGTTTTCCTTGTTTTATAACCGGAATATCGTCCTTTTTGACCTTGTAATAAAAGGTTGACAACGGCATTTTAAGATAGTTGCAAGCCTCCTGTACGGTCATGGGGACGTGCGTGTTCTCTTTGGTTTCGTACTGCTTGGAAAGTTTCTCCGTTAGCAGATTTTCCATACTTGCGATTCTGTCGCATAGTTCGCCCACCACAGTCGGCAGGTCGTTGAATGTCAGTTGGTCTTTTTCCATATTATACTCTTTTAATCGTTTAATATGCTGCGAACCAACTCAATGAAACCTTGCAGAACAATACAGACCGGATTAATTATTTCGTCTGCATGCGTTTTTTTTAGTCTGAGTTACTATTATCTGTTTCTAAATGGAAGCGATAATCGCCTTTATCGGGCACGTCAATAGGAATTTGACTAGGAACTTGATCCCGCAAATTAAGTTTGAGATATTCAAGAGTCGCATTTTCGAGTTCGTGAGGAAATGAAGACTTGATAAAAACGGCTCTTTTTGCCAAAGATACTCCCAAGCGTTCACCTACATTCCATGCCAGATGGCGAAGTCCCGGTGATCTCAGTGGATTATCTATATTGGAGCGAATGGGCTTGTATAAATCGGATCTATCACAGGCCATATACTCAATATTAGAAATGAGGATTACAATAGCTTCTTTAGATAGATAAGGTGCGGTTTTAATAGTTACATATTCACGAATAGCATTCATGACTTCTACTTGTTTTTCTGCTTCTTTCTTTTTGATGTTCTCTCGTATTGTATCATAATTATCTATAACTGAATTATTGGGCTGTTCAATAGTTTGAGTTTCATCTGCACAATCGGTTTTTATTTCGAAACCAGAGTCAGTAATAATAGGAGATTGCCGGTCAAAAGAAAAATTGATTGGATTCTTCGTCAACCATGTGTAGAAAAATCGTTGCAGTAGACCACACAATAGGATTGTAACCACAAGGCCGATTATAACTGGAGTCGTTATTGTTGTGGTATTGATTTTGTGATAAGTGAATAGGTAAGTGTCTACTGCCACATAGGCAATTACCAATAATGCAAGAATAAAACTTATCCTCTTGGTCCGAATTTGAGTATTATTTGTCATCTACTGCAAGTATTTGAAATGGTTATATGGCAAAGTTATGTGCTATATTCCAGATATATATAATTAGTGACGACGAATCGCTCAATATTTGTAAAAAATAACGGTTAGAGTATGATTTCAGACTAAAAATCATACTCTAACCGCTTAAAATAGGGATAAGTGGCTGTTAGTCCTTCCGTGTCAAGGTAATCTTCTTGCTAGCTTCACGTTTATTGGCATCCACTACTTTGATATACCTTTGAGTGGTGGTGATACTCTTGTGTGCCATAATGCTCTGTATGGTACGGATGTCTGTTCCTGCTGCCGCTTGCAGAGTAGCAAATGTTCTCCGATAGGAATGGAAGGTTATATTTTTGGTGATTCCGGCAGAACGAATCCACTCTTTCATCGGAATTTGCGTCCAACTACGCATAAGTCCCTTGAATACCAAACCTTTCTTTTCAGAACTATAGCCTATCAATCCTAATGCTTCTTCACTAATAGGAATTATGTCTTCCGCTTTGTTTTTTTGTGTAATGATATGTACGCATTTCCCTCCGGCTGAATAGTCTACAATATCTTCCCAGCATAGTGCGAGAATATCACTGATACGTAAACTAGTCATACATGAAAACAGCGATGCTATTTTCAGAATGGGCTTCTTGCACGGTGTTTCAGCCAACTTGTACAGTTCATCTACAGACAGATACTCTTTAACAACATCCTCTGTTTCAATCTTATCCAAAAAATCATTGACATTGGTCTTTATCATTCCATTTCGGTAGAGAATTTTCAGGAATCCCCTGAAGGTAGACCAGTATCCCGATGCGGAGTTTCGTGTTATGAGTCCGTTACGTCTCAGTTTTTTAGCCGTGAGCAGATACTCCCGAAACTTGTTGCAAAGGTCTATGTCAATCTCTTCAAAAGTACATTTACCATGTACGAAGTTGTTGAAATGCAGATAGACAAACTCCCATTTCTGGTCATGCTTACGGAGTTGTTTGCGATAATGCTCCAAGAAGTCTGCCTTGAGTTTGTACTTGTCAAAGAAGTCATACCGTTCATTGACAACTGACTCGAACCTGCGGCACCGGATGGCTTCGGCTTTCTCGGTCATTACCTCGTTGAAATTCTGTTCTCGTTTGTTTCTCGGATTGGCATAGACATAGATGCCAAGCGATTCATGACGGATAACTTTCATAGTCTCTTTGTCTCGATACCCAGGATAATAATCTAAATAGAAAGACATCATTCTACCTTTTAACGGACGTGTTCTCAACGTTACTGTTTTACATTCATGCATACTAATATATTTTTATGGTTATTATTAATTCGCTGGCAAAACTCTGTAATGTAATCATGCAGATTACCTACAGCAGAGATTAATTTTTGAATAATTAATGGATAGCGACAAATTAGATTATTTGTGAACACCCATAACCCTGTCAAACTCTACTTTTAGGAATCGGACGAACCGTCCGTTCTTCTCGCGATTGATCTGATGGAATTGCAGAATTCCGTAAACAGAGTCGCGGGAGAGTTTGAATTTTTCCATAGCCTCCTTGACGGTATAGTATTCCGCTTTGCTCTCCTGTTCTGAACTCTTCGAGAGGTCGAAGTGGAGCTTTGAGTAGAATATCTGCCCATGTTCCTTCTTGGATGGGATATTGTTCCGATACACCTGCGAACGGATGGCGACGCGTGTCATGCCGTATTTTTCCTGAATATCTTCCGGTGTGTACCATTCGGTCAAGTCGGAATCCACCTCGTATTTGGCAAAGGCAGCATCGATATGTTTCTTGCTATAATAGTTGAATTGGCGTATTCGTACCTTCGGAACTTTGTGCTGCCGTGTATAAGTCCACACCCATTTGGCGTTGACCTTATATTTCTCTGCAATTTCTTCAGCAGTGTAATATTCAGTGATGTCGAAGTCCTCTTTAGGCATGATGCGCTCATACGGTTTGGTTTTCATCATTAGTTCGATGTCAGTACGACGAATAAGCGACTTCTTTCCACTGATGCGTGAAGCCCGAAGTTTGGATTCCTTTACCAATTTATATATGTATTGTCTGGTTACGCCCATCAACTTTGCTGCTTGGGCAAAAGAGAAGAAATCCTGTCCCTCGGCGGCTTGTCGAGGTTGTAGCAACTCTTGCGAGCGTTTCAACTGCCGCTTGCGTTCCCGGATGCGTTCTTTGTAGCCAAGATTGGAACACTGATGGCTACAATAGCAGGTCGTTGTTTTTTGGGCTATAAATGGCTTTCCACACCATTGACAAATCTTTCTTACTTCCATATTTTCCTTGTTTACATTGGGGATAATTTCTCCTTATTTCTCCCGGATTTTGTCAACACATGTAAACCATTGTCAACACACGTCAACTAATGCGTCACTGTGACATTCGGGTTAACCGTGAATTTGTGTCACGGTAGAAATATGATAGAAAAATATGGATAAAAACCGTTACTACCAAATAAGGATTAGAAAGTGTTAAAATAGAAAAGTCACTGAAATACAGCGACTTTATTCTAAATGGTTATAGTTAGTTATGGCAGTTTCTAAGCCATCACTTGCCGATGCAAAAATGTTGAAATATATTTTGTAGCACCATATCATTCGTCACCTCCCCCGCGATGTCGCTCAAATGGAAGATGCATTCCCTGATGTCCTGGGCCACGAAGTCCCCTGAAAGATTGTTTGCCAATCCCTGTTGTACGCGTCTGATGGCTTCTAAAGCATGCGTGAGGGCTTCGTAATGGCGGGCATTGGTCACTATCACGTCGTTCTGGGTTATCGTAGGCAGATTGGCGGCGGCTATAAGTTTCTTCTGAAGCACATCCGTATTTTGCCTTTTCTTGGCGGAAATAAAAATACATTCGGCGTCAGGAATGATGGAAGAGGCCGCAGAAAGCACCTCATCAGAATGAGCCGTGCCCGACAAATCCGATTTGTTGAATACCAATATCAAATGCTTTCTTTCCAGACGCGGAAGTATCTGCCCCGATAGCTGATTCATTTGCGACGTTGCGTCCGTTGCATCAATCATCCAAAGCACGATCTCCGCTTGTTCCAGTTTTTGGAACGTGCGCTCTATGCCCAGACTCTCAATCGTATCATTGGTTTCGCGGATACCTGCCGTGTCAATGAAACGGAAAGTAATACCGCCGATATTGGTCGTGTCTTCAATCACGTCGCGCGTAGTGCCGTGAATGTCGCTCACGATAGCCTTGTCCTCGTTCAGCAATACATTGAGAAGCGTTGATTTCCCGGCATTCGTTTCGCCGATGATGGCTACCGGTACGCCGTTTTTGATCGCATTTCCTACGCTGAACGAATGTACCAGTCGGGAAATGACTCCTTCGATGTGATCCGCCAATCGGTAAAGCTCCGTTCTGTCCGCAAACTCCAACTCTTCATGGTCGCTGAAATCCAGTTCCAGTTCAATCAGTGAAGTGAAGTGTAGCAACTGGTTGCGTAGCTCCGTAAGCTCCTTACTGAATCCGCCACGCATCTGGCTCATGGCAAGGCGGTGGGTGGCGGCAGATGAAGAAGCAATCAGGTCCGCCACGGCTTCGGCCTGGCTCAAATCCATCTTTCCATTGAGAAAGGCGCGTTGCGTGTATTCCCCCGGTCCCGCCAGGCGGCAACCGTGCTTGATGAGCAATTGTAAAACCTGTTGCAAGATATAACTCGAACCGTGGCAGGTGATCTCCGTACTATCTTCGCCCGTGTAAGAGTGCGGGGCGCGAAACAGGCTGACAAGAACCTCGTCGATAATTTCTTCTCCATCGTGTATCTTCCCGAAAGTCAGTGTATAAGGTTTGCAATCTGCCAGCGCTTTACCGGATTTTGCCGGGGTGAAAATGTGGCTGGTGATACGAATGGCGTCCGCTCCTGAGACGCGAATGCTTCCGATTGCTCCTCCTTGGGCCGTGGCAATGGCACAGATGGTATCCTGATTCATCATAAAAATTGTTATTTGAGTTGCAAAGATAGCCTTTTGGGGCAAAAAATTGTATATTACTTACTCTTTTTTATTACATTTGCTCAATTTTCGTAGCCTTTACATGATACACTTTGTTATTATGGCGCAAGACAAAATAAAAATGCATGATTCCTCTTCTCATACTACCGAGAAAGACGAGAACACGGAACTACTGAAAGAGAAATTATTGAAGGTCAACTCCGTTCTGGCTGCCCATCAAATTGCTCTCTGGGAGATAAATGTCAATACCCTGGAGTGCACTTTCACTCAGGAATATTTCGAAAGTTTAGGCTTGGATAAAGTCGGCATCTGTTATCAGAATTTGGAAGAGTTCTGTAGCTTTGTGCATCCCGATGATAAGCATTTGGTGTCGTTGGATGGCTTTCAAAAGAAATTGGATGGCTTTGAAGAGTCCAAAGTCTTACGCGTGCGTTGCGTAGGTGCGCATGGCGAAATAGTCTGGTTGGAGGACCACCTCTTATCTGTAGAGAAAGATAGAAGTGGAAATCCGAAAAGCCTCTTATGCTATACCGTGAATGTCACCGGGCAGTGCGAACGCGAAACGCGCATATCGCGCATGGAAGAGCGAAACCGGAAGATAATACAGGCATTGCCTGAATTCATCTTCATCTTTGATGAAAATTTCTTCCTCACCGACGTGTTAATGTCTTCTGACACCATTTTGCTCCATCCCGTTGAACAGCTACGGGGAGCGGATGGGCGCACCATCTATTCTCCCGAAGTCAGCGACCTGTTTCTACGGAACATACGTCAATGCCTCGAAGACGGGGAGTTGAAGGCTGTCTCTTATACACATCTCCGAGCCCACGAGACC
>ENA-UAOM01000559-UAOM01000559.1-human-gut-metagenome-genome-assembly--contig:-NODE-559-length-13081-cov-7.090665_pt1 | contig 13081 bp, 12 predicted proteins | sample MGYA00243468_ERZ654555 | MGnify/ENA primary metagenome ERZ654555 (study PRJEB26926, sample SAMN06164434) | human gut metagenome | biome: ENVO:00009003; feature: ENVO:2100002; material: ENVO:00002003... | reverse complement strand
TGGTAAAATGATACGCGGCTATTTTTGGTCTTGCTGCCGAAACAGCAGCAATCAGCGTTGATTTTCCGACACTCGGGAATCCGATTAAGCCGCAATCCGCCAAAACTCTTAACTCGCAGCGAATACTTTTCTTTTCGCCGGGTTCGCCCTTTTCACAAAAATCCGGACATTTTAAAATACCGCTGGCAAAAGCCATATTTCCCCGGCCGCCGCGTCCTCCTTTGGCAACGACAACCTCCTGATTATGCTCCGTTATATCGCCGATGACCTTATTTGTATAATCATCGAATATCGTCGTTCCGACCGGCACCAGCACATAAGTATTTTCGGCATTCGCTCCCATTTGTCCTTTATTTTTTCCCTTTTCACCGGGATTTCCCTTTAGAATCCGGTTATACCGCAAATCCAAAAGCGTAGACAAGCCTTCGCTGCCCTTAAATATTATAGAACCGCCTTTACCGCCGGAACCGCCAAACGGTCCGCCCCGTTCTACCTTTAATTCCCGGCGATACGCTACAATTCCGTCGCCGCCCTTGCCGGCTTCTACTTCCATTTTCGCCTGATCAACAAACATTTACTTCACCTCCTAGAAAAAAACAAGCCCAAAAATTACTTTTTGGGCACATTCTATCGTATTATTCAGCAACAGGATATACAGAAATTTGCTTCTTGTCGCGTCCCTTGCGTTCAAATTTTACTGTACCGGATACCTTCGCAAATAAAGTATCATCTCCGCCGCGGCCTACATTAGTCCCCGGGAAGAATTTTGTACCTCTCTGACGATATAAAATTGAACCGGCAGTCACAAATTCACCGTCGCTTGCCTTAGCACCTAGACGCTTAGCCTCGGAATCACGGCCGTTCTTTGTTGAACCAACACCCTTTTTAGATGCGAATAATTGAATGTTCAGCTTTAATAACATATTAGAATCCTCCTAAACTTTTAGTTTTAAGTATTTCGGATATTCCCCGGAAATACTATCCAGCGTTTCAACCAAGTTTTCAAAAATCCCCAAGGTTGTCCCGTTCTGGGTATTGACCTTTAATCTAAAATATCCTTCCTCACAAACCAAATCCAAAATGTTGTAACGTAAATCCAGTTTGTCGATTAGATTAGCAGTCATTATACAGGCTGTCGATATAGACGCACAAACGATGTCCTCGCCGGACTTGGCATAGCCGCTGTGACCCTGTACCTCTATAAGAGCCTCTTTTATTTTATATACTACCGAATATGTTGTCATCCGGATTAAGCGTTGATTGCTTCAACAACAAGCTTAGTGTAGGACTGACGATGTCCCATTTTAGATGCAGAATGCTTCTTCGGACGATACTTGAAAATCGTAATCTTCTTGCCTCTGCCATGCTTTTCGCATTTTGCAGTGACCGTAGCACCGTCAACATACGGAACACCAACCTTAGTTTCGTCCCCGGCTACCAGTAAAACCTTGTCAAAGGTATAAGCCTCTCCTTCAGCTACCTCTATCTTTTCAACATAAATAGCCTGACCAACTTCTACCTTAACCTGTTTTCCACCTGTTTCTATTATTGCATACATGTCGTATTACCTCCTTTTAAAATTTAAGACACACTATTAGGGTAGAGCCTCGCTCATTTATGACCCGTTCTATGTGGTGCATGTTACAACATATTAATTATATCTTTAAAGATGAAAATAGTCAATAATTATTTTGGGATAAATCGCAAAAAATATTACAAAAAAGCACTGAATTCTAAGAACTCAGTGCTTATCGTTTAACGAATAATCTTTATAGCCGTACAATTCGTACACATCAGCATCTTCAGTGCATCCGGTTCAAAATACTCAGCATAGATAATCAGCCGTCTATCCAGCGTTCCTCTTGCCTTGATTCTTAAGACATTTCCCTTCGTCACGATATGAAGAGATTTCAGGATGTCGATGGTAATTTCATCGCCGTCAACAAAATGGTTGCATAGAGTATCCAGATAAATTGATGCCTCTACTTCCTCCTCCTGCAATTCCTCACCCTGAATAACCGGTAAATAATCCGCTATATCCTCCGGCATTTCCGCAGGAATGCTGCGGGCATTCATGGAAGGATACAGGTAATCCGTACTCATACCCAGCGTAGCTAAAATCGCCTCTCCGTTTGGAATCAGCTGCGGCATAAAGTTTGTCGGCTGGTAATTCCGCTTCGGCTTTACTCCGCGGTTAGCCATCATGATATCCACCAGCTCCTTGAAATACTTCAAGCCTCTTGCAGAGCGTACCTTAATCATAGTCGGCACCTCGGCATACTGCTTCTTGGCAGAAACGTCCTTATACCGATACTTTGTTCCAACTAAGGACTGCGGGTCAATCGCCAGACAGACCTTAATGGATTTCCCGGCAAGAGCAACCTTAGCTACCAAGCCACGGTACCTAAATGTTTCACAGCGGGCGGAATATCTGCCCTTTGCCCGGTACATAATCAAATAATTCTTAATTTCATTATAATATTCCTTTGCCTCGTATGGAGCAAACATCATTCTCGTATTAAACCGCCGCTTAATCTTCTTAGGCGTTCCGTTCTCATCAACAATGGTGACCTCCGGCATTAAAATATCCCTTTCCTTTGCCGGAATACTTTCTTCCTCGACAGGCTCCTCCTCGTAAGGCTCATCCAAAGCCTCTTCAACTTCTTCCTCCGGCTCTTCTTCCTCCAAGGTTTCGTCCATAGCCTCAGATTCTTCCTCGTCCAGTGCGGTTTCCTCTTCCTCAACAGCTTCTTCTGTTTCTGGCTCGGAAGCTTCCTCTGCCGGAATTTCCTCGACAACAACAACCTCCTCAGCCGTTTTCTCAACAGCCTCAGACTCCTCCTGTACCGGTTCCTCTAAAACCTCTTCGGCTTCTTCCTCTTGTACCGGCTCGGCTACGGCTTCCACAACTACGGTTTCACCGCGGTAGAACGCATAGCGAAGAATTTGTAAAAGAACGGCAAAGACAAAGATGACAACAAAGGCAATATTTACAGCCATCAGTGATACAGAATTTTGAATCGTCGTAAGATTATCAGTGAAATTTACAGCGAAGATGACAAAATACGGAAGAATAAACAAGGAGGTCATCATCAGGATATTGACGATACCGTCGATTACCCGAATCGTTTTGGATTTCAGCCTTCTAAATATCAGCAGCAACACCAGCAATGCCCCCAAGGCACCGACAACGCAGTAATTTATAATATCCGTACTATTTCCGAAACTTATGCTGTTTAGCCCCATAGCGGTCAGCACCCGGTTAAAGCCCTCATAGCGGAAGGAAGGAATCATAAAGCAACCGACGATAACTACCGCAATTAAAACAGAAAAGGATACATCAAATTTAAAATGCAAATCAGAATAGTACCGGTTGATTTTGATTCTTGAAGGCTTTTCCTCTTCCCCTACAAAGGATGTTCCCCGATAAATCAAAGAGGATATGGTTGCCGCCATAAGAATGGCAATGGAATTAAATGTTTCTACGCTCATTTTATTCAGCCAGTAAATCAAAACCGTAATTTCCGTATAAAACGCAATCGCCAAAAGGGCGTCGATTAATCCAGCCTTCGGATTCCGGCGGCACACAGACAGCAATAAAACGACGATAAGCATTGCCAAGCCAATTCCGCCGGCATACTGCTCAACATATCCTAAAAAACCGCTCAGTGCGTTGTAAAAAAAATAGCCAACGGTACCTAAGGCAACGCCGATGACCGCCAAAATTACCGGATTAAACCGATTGCATAAGGAGGAAATAAACGCCTTAAAGCCAACTCTTTCATTTTCATATCTTGCAAAAATAAAGCGGATAACTACCTCAACCAGCAGCACGTCAAGAATAACCGCATAGGTTATAATTGCCGGCAAATCCGTCACTGGTCTTGTCGAAAGTATAGCGACGATACCGATACTCGCCAAAAATCCGGAAACCCGAATAAAATCAGCAAAGCTCAGCTGCGGTGCCCGCAGATTACTTAATCCAATTACAGCAAACCCAATGAATAGTGCATACAGCCCCCCGGTCAGAAGATTAGTCAGAATATCAGAATTAACAAAAATATCCGCAAAAACTTCCGGACTGATGCTTATATAGGAAATAAGAATCAAGGTCAAGGCAAGCAACACCGAAGGAATCACGCCGAATGACTTGATTAATCCGTAAAAATAATTCCTTTTCATATCATATTCTCCTTTTATAACATTATACTTTTATTTTATTCTTTTTATCCCTTAATTTCAAGAAAAAAGGGGGATATTCCATGCAAAAATTGTAATTTTCCGGCAAAAAAGCCCGAATGAAACCTTTCATCCGGGCTTTTGCCAATCAGTTTTCCAATTTCTCAAATTTTTCAATGATTTTAGCCACCAGAGGATGCCGGACAACATCACATTTTTCAAACACAATATATCCGACCTCGTTCAGTCCCTTTAAGAGATTGGCACTGACCTTCAGTCCCGACTTTTTAGAGCTTGGCAAATCCGTCTGCGATATATCCCCAGTCACAATCATCTTTGAATTAAAGCCCAGCCGGGTCAAGAACATTTTCAGCTGGTCTATCGTAGCATTTTGAGCCTCATCTAAAATAATAAAGGCATTTTCAAGCGTTCTTCCCCGCATATAAGCAAGCGGAGCTATCTCAATCACCTGCTTCTCAATCAGACCTCCTACCTGCTCGACGCCAAGCATATCGTATAATGCGTCATAAAGTGGTCTTAAATACGGGTCTACCTTTTCCTTCAAATCTCCCGGCAGAAAGCCCAGCGATTCTCCTGCCTCTACCGCCGGACGAGTTAAAATAATCTTATCAATATTTCCCTTTTTCAGCTCCGCCACCGCATAGCACACCGCCAAATACGTTTTTCCCGTACCGGCTGAGCCGATAGAAAAAATCAAATCCTTTTTGGCAAGAGCCTGAATATATTCCTCCTGCTTCAGCGTTTTGGCATATATCGGCTTATTATGAACCGTATGGGCGATTGGCCGGCGGTTTTTCAGAAACTCCAAATAGCTTTGGTCCAAATCAGACTCTACAATGCTTAAAGCATAGACGACATCTCTCGGCGATATATTCAGCGACATTTGCGACATTCTTAAAAGAATCAAGCAGATTCTTTCCAGCTTGGCTACCGCCGCTTCCTCCTTAAGGCTGCATAATATGTTTTCGCCATGGATGTCTATGGAACAGTCAAAGGTATCCTCCAATATCTTTAAATTGGCATTGTGAATACCGGAAATATTTTTAGCGTCCACCGCAGATTCAATATTTACATTTAGCTTCATTTCATCTCTCCTTTAAAAGGCTTGAAATTCGCCGATAGATTCCAGCTTTTTCAAAATAAACGTTATCGTGAAGCTGTTTTCGCCCTCATTCACGTCATAGGTCATCAGCTCGACGATTTTTTCCGCATCACTTACCTTATTCTGCTCAAAATTCGCCCTGACCGTTTGCTCTGCCTGTTCTATGGCTTTATCTTCATCGTTTTCCTTTATTATAACATTTTTTTCCGTTTCTTCAATTTTTTTCACATAGAATATATCAAAAAGATTAAATACATTTTTTTCCGTACTGTTAAACAAGCCATAGCTTGTCTTTTTATTGACAGAAAAGCCTTGATTGAAAAAGCATAGCCGATAATAGCTCTGCCGGCTGTCTGTTTCAGCCTCGGTTTCCTCCCTTTTAGCAATTTCCAGACTGACCTTCTCATAGGTGTATGCCATAACCATGCCCTTAGAGGTGACACTGTTGTTATTTATACTGCCGCTGATTAAGACGTCTCCCTTTTTTACATACTTGTTTTTACTGATAAGCGAATTGCCGCTATACACGTAAAAGGAATCCACGATACCGTCCTTCTTCGCCACAATATCGCCGGCGGAAAGGTTGTCCGATTTATCCGGATATTTATCATCATAGGAGTATATTTCTACTAGAATATCATTATTCTTGGAATATACCTCGATGTATGGATACTCCACATACTCCAGTCTTAGCTCCTTGGAAAATGCCGTATAATTCAGATTCGAGAAATTAAAACAAAACAGCCGCTTAAAGCTCTGCCTGATTCTGGCTTCAATGCTTTGGTTAATCGGCGTCGTAATATTAAAGCGAATGGTATTAACCCGATAAGAATTAATATATAATATGGTAAACAAAAATAAAACTCCAATTAAAACCAGATAATATTGCTTGATAAAGAATTGGAGTTTAATCCGGAAGGAATCGACCAGATGATACGGATAGCCGCTTTCCTTAAGTACGCTTAAGGAGCCCAGTTCTACCTCAAATCTGACCTTTTCCTCCTTGATTTCCAGATTTTTGGCGGCAATCCGGTTATGAATTTTAAAGAAATCATTTTTGTCCATTATTATTTTGTATGTCATGCTTATTATCTCCTAGTTGAATTCCCTTAAATGTACCCTCCAGCACAATGCGGTATTTATCTAAATACAGTACATTTATATTACAGCCCTGAATCATAATTTCCTCTAGCTGTATTAAATCACTACTCAAATTCATAATTTGCTTATAATTGTCGACGGATAATAAATTATTTTCCAATGACAGCCGCATGATATATCACCATATTACTATATGAAAAAAAATACCCATGCCTATGGGTATTAGACTATTTTTTCAAAATGAAGATACTCCTTAGTCGTCGGATGATAAAAGCTTAAAGAATATGCCTGAAGAGGCATCAAAAGCCCGGGCCGGGGACTGGCACCATATTTACCGTCTCCCAAAAGCGGATGCCCGATTGCCGCCATCTGAGCCCGAATCTGATGAAATCTGCCGGTTTTCAACTCAATTTCCAACTCCGTTGCCGGTATTCCCTCATAGCAAAAATTCCGAAGCACCCGATAGCGTAAAACAGCCTCCTGTCCGTTTGCGGACGGATACGCTTTTCGTTCTCCTTCATTCTTTTCCAGATAAGTGATAACCTCCCGGTATTCTTTATTTTCAAGGGTTCCCTCCACCCAAGCAATATATCTTTTTTCAAACTGGTGATTTTGAATTTGGCGGCTAAGCCGGCTTGCCGCCTTGGAGGTTTTCGCAAAAACCATAATTCCGCTGGTATTCCTATCCAGCCGATGGACTAAGCCCAGATAAACATTGCCCGGTTTATGATATCTATCCCGGATATATTCCTTTACTAGAGTAAGCATATCCTGACTGTTTCCGCCGTCAGCCTGAGATAAAATCCCCTTGGGCTTATAGCATACGATGATATGATTGTCCTCATACAATACTTCAACCATAACTAATTCTCCTTATAATTCTTCAAATCATCAATAAAGGAAATGACGCGGTTATCCAAAAAGGACGTACGGTTATACATCAAGTAAATATTTTGTGAAGCCTGAAAATTCAGAAGTTCTATCCGCCGAACAATTCCCTTGTTTAAATACTCCTTAACACAGTCGTAATAAATAAATCCGATACCGTCATACAACAAAATCTGCCGAATCATCCATTCCGTACTGTTGGTATGCAGAATCGTATTGTGTCTTAGCCGGATATTCTTCTGCTGAACGGCATTTTTGGTACAGCGGTATAAACCGCTCCCCTCCTCGCCTAAAACTAAGGTAGCCATAGATAGCTGTTCTCTCGTAATTCTTTCCTTTGACCGATATTGACCATTTGGATTGCAGATTAAAACCAGATTGGCGGACGATAAAATAACGCTGTCAAACAGGGAGGAATCAAAGCTATTGTCGATAATCGCAAAGTCGACGCTTCCCTCCAGCAATGCCTCCACGATTTTAGCATAGCCATATTCCATAATATTTAGCTTGACGTTCTGACTTGCCAGAAGCGACTGAAGGTCTAACCCAGCCAGACAGGAAGAAACCATCGGCGTCAATGCCATATTGGCTATAATTTTATCGCTTTGCCTAGATAAAGCATTTTCAAACTGTAAATACTGCTGTTTGGCAACCATGGCATATTCTTTCAGAAGCAGTCCTCCCTGCGTAAGCTCAAAGGTTTTATTATCCTTAAATAGCGTGATATTATTATCCTTCTCCAAAGATTTGATATGGTGCGTCACCGCCGGCTGGGTAATATATAATTTATTTGCGGTTTTCGTATAGCTTTTTTCCTCTAAAAGAGTCAAAAAGGTAATCAATCTTGTATCCAGCATTTCCGCACCTCCTTTATAAGTTTTTTCTATATTCTAAATTAAGTATATAAATTTTATTTATAATTGTCAAGAAAAACCGGGGTATCCTTCCATAATAAAAGCCGTTATATCCAGAAGAACATAACGGTCTTATATTTTACAGTTCTGTTTTATTGAAATACAGCGTTTAAAATCTCGGAAATATTTCCTACCGGAATAATCTCCAGCACATCCCGGACCTCCTGCGGTATATCCTCAATATCCCGTTCATTTTCCTGCGGAATAAAGATTTTCGTCAGTCCGCTGCGGTGAGCGGCAATCGATTTTTCTCTCAGTCCACCGATAGGAAGAACACTTCCCCGCAGAGTAATTTCCCCGGTCATACCGATATGACAGTCTACCGGACGATTGGATAAGGCAGATACCAGTGCCGTCGTCAGCGTGACGCCTGCGGAAGGTCCATCCTTCGGAACGGCTCCCTCCGGAACATGAATGTGGATATCATTTTTCTCCAAGGCCTCCTGCGGAATATGATATTCTGCCGCATGGGATTTAACAAAGGAGAAGGCAGCCTGTGCGGATTCCTTCATTACATCGCCCAGCTTTCCGGTTAATACCAAGCCGCCCTTGCCCGGATAGGTTGTCACCTCAATATCCAAGGTATCTCCACCAAAGGAGGTATAGGCAAGTCCTGTGACAATACCGATTTGATTCTTGCCGCGGTTCTTATTATTCGCAAATCTCAATTTCCCCAGATACTCGGCTAAATTATCCGGAGTGACCTCTACCTTTTCCACATGCTCCATCAGAATCTTCCGCACGGTTTTACGGCAAATGCCGGCAATCATCCGGTTTAGCTCACGAACGCCTGCCTCCCGTGTATAATTTTGAATAATCGCATACATTGCATCGTCCCGAATCGTCAGCTGCTCCGCTTTTAAGCCATGCTCTTCCAACTGCCGCGGCAGTAAATGCTTAAATCCGATATTGTATTTTTCAATCTCCGTATAGGAGGAAAGCTCAATAATTTCCATACGGTCGCGAAGCGGTGCCGGAATATTCGATAAATCATTGGCGGTCGTAATAAACATAACCTGAGATAAATCGTAAGGCTCCTCCAAATAATTATCTGAAAAATACTTATTCTGCTCCGGGTCCAACACCTCCAGCATAGCCGCCGCCGGGTCACCGCGGTAATCCGCCGTCATTTTGTCGATTTCGTCCAGCAGGAATACCGGATTTATCGTACCGGCATCCTTCATGCCCTTTAAAATCCGTCCCGGCAAAGCACCGATATAGGTACGGCGATGTCCCCGAATCTCAGACTCATCCCGGACGCCGCCCAAGGACTGCTTCACAAATTTTCTGCCTAAAGCGTCGCTGATGCTTCTTGCCAAAGAGGTTTTACCGACTCCGGGAGGACCGGCAAAGCATAAAATCGTCGACGGATTATGTCCGGTCATCATTTTAACCGCAAGATATTCAATAATACGGTCCTTAACCTTTTCCAAGCCGTAATGATTCAAATCCAGCTTTTTAGCTACGTCTGCCAAATCGTCATTATCCTTGCTGGCCTTATCCCAAGGCAGGGATACAATCCAATCCAAATACGTCCTGATAACCCCGGATTCAGCCATCTGGTTGCTGGTATTCGCATATTTTTGAAGCTCAGCCTTCGCCTTTTCATAAATATTCTTCGGTAGATGAGCGTCCTCAATCGCCTTTCTCAGCTTTTCGACATCCTCTTCCTGTCTTGCCTTATCTCCCAGCTCATTTTGAATGGCTTTCATCTTTTCTCTTAAGTAATATTCCTTCTGAGCGTCGTCGATAGACTGCTTGACATCCTTATTGATTTTATTTTCAATCTCAACGATTTGCTTCTCACGCTCGATATCCTCAAGAATCATTTCCAATCTCCGGGCAACAGACAACTCCTGAAGATAGCGGTATTTGGAAAGATTGCTGTTGACCTTCAGCTGGTAGGCAATCACATCAGACAGTACATCGGCATTGGTGCCGGATTGAAGCAGACGGGAGATTTCCTCCGTAGAGCCTAATAAGCCCGCACCGCCCTTAGAAATTTCAGAGGCGACATTCTTAATTAATGCCGTTTCCTCATCATCGCCGTTTAAGATAGAAAACAGCTTCTCATAATGACAGACAAAATACGGGTCAGTAGATGTATACTCCTTAACCATGATTCGGTTTGTCACCTTAAATTTTACCTTGTAATTATTATTCGGCAGCTTTAGTTTTAACGTAATTTTAGCCAAAACACCGATTGTTTCTATATCCTCTGGAGTCACCTCAGCTGCGGTGGAATCCTTCTGTACCAATAATATTATATTTCCGCCATACATTTTCTCGGCTGATTCCAATGCCAATACGGAATTGGCACGCCCAACCTCGATTCTAAACTCATTGCTTGGCAGAGGAACAACGCCTCTGACGGCTATGGCAGGCAGAACAATCTTTGTATTTTCTTCCATACTTACCATCCTTTCACTGATAAAAAAACCTCAGTACATATAATATATACCATTTTTGGCACTTTTGCAAGAAGTTTGCCAAAATAATTTATTTTCACATAATTTAAAAATAAAGCCAGCATTATACTGGCTCTAAATTCATATATTTTAAGGTTTAGATTTCAACTGCATTGGAAAGCAGCATATCCACTAAAGCCTGATAGGACAGGTCACTGTAATATCTTTGCAGATTCTGCTGAAGCATAGCTTCCTTAGTCTTACCGCTAGCCTTAGCGTCCTCCTCAGCCTTCGCATCCAACGCCTCCTTTGTCGGAGCCAAGCCCTCAACCTCTATCAGCTTCGTTGCGACAACATTGAATAACGCCTGACGGGCACCCTGCTGAGCGATATGCTCCTCAAATGCTTCCTTCGTCACATTCATCAGCCCCAAGAAGGTTTCAAACGGAATATTATACATCTTCGCCTGCTGTTCATACTGGCTGCGGATAGCATTTACCTTTTCGTCAATCAAGGCCTTCGGCATATCGACAACCGCATTATCCAAAACCTTATTAATCAGTTCGTCAACCTGACGGTCCTTTTCACTGACTGCCTTTTTGCTTTCAAGCTCTGCCTTCTTATTTGCCTTTAGCTCTTCAACTGTAGCGACACCGTCAATCTTTAATCCGGCAGCATATTCATCGGTTAATTCCGGAAGCTTTTCCTCCTTAACCTCATGCACCGTCACTTTAAAGACAGCCTCCTTGCCGGCTAAAGACTTCTCACCGTAATTCTCAGGGAAGGTGACATGAATGTCCTTAACCTCTTCTGCCTTCATGCCAATCATCTGATCCTCAAAGCCCGGAATAAACTGCTTGGAGCCGATTTGCAGTTCATAGTTGTCTGCTTTTCCGCCCGGGAATTCTACGCCATCGACAGAGCCGACAAAATCAAATGTCGCATAATCTCCCTCGGCGATAACCTGCTCCTCTTTTGCAACCCGCTGTGCTTCCTTTCTCAGAATCGTCTTGATTTCAGCGTCAATCTCTTCGTCCGTTGCCTCCAGCACCTTCGCTTTTACCTCAAGCCCTTTATATTGTGGCAGACTAACCTCAGGATATACATCAAAGGATAAAGAAACCTTAAAATCCTTTCCTCTTTCCAGTTTTTCCTCGCTCTCGATATTCGGCTCAAATGGTCCGCAAATCTCCGTGGCAAGCTCCTTATCGTTGTAAAGTTCAGATACCTTATCATTTAATATTGTGTTTAAAGCTTCATCGTATAAGGACTCTACGCCATAATTCTTTTCATATACGCTTCTCGGTGCCTTTCCAGCTCTAAAGCCCTTAATCGTCACCTTGGCATTACATTTTACAAAAGCCTTATCCAATGCCTTTTCAAATTCATCAGCCGTCACATCAAATATAGCCTTTACACGGCTGTGTTCTAATTTTTCTGTAATCATTAACCCATCGCAGATTGAGATATTTCAGGAATAATCTGCACCTCCTAATAATACATTTATCTAACTATCTCTAACATTCCGTAAATTTAATCAAAAAACCAAATAATATTATAGCATATTTATTATAAATGTAAAGAAAAATCTCAGCAAATCCACATTTATAAAAAACAAACGCCATATTTCTATGGCATTTCGGATTAACTGATTATATTGCTGTCCTGCGGATTATTATCCTCAATCGGAATAATATTCGGGTCAATATCGGAAATATCGACGGAATTCTCTCTTGCCGGAGCCTCGATTCCCTTTTTCTTATCTTTCTTCTTTTGCTTTTCCTTCTTTTTAGGTGCGGCAGCCGATTTTCTATACCGATAATAGCCGGTACCCGCCTCCCCGCCGATGACGGCAGCACATAAAAAGGCAAGAATAATCAAGGTCCAGACAACCTTGTTTGGCGTAAGCGGCAAAGCCGCAATCACAACGGCAATCGTAATCGTAGCGACGTGAAGCCAAAAGCGAACCTTGTCGGTTTGTTCATGGTACAAAATCGTCACCCAGAAATAGCATATCGCCCGCGTATACAAAAGAAATACCAAAATATATTTATATGCGTCTAAATTAAATTTAGCAAAGCCCGTCAGCTCATTTATACTGTCTACCTCGCTGATTTTTCCCCAATGATAGAAGGAAACACCGATTAAGTAGGCACCAATGATTAAATGCAGGACAATCTCGCAGAAGGAAATCAGCCTTGCCCGATTCGTCTTTAGGGTCCGCAAAAGCGGAATAACGCGAATCACGGCAGCAAATGCTACGAAGATTCCGGAAATCAGGTAAATGGCACCGATTGCCTCCTCCTGAAATATCCACATTAAGACGGCAAAGGTAATTAAAATAGCAAATGCCAAAATCTTAAATATAAATTTATACATATTAAATTTTTCGACGGCGGCTATCGTCTTTTTCGGCTGAGCCTCTTCCTTTGGGGCAGGCTTTTCCGCATTATCCTTAGCCTGTCTCT
>ENA-UAOM01000538-UAOM01000538.1-human-gut-metagenome-genome-assembly--contig:-NODE-538-length-13392-cov-13.856040_pt1 | contig 13392 bp, 9 predicted proteins | sample MGYA00243468_ERZ654555 | MGnify/ENA primary metagenome ERZ654555 (study PRJEB26926, sample SAMN06164434) | human gut metagenome | biome: ENVO:00009003; feature: ENVO:2100002; material: ENVO:00002003... | reverse complement strand
ATATGGAGTATATGATGCATGCCACTCCGCGTCACACACATGCATTGCTCACAATATCGCCCTACTACCGTCTGCGCATGAGCGCTGTGGAGTTTACGGCGGGGGTAAAGGCGCAGGTGACCATAAATTCGGGCAAGGCTATTCATGTGGCTCCCGATGTGAATCTCACATGGCGTCCTGTGAGCCGCTTGGCAGTGTATGCCAAGGCCGGAGGCGGAGAGTGGCAAAACACCCTCACTTCGCTGTATGATGTAAGCCCATATACGTTGAGCAGCATGGCGTTCAAAAACTCTCATGTGCCCATCACGGCTGAAGGCGGCATTACTTTCGGTCCGTTGAAGGGAGCATCGGTGGAGGTGTCGTGGCTTTATGCGGCCGCCAACGACTGGCTGATGCCAGTGACAATGGATGACGGCCTTACCATATTCACTCCCACAAAAATGCGCGGCTACAAGCTGCATGCCGGTGTAACGTATGAATACGGCACCGCAGTGGAGCTGCGTGTGGCTTATGAAACGGCACCCCAAGGACCGTCAAGAGGGTTCTATCTGTGGCGCGACAGGGCCAAGCATGCAGTGTCGGCTGATCTCAGAGTTACGCCCGTGGCACCCCTTGACATCTTTGCCGGATGGGAATATCGCGGCGGAAGATCACAGATTTGTCCTCACACCGGCATAAAGCAGAGTCTCGGGCTGGTATCAAACCTCAAAGTCGGGGCATTGTATCGCATCACCCCGCAGTGGAGCGCATTTGTGCGCGGTGAGAATCTTATGTGCCGACGCTATCTGCTTATAGGCGGAGTCCCTGCACAGAGCATTACCGGACTGATAGGCGCCACCTATAAATTTTAACTTACACATATTTTATATATAATTTACGCATGTATCCCAATTCCCTTCTTTATCCGCTGCCTGATCCGGACCTGAATGTTGATCCGGCCAAAGTGGACTCAATTGTGCTTATACCCACATATAATGAAAAAGAGAATATCGCGGCCATAATAGATGCCGTGATGCGGCTTCCGCGCAGCTTCAACGTGCTGGTGATTGATGACGGGTCGCCTGACGGAACGGCAACGATTGTGCGTGAGAAGATGGAGCAGTGGCCCGGGAGGGTGAATTTGCTTGAGCGCAAAGGCAAACAGGGGTTAGGGACGGCGTATATAGCCGGATTCAAATGGGCATTGGAGCATAAGCAGTATGAGTACGTGTTTGAGATGGATGCCGATTTCTCGCATAATCCGGCTGATCTTCTGGCCCTGTATGATGCCTGCGCCACCCAAGGAGCGGATGTGGCCATAGGGTCGCGCTATGTGACAGGAGTGAATGTGGTCAACTGGCCCATGGGAAGGGTGCTGATGTCGTATTACGCGAGCGCGTATGTGCGCATGATTACCGGAATGCCGGTGCGTGACACCACTGCGGGTTTTGTGTGCTACCGCCGTCGTGTGCTTGAGGCAATGAATCTGGATAATATCCGCTTCAAGGGGTATGCATTCCAGATAGAGATGAAGTTTACGAGCTACAAAATGGGATTCAGCATCAAGGAGGTGCCGATTGTGTTTGTGAACAGAGTGCTCGGTACAAGCAAGATGTCGAGCGGTATTTTCAGTGAGGCAGTGTTTGGGGTGATTCGCCTCAAACTTGACAGTATGACCAAAAAATATAAGCGCCATGACCAATAATCCGAGCACCATGCTCATTCATAATGCCAGAATAGTAAACGAAGGCAATATATTTACCGGCTGGGTGCTTACCGAAGGCCAGTTCATAAGCCGTGTAGAGGCGGGTGATGTGCCGGAGGGTATCAGTGCGGAGCGTGTGATAGACGCACGCGGCAAACTACTGCTGCCGGGTGTGATAGACACGCATGTGCATTTCAGAGACCCCGGACTGACCCACAAGGGGGATATGGCAACCGAAAGCCACGCAGCCGCAGCAGGAGGCGTGACTTCGTTTATAGATATGCCCAATACATCGCCGGCAACGGTGACTGTCGAGGCACTGGAAGATAAAAAGGCGCGAGCATCGCAGGTGGCAACGGCCAACTATGGCTTTTTCATCGGGGCGACAAACAACAACCTGCCCACTCTTCTGAGCATGGATTACACCGGGTGCGCAGGCGTGAAAGTGTTTTTAGGCTCATCGACAGGCAATATGCTTGTGAACGATGACAACATCATACGGCGTATATTTGCCGAAGTGCCTGCACTGATAGCTGTGCATGCCGAGGACGAGCGGCTGATAGCCGAACGCCGCGCCGCCGTGACAGAGCGTTACGGTACGGAACTGGAGATGGAGTTTCACCCTGTGATACGCAATCATGAGGTGTGTCGCCGTGCCACGGCAGCAGCTGTGGAGCTGGCCCGCGCCACGGGTGCCCGTCTGCATGTGTGTCATATCTCCACGGCCGACGAGCTTCAGTATTTCTCAGCCGGGCCGGTGGAGCAGAAGCGTATAACCGCCGAGACCTGTCCGCAGTATCTTATTTTCACGGATGAGGCATATCCGGTGCTGGGTTCGCGCATCAAGTGCAATCCGGCCATAAAGCGTCCGGCTGACCGAGATGCATTGCGCCGCGCCGTGGCCGATGGCGTGATAGACACCATAGCCACAGACCATGCGCCCCATTTGCCCAAAGAGAAGCAGGGCGGGGCACTGCAGGCGGTGTCGGGAATGCCGATGATACAGTTCTCCCTGCCGGTAATGATGCAGATGTGCAGCGAACATGAGTTCAGCATGGAGCGCATAGTGCAGGATATGTGTCACAATCCGGCATTAGTGTATGGCATAGACAGACGCGGATTCATCAGGCCGGGTTATTATGCCGATCTTGTGATAGCCGACGATGACTGCGAGCCTTACACCATCACCGCCGACTGGGTTGTGAGCCGCTGCGGATGGACGCCGCTTGAAGGGCTGTCGCTGAATTGCCGCGTGGAGATGACGATACTCAATGGCCGCACGGTGTATTCGCAAGGCACGGTGCTGAGCAGTGTGCTCGGAATGCCTCTGCGTTTCAACCCGAAGAAATAGGCATGTTGCAGGGATATTAAAAAATCAGGACTCTGAGTTGCTGATTGATAAATATTCAATAACTTTGCCGAGAAATTCACATGATGCATATAAATACCAATTAATACCAAGAAAACATAAAAATTTCAAAATAACCATGTTAGAAGAAACCAAAATAAAAACCCTCGACAAGGTTGTGGTGCGTTTTTCGGGTGACTCCGGCGACGGCATGCAGCTTGTGGGTAACATCTTCACCAACGTGTCGGCCGGGATAGGCAATGAAGTATCCACATTTCCCGACTATCCGGCAGAAATCCGCGCCCCGCAAGGGTCGCTGGGCGGCGTGTCGGGCTTTCAGGTGAGCGTGGGCAAGGGCGTGCACACTCCCGGAGACCAATGCGATGTGCTCGTGGCAATGAATGCTGCCGCCCTGAAGCAGAACGCCCGCTATGTGAAGCATGGAGGTGTGATTATCATCGACATTGACTCATTCAAGGAAGCTGATCTTAAAAAGGCTCTGTACGCTACCGACGATCCCATCAAGGAACTCGGTATCACCGCACAGGTGCTTGACGTGCCGGTCACCACCATGACCAAGGCCGCTCTGGAGGATTCGGGTCTTGACAACAAGAGTATTCTGAAATGCCGCAACTTCTTTGCACTCGGGCTTGTGTGCTGGCTCTTTGACCGCCCGATGGAGAGCGTACTTCGTTTCCTAAAAAATAAATTTGCCAAAAAGCCTGCCATTTATGAGGCTAATGCCAAGGTGCTTCAGTCGGGCTACAATTATGGCAACAACATACATGCCGGAGTGAGCACATATCGCATAGAGAGCGAATCGGCCCGTCCCGGCGTATATACCGACATCAACGGCAACACTGCTACCGCATGGGGTCTTATAATGGCTTCAGAGAAGAGCGGCAGGCCGTTGTTCTTAGGCAGTTACCCCATCACTCCCGCCACTGATATACTCCACGAGCTTGCCAAGCGCAAGGACCTTGGAGTGAAAGCGGTGCAGATGGAGGATGAGATAGCCGGAGTGTGCTCCGCTATCGGCGCATCGTTTGCCGGAGATCTTGCCGTAACATCCACTTCGGGTCCGGGTCTTGCGCTAAAAGGCGAAGGCATAGGACTGGCTGTTATGGCCGAACTGCCTCTGGTGGTGATAGATGTGCAGCGCGGTGGCCCCTCCACGGGTCTGCCTACCAAAACCGAACAGACAGACCTGCTTCAGGCCCTTTATGGCCGCAACGGAGAGTCGCCGGTATGTGTGGTGGCACCTGCATCGCCTACTGATTGCTTTACCATGGCGTTTGAGGCCGCCCGTATAGCCATTGAGCATATGACCCCTGTTATACTGCTCAGCGATGCATTCATAGGCAACGGCTCATCGGCATGGCGCGTGCCAGAGGCTGATGAATATCCTGCCATCAAGCCCCCTTATCTGTCAAAGGAGCGCATAGATGCAGGCGGATGGCGTCCGTATGAGCGCCGCGAGGACAACAAGGTGCGCTACTGGGCCATTCCCGGCACCGAAGGAGCCGCACACCGTTTGGGCGGTCTGGAAAAAGATTATGACACGGGGGCTATCAGCACCGATGCTATCAACCATGAGAGGATGGTTTATACTCGTCGCGAGAAGATTGCCCGCATAGCCGATGACATACCGCAGCTGGAGGTGCTCGGCGATGAGGATGCCGACATCCTGCTCACGGGCTGGGGCGGCACTTACGGCCATCTGCGCACTGCCGCTGCCGAACTTCGCAGCCAAGGCAAGAAGATAGCGTTCACTCATTTCCGTTACATCAACCCTCTGCCGTCCAACACCGGCGAGGTGCTTCGCCGCTTCAAGAAAGTGGTGGTGGCCGAGCTTAACACCGGCCAGTTTGCCGATTATCTGCAGGGCAAATACCCTGAGGTGCGGATTGAGCGCATAAACAAGGTACAGGGCCAGCCCTTCCTTGTAAAAGAGATTATTGACGGCGTACTTCAAATCATGAACAAGAACTAACATATGGACACTCAGCAATATACCCCCGCAAATTTCAAAAGCGACCAACCGGTGCGCTGGTGCCCCGGTTGCGGCGACCACGCCATTCTCAATTCACTACACAAGGCAATGGCTGCCGTGGGTGTGGCACCGCACAAAACAGCCGTGATTTCCGGTATCGGCTGCTCATCGCGCCTGCCGTACTATATGAACACCTATGGCTTCCACACCATACATGGCCGTGCGGCCGCCATAGCCACCGGCTTTAAGGTGGCCAATCCTGATATGACAGTGTGGCAGATTTCGGGTGACGGCGACGGCCTTGCCATCGGCGGCAACCATTTCATACACGCCGTGCGTCGCAATATCGACATAAACATGCTGCTGCTCAACAACAAGATCTATGGTCTTACCAAGGGACAGTATTCTCCCACGTCCGACCGTGGTTTTGTGTCGAAATCCTCGCCTTATGGCACGACAGAGGATCCGTTTATCCCTGCCGAGCTGGTGTTTGGCGCACGAGGCAATTTCTTTGCCCGCACCATAGATGTGGAGCTTGGCGTGTCGCAGGAAGTGCTCACAGCCGCCGCTTTGCACAAAGGCACCTCGGTGGTGGAGTTTTTGCAGAACTGCGTGATATACAACAATGGCATTCACAGCTGCATTACCGACAAGGAGTATCGTGCCGACCGCACCATACATCTGGAGCATGGCAAGAAGATGCTGTTTGGCAAGGATATGAACCGTGGTCTGGTGCAGGACGGTTTTCTGCTCAAGGCTGTGGAGATAGGTAAAGACGGCTACACCATAGACGATGTGCTGGTGCATGATGCCCACACCCCCACAAATTTCCTGCATCAGCAGCTCGCCATGATGGACGGCAAAGAGTTGCCGCTTGCCATAGGTGTGATACGCGATGTGGCCTCACTCACCTACAACGATGAGGTGGACCGTCAGGTGGAGGAAGTACGCGCCAAAAAGGGATTTGACAGCTTGCGGTCAATGATACTTGCCGGCGAAACCTGGGAAGTGAAATAACCCATCAATCTACTCATAAAAAATCAAGGGGCCGTGGCGAGTGTATCGCGATGGCCCCTTGATTGATATTGGTAAAGATGTGGGTCAGAATATTACTTTTTCGGCTGTGGAACCGGTGGTGCGGATGTATAGTTGTCCTTTGGCCGGATTGCTCACTTTGATACCCTGCAGGTTGTAGTAAACTGGGGCGGTATCGTTGCTCTCAGCTGCGGGCACGGAGCTTATGGAGGTGTAGTCGCCGTTCTCAAAGCCGAGTATGGTCTTGAACTTGCCCCAGACGGGATCGTTGCGGTAAGCCTGCTCGCTCCCGGCCGGCACTTTCAGTATGCAATTGTCAATATTGTCCATGAACTCAAATGTTTGGCATTCGTTGGGGCGGCAAACATTAATTGATGCGAAATCCTCCAAACCAAGTATGATGGGGGGCTCGGTGCCGAGACAAACTATTTCATTAAGTTTCGGGCAGTCTCTAAAGAAATAGCCATAGACTCCCACTATTGATGTGACATTCTGGTAACAATAGAAATTGTAGCCGTATTCAAAATAGGGTATGTCAGGGAACACCACACGCTCAAGTTCGTTGCAGCTTGTTGCCACACAGTCACCTATGGCCATATTTTCCCATTTAGGCAGTTTGAGTTCCTTTATTTTCATGCCGTGAAATGCCCCATTAGACAGGTAAGGGTTCATGCCGTTGAAGAAATCAGTGTGATTGCCGTCTTCAAAAATAAGCTCCTCAATGTCAGATTCCATAAAAGCCATTCGCCCTACAGAACTCAGATTAGACCCCAATGTGAGTCTCTTAATGGGGGAGTCGGCAAGAGCCATTGGCCCCACGCTTCGAATGTTGGGGAGATTTAATTGCTCTTTAAGTACAATTGAACTCAGGCACGAGTTATAAAGATACTCAATAGATTCGGGCAAATCAACCGAGACGGTTCTTCTATATTCGTCATTAACCATGGGCTCTCCAATTGCACAAGTCTCAAGTGATGTAATTCCCTCGGGCAGAATAATACTTTTGACTTTGTGATACTTTGTCCAGTCCAATGCACCTTCGGCTAATTTTTTAACCTGTAGGATTTTGCTGTTGAGGTTAACAGTTGGAGGTATTATGATGTCATTTTCTGGACAGCCGTTAGGATAGGTGCCATATGCAACGGCTGCATATTCATTGCCATCGGTTCTGTCAATATATGATTCGTAGTAAATTCCATCAATATATTCGCCGGCCTCAGTTTGGGCATAAATGATGCCGAAAGCCCCCAATGCCAAATTCAGGGCTAAAATTGTTTTTTTCATAACTATTAATATTTAGATATATACATTTTTATGCTCGATATAGGTGTTCCGTTTGCCATCATATATGCGACCATGATTCCGGGCTCGCATCTCATTGCAACAGTAACTTTTTGATTTTTAATGCTTGTGTCTATTGGCCAACTTGAAACAATTGAGCCGGTCATAGCCTCTACAATCTGTATCTCTGTGTTAGAACCTGTATGTTGAGGAGATAGACAGTAATCAATCTCAACCGTACCATTCTTTAAATCACGATAATTTAAAAGTCCATATTGTTTGGGGGTGCTTTCAACTGTTCCATAATATGGAATGCCAAATCTCGTGTAAGGCTTTGACACTGGAGTATAAACGGTTATGTCTATGTATTTTCCTCCTCCGATATGCCTGTAAGATAGACGGCTTCGGTGCCATACCGTCTCTCAACTCTATTGTTTATGGGGTCATAGAAAGAGATGAAAGCCTCCTGATTGGGCACCAAAACATGAACACCAGTCTCGGTTTCGGTTATCTCAACATTATTTATTTCCGTCGGTACTGTTGTATGAAAATATAGACTTGGATCACCAAAGCAATGGATAACTTGTTTGTGATATAGTGATTTATAAGATGGAATGCTGAATCCATAATGTATGAAATTTAGGATTGAACCTAACTGCAAGCGTGGTTCTGTTTCATTAGAATTCATAAAGGCCGGATGATCATCTATGTTGCAGTTATTTCCCCGCATTTTTAAGCCGGGATTTGGCCATATGGCATTAAAAAATAATGTTGCAACTCGTCCATGTGTATTATAGTAACCGTAATTAGTTTTTGCAAAAGCTGCTATTGCTCCTCCGTATTCATGGGTCAAAAAAGTTCTCATTAAGCAATCGTCTGAATCGTGTTTGCCTGTAGAGCACGCAATACTAAGTACTACGGGTAATTTGTCGTAATTTCTTGATTGCCGAACATCTGAGGATGTAAAGAAACTTGTTTTTGCATTGCCCCATGCAAAGTCAGCTCCATGTCCGCTATATAATAAATATGAAGCACCGTTATTCATTGACTCAATTATGTCTGATGATGTTGCGTCCCACATAAAACCATTTTTGTGAAGTAACATGTCGGGTAAATCAAGATCAAATGTGTCAGCATATAATTTATTCCATTGTGCAGGCCAAGTTGTAAAAGCGTATTTGCTCGTGTCGATATAATAAGTGTAATGATAATCAATGTTAAAATTGTAATTTTCTGATAAGTAGTCTTTTACATCTTCACAGGTCTTTACGAATCGTGAATCCTCTATGCCATCGTGTGGACTGGAACCACAACCATCTTCAAACAGAGAGTAATGTATGCCTCTTTTATAAAAATCCACATCATTAGTTGAACTCTGTTCATACCAAATAGTTTTATCAATTATGGTTTGTAACTCTGGCACGTTTCTTACGGGCCATCGTCCGATGTATATATCTGGGTCGCTATCCTTGTCCCCGTCCAAACATGAATAATTAAAATCAGTAATTAGATAGTCGTGCTCATATATTTTAGAATCATATCGGTACGCTGGAACAACTGTTCCATCCCCAACGATTAACATATACATTAGGGTACTGTCATTATTATAATATTGAGAAGCTTCTGATTTAATTTTATCAGGAGTCCAATTATCATCATACATTTCTATGATGTTGTAACCCAATTGCTTTTTCCATTTTACAAATGGCTGTAAAGTTTCTTTAAATTGTGGAACGGAGACGAGGATATAACTTGTGGTTGCGTCAATACTTGACCCTGGGGGTTCAAGTGAGAACAAACTTGAGCTATTGCTGGCATATGGAGCCAAAGTACAGTTGGAATTAAGCATAGATAGCGGCTCGTAATACAAATCACTCATAGAAATACCGGTGGGCAATGTGATTTTGTATTTTATTTCACTATAAGCTCGTACCGTTTTTGTGCCATAATTATAACGAATAGGATTAATTAATACTTTTGCAATTGGTTGGTGACGGTACATGCCTGATGGAAGAATCTCACAAACATTATTCGGCCAAAATCCCGTATATGGATCTACGGGTGGAACATTAGCTACAGAATAAGGGATTGTATCTTTCATGTTTTTGGATTCGCGAGAAGGGGTAAGTTCATAGTTTAAATCTATGTGTTTTGTTGAGAGGACTGTTAATGTCGGCGTTGCTCCTTTAGGGAGGATATAAGAACCAATGCCCGACAGAACCGAAGGCATTGTTATGGAGTCACAGGCGTAAAATCCGGGAATCTCTAATCTATAGGTAAGAGGATATATATCGTCTTCATGAATGGCAGCATTGTCAATCTTGTATGTAACAATAAAACCATCTGATACATATTCAATGTTATTTTGGGGAACTGAGACTACCGAATCGGTTGAAATGGCTCCGGTTCTAAGGTCAATGATTTGGTGCGCTTGCAGGGTGAGTGCGAAAGTTGCAACGATTAGAAGTAATAGTTTTTTCTTCATGGCAGTAGTATTTTGAAGGTTGAAAATGGATCCCTGTATTGTGTACGATGATTGATGATGCCAAATATGGTTAATTTTTTTAAAAAATAGCATAAATTTGAGGCAAACATGATACGTTTTAGTTTTTTTAACATTTGGATTTTGGTGGTGCAGGGGGGAAGGGAGTTAAAAAGGGGGCGTGTGGCAATAATCGGAGGGATTTGGAGTTATAATATTGTTGAACCAAATCGTTACACAAACTTCAATACCGATTATACCTGTTTCATGAACAATATTTTCAAAACCATATGTGTGGCCCTCGGGGTGCTTATGGCAAGCACCGGAGTATATGGCCAGGACAAGGATGATTTTAACCCGGTGCAGACTGGCGTTACCTCGCTGAGCATAGCTCCGGATGCACGTGGAGCTTCAATGGGCGATCTGGGTGCGGCCACGGACCCGGATGCCAACTCGCAGTTCTGGAACCCGTCGAAGTATGCTTTTGCCTACAGTACCGCTGCGGCGAGCATCAGCTACACGCCGTGGTTGCGTAAACTTGTGAACGACATATTCCTTGCCAATCTTGCGGGTTACTGGAAAATCGGGTCGGGCGACAATCAGGCGGTGTCGGCTTCGCTGCGTTATTTCTCGCTCGGTGAGGTGACTACCAACAATCCTGACAATTATGCTGCGGCGCAAACGCTTAACCCGTATGAAATGTCGTTTGACTTGGGATATTCGCGCAAACTCAGTGAGAAATTCTCTATGGGCGTAGTGTTCCGCTACATCTATTCCGACCTTGGCTTTTCGGATTCTTATGCCGGCGACCAGACATCGGGAGCGAGCGCATTCGCAGCCGACATAGCGGGCTATTTTGTGACTTATCCCATGGTGGGACGCAACGAGTGTCAGTTTGCATGGGGCTGGAACATATCCAATATCGGTACTAAGGTGTCGTATAACAACGGCAATGACCCGGCGTTCCTGCCCACCAATCTGCGTCTGGGCACATCGTTCATGTTCCCGCTTGCCGATTACCACAATCTTGCCATCAACCTTGACCTGAACAAGATGCTGGTGCCCACGCGCCCGCGTCGCAAGGACTTTGAGGAGGACGGTAAGGATGCCGTGGATGTGGACCGCGAATATGACGATGCTATTGAAAAATGGGAGAACATGTCGCCCATCACCGGTATATTCAAATCGTTTACCGACGCTCCGGGCGGATTCAGCGAGGAGCTGAAAGAGCTAAACTGGAGCTTTGGTGCGGAGTACAACTACAATCAGCAGTTTTTTGTGCGCGCCGGTTACAACTATGAGAGCGCGATGAAGGGCAACCGCAAATATTTCAGCATGGGTGCGGGATTCTCGCTCAATGTGGTGCGTCTGGATGCTGCCTATATGATAGCTACCGCACAGTCATCGCCTTTGGACCAGACGCTGCGATTCACTCTGACCTTTGACATGGACGGGCTCAAGGAGCTGCTTGGCAAACGCTGATGGATATGATACCGGATATAAGAACGGGCAGCGGGTTTGATGTGCACCGGTTTGCCGAGAACCGGCGGCTGGTGATATGCGGCGTGGAGATACCTTATGAGCTTGGCCTTTTGGGGCACAGTGATGCCGATGTGGCGCTGCATGCTCTTGCCGATGCGTTGCTCGGAGCGGCCGCCATGCGTGATATAGGGTACCATTTTCCTGACAGTTCCGCCGACTGGGAGGGCGCCGATTCAAGAGTGCTCCTGCGCAAGGTGGTGGAGATGGTACGCGGCGCCGGTTTTGCCGTGGGCAATGCCGATGTCACCATCATAGCTCAGGCACCCAAAATGTTGCCTTACATCGAGCAGATGAGAGCCAATGTAGCCGAGGACTTAGGCGTGGATGTGAGCCGCGTGTCGGTTAAGGCCACCACTACCGAACGGCTCGGATTTACGGGCCGCAAAGAGGGGATAGCGTCTATGGCCTCAGTGCTGATTTACAAGAATTGATTTTGAAGACTTATTAAGCTATGTCCGTGCGTACTGTGCGTGCGGCGACGGCCTGACTTATGCGCCGCCATGCCACTGTGACAAGCAGCGGTATGGCGGTTCCTGCTATGGAATAGAGCACCCAATAAAGGTCGCCGTGGTTGTTGTGGTGAATGACCATGTGGCACCCTATCTGCTCCCATTCCAGGCCGTAATGCCATATCTTGATTAGGCTTACGGCCTTGAAACTCAGTATGTGCCACACGAATATGCACATGGTGTTGTTGCCTATGAATATGAGTAGGTTTCTGAGCTTTGAGTCGCGGCGGTCAATGAGGGATGCAATGTAGTAAACCATCAGGAAGCCGATCGAGCCTGTGAGCGGGAGCGACCAGAGGTCGCGCCACAAGCCGCGATTGTTCATTCCGGAGAGGTGCAGCCATGCCGCGCCGCACAGCAGCAGGAAATAGGCCAGACATAAGGCCCAATGCCGGATGATGCGGTGCTCGTACTGGCGAAACAGCACGCCGGTGCCAAAGAAGAAAATGCCCCATGTCTCGCGCCAGCCGCCGTTGGGTATGGGGAGCTTGGCCCCGCAATAGATGTGCCATGCCGTGAAGCCTACGGCAGCGAGGCATATAGTTGTGACCGCACCGTTGGGCGAGAATTTGCCGGTGGAGTCCAGCACTTTGTAAAGCAGTAGGAAGACTACGCTGGCAACGAGCAGTCCCCGGAAGAACCAGAAGGCGCCGGCTATGAATTCATCGTATCCGCTCATGGAGGTGATGATGAGCATGAGCCTCTGTGCAGCGTTTTTGAGAGTGTAGGGGTGGGTGACGCCGCCGGTCCAGTTGCCGAAGCTTTCGTTGAGTATGCCGAAATAATGCCAGACATTGTGGAGCAGCAGGAACAGGATGCTCCATTTGAGGAAGGGAATGTAGAGTCCCCGCAGCCGTTTGCCGATGAACACGGAGGGCTGGCTGAGGTATTTCCGGTCAAAGAAATATCCGGCAGCCATGAAAAACAGCGGCATGTGGAAAGTGTAGATGAAGTTGGTGAGCAGCTCCGGAGCTTCGGCGTGGCCCACCACCATAAGTATAATAGCAATAGCCTTGAGAATGGCGATAGTGGTGTTGCGCTTCATGGCGAAAAAATAATGAGGATGCAAAGATAGTAACTTTATTTGCCATAGGTATGCTGATTTTTTTCTTTAATTGTTGGCGCGGTTCGTTAAATTGCATTAAATTTGCGGTTAATTAGCGATAGACTACATCCAATAATCAACAATAACCTTAAAATTCAGAAACGCTATGTGGTTAACAAGCTCATCTGTAGGACGCAAGCTCGTAATGGCAATTACCGGAGCCTGCTTGGTCCTTTTTGTAACCTTTCACTGTGTGATGAACGGTGTTGCAATCTTTTGGCCTACCGCCTATAACGAGATATGCAACTTCTTGGGTGCCAACTGGTATGCTCTGATAGCATCCATGGGCCTTGCCGCTTTGTTCATCATCCACATCTGCTATGCAGTGTGGCTCACTCTTCAAAACCGTAAGGCTCGCGGTACAGACCGTTATGCCGTGGTGGCCAAACCCAAAGGAGTGGAATGGTCATCGC
>ENA-UAOM01000533-UAOM01000533.1-human-gut-metagenome-genome-assembly--contig:-NODE-533-length-13442-cov-5.657802_pt1 | contig 13442 bp, 9 predicted proteins | sample MGYA00243468_ERZ654555 | MGnify/ENA primary metagenome ERZ654555 (study PRJEB26926, sample SAMN06164434) | human gut metagenome | biome: ENVO:00009003; feature: ENVO:2100002; material: ENVO:00002003... | reverse complement strand
GACGTATTCCATACATGGTCCATCGCAGCCATTAAAAATTCTTCAATTAATTTACGACTGTCTCCAATGGCGGTTCTCAAATCTTTGTCCAGGTCGTATGGTCGGTATCTCTCTTATAGACATACCCGTTTCGAATACGTAATCCGGCTTTTCCGATCAGGACTTCGAAAATATCTCCCGTGAATACCGCATAGTTGCTCGATCCTTTCACAACGGCTACTCCGTTGGGAGCGATCAGGTTCTTGCGGATGTCTTTCACGAAGTTGAATTGGGCGGCATTCATCGTTGCAGAGGCCGTAAGTTTTCCGGCTGCCGATGCTTCGACCGTAATCCGGATGTAGTACTTCTGGGCTGCTCCAGTGAAAAGATATGAAATCGTCTCGTCGATATTCAAATTCGTGTTTTGGGCTTCAGCCGTGCTGTTTCGGTACAGGGGATCGGCTTTCCCCGTCAAAGCGTTTACCACCTCGATCTTTACGCCCCCGCCGCCTCCTTCGGCATTGCCTGTGATGCGGCCTGTAATCCGGGCCGACATCTGTACTCCCTGTCCACAGGTAAACGGCGGACTTGATTCGTAAACATTTCGGATAAAAGGATTGCTTTGTCCCATAGCCAGTGCGCTCACTTCTTTCGTTTCTACGACACCCGGGACACTCGAAGCACCCAGGACCTGCGATACGGACGTAATTCTGTATGGGGTGAGTATGATTTTATCTCTGCTTGCGGCTGCATCGCTCACCTCTACGGAATCGCTTTTGACCTGCAGGATTCCGACGGTTCCTTTGGTTGCGTGTACTTCCCCGTCGGCGTGCACTCTGAACACGGCTTTTTTCCGGTTTGTATAGTCGGCTCCCGACCAGAAGGGCACATCGTCTTCCTGCAAGCCGCTCACGCCGGCCGTCACCTCGCCTTGCATGTTTTTCATCAACATTACGTTGGTCATCACCAGACCGCCTTTCACTTCGGTACTTCCGTCTTCCATAGCCTGCTTGAGGTACTCTGTCGATTTGATGGATTCGTCTATCGCTTCGTCGATCAAGTCCGACATGTTGCCGCTCAATTGATAATAATCGGCAAATACGTCTCTGAACTCTGTGCCGGTTATCTCGGATGTCGTACTCATATCGGCCAGCAGGGGCGCAAGGTAATCTTCGAGTCTCTTAAAATAGGCAGGGAAAGACCCCATGTCCACGCCATATTGGTCGGCCCTGGCCATTATACTCCAGTATTCACCCTGAATGCGCACCCATTCGTTGGCCACCTGCTGTTTGTCGGATGGCGTCAGGCTTGAATCCGAGGCGATGTAGTCCACATCCAGCTTCACCTGCTCAATCTGCGCCTGCACATCTTCTTCGGCCGTGATATATCCTGTGGGGGCCTTGTTGCCTTCCGTAAGCTGAATATCGTACAGGTAGATCGGGTTCCAGGTGACGACATAGAGGACTATTTTCTGCAAGGACTTGCCCGCTTTGGTCGTATAGACCGCTTCATACAGTTCGGATGCAGTCGGCGAAGGCGGCGTGGCCATAAATTGAAAGGTGTTATCGTCATAGACCGCGCAAAACATAACTCCCTGCTTGCTGTTGGGCTGCTTGATACGGGCCTTGAAGACATAGGACATACCGGCCTTGTAGACGATCTTACCCCCGAAGCAATCTTCAAAGGATGTAATACCATCGGCCAAAGGCGTGGCCACGCCTGCATTGCTCGCTTTATTGGCATCGATCCTCATGTATGCTCCATCCGTGTCCGTACCGGTCGTCACCACATCCGAAACACCCTCTTTGGCGCTGTTCCACGCATAGAGGAATTGTCGGGCTATATAGTTGCGGGCGCCGAACTGAAGATTAGCAATCTCGTCTTTGGCTTCGTTGGCTGCCGTATCATCGGTGTATTTAGATGCTTTGTCCCAATCCGAGCTCTCGAAATTACCCGTTGCACGGGATTCGATACAGCGCATGATGTCGCCACCTTCGCCCTGCGTCCAGATGTCACCCACATCGTAGGGTGTAGTCGGTGTTACGACGAATACACGACATTTGGCATCGGCCGTGTCCTGCGCCCGCGCCGCCTCTTGCAGGGCCTTTACCGCATCGCTGTCGGCGATCAGTGTCCATTTATAGGTTCCGTCCTCTTCTTTTACCCACCGCCACGATTTGCCCGCATCGGGGTTCGTCGTCTTGTCGCTCGATATGGTGAAGTGAATCTGCGGGTATTCCGCCGGAGTGATTTTGGCATTATCGGTTTTGCGGATGACAAAAGCTATGTAGGGATTGTCGCTTCCGACGGTATAGCTCTGGCTCCATACGTAACTTGCTATAACCGCTCCGGATGACGCTATCGGATTGTAACCCATCGTATAGCCTTCGCCCACCGACAATACGGCGCCTTTGGGTATTCCTCCGACCGGAGTTTTGAGCCGGATGCGGGTGCTGTCGGCGATTTTGATTTGATCCCAGGTCTTAATGCCGTCGATATAGGATGCACCGATGCTGCCCTGCTCCCAACAGCCTGCGTCCGTCGGGTCGAAATTCGCGGGCAGCGTATTGGTGAACGTGTCGCCGATATGGTTTTCCTGCTCGCCGTCCGCTATCCATGTTTGGGCCGGTTCATTGTAAAGCGAGGGGGTATAGGGATAAAACCAGTTTTCCACGACACCGTCCAGCCGTTTGTTGATCTCGGACAATTCGTCGGGCAGCGTGTTATCGATGTAATCCTTAGCCTGCTGAGCTTTGCGATCGGCGGAATTGGCAGTGGCCTGGGCTTCGGTGGCCGTCTGATCGATCTGTTCGATGTCGAACTCCTTCTGGAACTGTCCCGTTGCGGGGTCGTAGAGCTTGCCTTGCTTCCAGCCTGCCTCCGGGGTGAAGGCCACGCCGACGCCGTTGTCGCCGACCAGCCGGAACAGCTTGCTCCGGGTGTCCAGCAGCGCCTTCTTGTCCAGGCTGCTGATCATACCTTGCAGGTAGATATTATCCAGATAGGCCGAATAGCCCGACATCTGGATCCCGAAGACGGAGAGGTTCGTAAGGTCACCGAACTGCGCGGCGATATTCTCGGCCGTGAACTCCCAGTCGCTGACATTGCGGAGATAACGCTGGTAGGTGCGCGTCGAGTAGCGCGAGCTCCGCCGGGCGGTATTCGTGAACGAGCCGTAGGCTACGAAGGTCATCGATTCCATCGGATCGATCTGCTTGGTAAAGGTGGCCGACAGGGGGCGCAGCTCGTAGCGGAACCGCTCGTTGCGGTCGCCCAGGACCTCCGTGATACGGAAATAGACCGTTGCGAAGCCTGCGAAAGAGAAGTTGCCCCGGCCGTCGTCGGAATCTGCCGTCGCATTGTTCGACGGGTCGAAGTCGTGGAAGATACCCATGCAGATATCCCCGACAGCTACGGCGCCGATCTCTCCCTCTTCGAGTTTGAGCGTTACGAGCTTCTGCTCCTTGTCCACGCTCTCGATCACCCCGGCGCCCGGAGCGCTCCAGTCGTCCCCGACGCTGATGCCCACACGGTTGTACCGAAGCTCCGGAACCTCCAGAAAACGACGGATGAAGAGGCTCTCCAGCTCGCCGGCGCCTCGTCCGTCGATCTGTGCACCGAAGCCGGTGATGCCGCTGGCAAAGTCGCTTGTCCGGAATCCCTCGTCGAGCTGCTGCCGCTTAAGGAATCGGGTGATTCCTTCGACCGTACCTCCCCGGCGCTTGTTCAGAAATTCCCGTTCGCTCTTACGCGACGAATAGAGCGTCGTGTCGCTCGCTGGTGTTTCCTCCCACGATTTAATGATGTCAGGAAATTCCGATGAAACCTGCCGGGTTATCTGCGTCACTTCCGAAATCTGATTTTCGATGCGGGAAATACGGCCTGTGGAGAGGACATCGCTCATTTTAAGAGTCATGCTTCCGGGCTGAACGACGGAGCGACTGATCGCGACGATACGGATATCGCGATATCCGGTATCGGGAAAAAACTTGTCGCTTCCGAGCCGAATCCGTTGCCCTGGCTTCAAATCGAGGTTTCTTTTATCGACAACCGTAAAATCCGTCGATGCCTGGAACACGGATATATCTTTACGGCTGTCGGCCATAAAGGTATCTACCGCAGTTTTGAATTCCTGTTCGGCCGCAGGATAATAACTGTCCGGCATACTGATATTCCAGAGCACGTATTCGTTCCCGGGAGCCGGGACCAACGGTTCCGACGGCAACTGCATATCGTTGTCGTAGGGCCATTGGGTGATGATCTCGAATTCCTTCTTTTCCGAGTCGTAATTCACTTCGAACTCCCGTCCGCGAAGCTCTCCGGTCTGAAAGGTCACCCGTTTGACGAGGCCGCCTATTTCGTATTGATTGGGATCGAACGGAATGTCGGGATCGGTGAAATACCAGACCGTAAACGGCGAGCCGTCATCGCTTGTGCGCTCTTCGGACCGTACGGAACCGACCGTACCGATCCGGCGCGGATATATCGCATCGAACGCTTCCTGCTCGAAATATTCGATGATACCGAGGTGGGTATCCTGTTCGACGTACTTCGCCCCGTCGGGCAGTTGCAGCCGGGCATATCCGTACCGATCCGGATCGATGTTGCGGGAGGAGCCTACCGGGAAGAGCCGAGTGAAAAATTTCACGCCATCGGCCATGCTCCGTTCGATTCCTCCGGTCAATCCGTTGCCGTAAGACAACGGGACAGGCTCGCCGAACTCACAGCGGGATATGTTGAGCGTCATCCCGTCGAACCACCACTCCGTCCCGGCGGCAGACGACAGTTCCGAAAGAGCATCGGAGGCGTACTTTCCCGTATATTCGATATCGATGTACTCCGATACGACCACTTCTCCGACTTTCCATTCGGTCGTCCCCATTTTGCGGTTCATGTTAGCGATAATCAGCGCCGCATGTTCGCGTGCCGGTGCCGTGAGTGTCAGAATCGGATTGTCGTCATCATCCGGATTGACCATCAGGACCTGCGTGGTGAGTCCTTCGACCCCCGACAGTTGCACCGAGTAGCTCCATTCGCTGTCGCAGTTCATCTTCGGCTGATAACGTTCGAGAATCCAATAACGCCGTCCGAGGAAGTCCGCATAATCGTAAACTTCGAGCGTGACGCATTCGAAGGCCGTGAAGGAGAGCGAGAGGACACTCTCCTCCTGTATGCCGCAGGTTGCAGCACTGTTACTATCGGGAGAGGCCGTCAGCTTCAGATTCCCTTCTTTCGAATATATTTTGAGTTCCATTTTTTGAAGATTTGAACGTGACCTTTAGATCGACGCAGCGAGTTCGAATGTCGGCTTCGGCTCCCGGAATTTCACCGAGAAGGTCGCTGCGACCTCTCCCTTTCCGAATGGCGCCAGTTGTGAATAATCCGAAAATCCGGTCATATAAACCCGGAATTTCAGCCCTACGTCCGTCAGATGGAGCGCCAGCCACCCGTCGTCGCCCTCCTTGAGAAATTTCACGAACGAGGCGTAGCGCGTGAAGAACGAAACATCGTTCGAGGCGACGATGGCGAATCGCAGCGTGATATCGCGGGCTTCATAAGTCTGCGTCAGTATATCGGGCATACGGACACCGTCCTCCTCCTGAATGGAAACCTCCGCCTGCTGCTTGAGAGCCGGAGGTGCAAGCAGCGAATCGTAGTTGTCGTGTCTGTCTTCAGCGGTTTCCGCGAGGAAAGCCCCGAAACGGGCATATACATCCGTTTGGTTGATCAGCAACAGTCCTTCGAGTATTTCAGCCATAATCAGATCGCTTTTAATCCGTCGCGTTTTATGGTTTGCAACAGTTCATAGATTTGGGGTATCGGTTCGGTATTTTCCCGGATGGCATTCATCGCTTCGAGTGACCCTTTGAGAACCGGGACAATACCTTCGATGTTTTCGTCGATCTTCGCGGAATGGATCTGTACCGATGTGACCAGTCCTTCGACGCGGGAGAACGAATCCTGCGTTACGGTCTGAATGGCTCCTGTCTTACCGCTCTGCTGCGAAGTGCCGGCTTCCTCGTCGATTGAAAGTCCGTTCTCTTCTGCAATGCGGCGGAACTCTTCCCACAGACGATTGAAATCGTCCTGTTGATCCATGACGCCCGAAACCAGCGATTTCATCGTTTCGCTCCATTGAGCGAACCGCTCTTCGTCGGAAAGGTCGCTCTGCATGACCTCTTCGATGCGTTTTTGGGCATCTTCGAATACCTTACCGAGCGTACTCGAATAGATCATATCCTTGGCCAGCGAGCGCAGGGCCTGCCCGACGCTGTCGGCAAAAGTATCCGCCGCATCGGTGCCGTTTTCGAAAGCATCCACCAAAGCATCGGTAAGCGTACGGCCCAGATCGCCGAAAATATCCTGCAAATAATCCCGGACCGCAGTCAATGCCTCTTCGTAGGTTTCCCAGTCGTCCACCATTTCGCGGAGCATCTCCTGATTCTCCCGTGCCAGGTGCTGGAAAGTTTCTCCGCCCTCTTCGACGAATTGCCGGAGCGCGTCCATATCGACTTCGCCATCCGTGAATAATTCGGGAAGCAGCGAACCGAGGGACTGATATTTTGCCGAGCGGAACCAGGTCGAGTGACGTGTCTGAACCTGCATGTTGGCGATCGAATCGGCAATGTTCTCCCAAGTTTTTTCATACCTGAACAGCCCCGAAAGTCCCGTGCCGGCTCCGCCTCGCCACTCTCCCGGCAACTGATATTTTTCTTCCCCGCGCGAGAGGATTCTCTCCCGGACTTTCTCCAGCTCTTCAAGCGAGGTGCGCACTACATCGATATTTTGCTTGTAACGGTCGTACACCCGATCCCCGAAGATATTGTCGAATTCATCGGAGTCGATACGGCTACGCTCTTTCATGATCCGAAGTTCTTCATTGAACTCGCGGGCCAGACGAAGGTTGCGCTCCATCGAAGTTTCACCGCCCTCGAACAAATTGACAATAGTGGTCAGCGCACCGATACCGGCAGATATGCCTCCGAGAATTCCGGAGGCCATGCCGAGCGTGTTCGATGCGGCTTGAGCTTTCCGGTATGCCTGAACGGCATTGATGATTTGCAGGGTAGAGCCGGCGATATCTCCTGCGGTGGCGATGATGGTTCCTCCGGCTCCCCCGACGGCATCGCCGACCTCATTGAAAGTGCCGATAACGTCGGTCAATACGCGGTGAAGCTCCGTCCAGGAAGTCGTATCGGTAGTTTCCTGTTCCGTTTGGTTCTGTTTTTTCGCCAGTTGCTGTTCGGCCTTGCGGAGTTTGGCCCGCGCAACGGCGATGGCATTACCATCATCCGGCGTCTCGCTTTGCAGGTTCTCCAGCTCTTCCTGAGCTTCGATCACCAGGCTTTCCAGCTTTTTGACCGAGGCAGTGACGACCCGGTCGGCCCAGGCTTCGAATTCCGGGAACTGGCTTGCAAATTGTTCCGTGAAGTCGTCGAGCGCTTTTTGTTTGGCTTCCCGAGCGAGTTGCTGGGCCTCCGGATTTGAGGCAAGAGCGGCAATATCCTGATCGTATTTCCGGGCGATTCGCAGACGCCCCTGCTGGTAGGTTTCGTACTTCTCCAGCAACTTGGCGTATGAAGCCTCCTCTTTCTTATCGACATCCGCAAGCTCTCTGTCCCGAATTTCCGCAGCTTGGGCTATTGCAGCGGCCGTGCCGGCCATAAAGGTTTTCTCCGCATTCGAATCGATATCGGCCCCCGACTCCCGGAGTTTGCGAATCAGCGCGAGCGTCTGTTGTTCCTGCCGCTCATATTCCTGACGGTTTTTCTCGTAATTGAGGCGGATCGCTTCCCGTTCCCGGTCGAATTCGTTTTCAATCAACTCGACCCGCTGGTCGTCGAGGCTCTGCTGTTGGCGACGTACGGCCGCCTTATACTGTTCTGTGAGTTGGTCGATGGAAGTCGGTTCGGGATCGGTCGTCGTGCCGGACGGGTTTTCCAGCAACTGGGCCTGCTCCGCCACGGCAGCCAATTTCGTCCGCTGCTCTGCGAGGAATTGCAGAAATGCCCCGAGGTTGCCATCGAATTTCTCCTCTATCTCATCGATAATCTCTTCTCCTCCTTTGTTCTTCCTGATCTCTTCAAAAATCCTTTCCTGCCAGTAAGAAACACTTTCTTCTGCATCTGACAGAATGTCTTTCGCCTGTAAGAGATCTTTGCGTGTTTGGGGATCATAGCCTGGTTGACGCCATGATTTCGCATAGTAGGTTTTCCGTTTTTCAGCAACATCCTTTTGGGCCTCGAGGTATTTGTCATTAGCCTTTAGGAATTGTTCGATATCCGGTATGTTATTGAAGAACAGCTCTTGCTGTTCGATATCCACCAGGCTCTTGAAAGCCGCCTGTGCTTTGGCGTATTTGTAAATGTTTTTGATCAGCTCCTTGTAAGTGTCATTCGCTTGTCCGAGCATGATTTGCTCGTCGGAAAGATTCTTGAAATAACCCGAAAACTCCTCTTTGAGTTTGCGCACGGCTTCCCGGCGATCGTCTGTGGCGCGGGCATTATCCGTTGCGGCCCGGTAGAGAAGATTCAATTTTACGACCTCCTGCTGAGCGTTCCGGGCCCCTTCAAGCATCGTATTCTGAAAACGTTCAGTCGCCATGCGAGCGGTGTCGAGCGCCTTCTTTCCCCGAAACAGATTCGTCACCCAGTTTCCGATCTCCTTGCCGTACGCAACTGCCAAAGTAATACCCACAGTCAATAAAGTCTGAAAAGAGCCTACGGAGGAAAGTATTTGTCGCCATACAGGAATTGTTTTTTCACCACTGGCAGCCAATAACTGATTTTCGGCCCTGGTACGAGCTATTGCATCCCAAAGAATAGGATAATTATTCGAAACTGCCAGAAAATACAACTGTAATCCCATTGCCAGCGACGGTGATTCACGAATTATTTGCTGAATAGCCATATGTAGGCTATTATAGCTCCTTACGGCTGCCGGAGCGCTTGCAGGAACCAGATCGGTGCGTTTGGTCGCGGCTTGCAAAGCCTGGAGCTGCCGCTGCAACGCTTCTATCTGGCGGATGTTTTCCGTCTGATCCATTTCCGGCGTCTGGGCTATGACTTTCTGAAGTCGCACAATTTCATCCTTCAAAGCCTGAATACGGCCTCGCGCCTGCGCGGCATCCTTGTCCACGGCATCAATCCCGCCGGAAACTCCGGAGAGTCCCTGGCGGGTATTGTTCTTTACGAGGAATTCTATCTCGACGGGTTTCATTGCAAGTTGAGTTTCGATTGAAAGAGTTGTGCGGTATCGGGTTTTCCCGTTGCACTCCCGGCTTCCGTACATTCGGCCGGGACGCTTCGATAATGCGGGGCATCGGCCAGCATCATGGCCAGTGTCTGGAAATTGACCTTCCACAGAATGTAATGCACCGACCATCCTGTTGCGGAGGCAATTTGCCAAACGATTCCGAAGGGGCTATGGGAACTCTCGTAAACGGTTCTTAACTCCCCTTTCCTGCTCTTTTGGGGCGGCTCGCTTCGTACCGGAAGGGATCGATACTCTCGGCCGATTCGATAATACTCGTAAAATCCCGCGTGCCCCGCATTCTGCGGAACCAGCGCTGGGCTTCGATCCGGTACTCGGAGGGTACCTTCCACCGGATCAACCAGGCCACCACGGGGGCCAGCAGGAGTCCGGACAGATAGCCGCGACATATCGTCAGCGCAAGGATCAGCGAAAGGCGTTTGGCATGCCGGTCGAAAAAGGCACGCTCCTCGTCTTCGGAGAAAGCATCCCATTCCCGGGCCGTGATTCCCAACTTCAGGTAGTGGCGTACGATGCGCATCTGCCCTCCCAGGCAGGGGCGCCGCATCGTTACGCGCAGCACCCGCTCCCGGCCTCCGGGCAGGCGGAATCGGAGAAGAGGCAGCAGAATCCCCACATCGAGCAGAGCTTCCGCTGCCTCCAGTTCTACATTGCGTTTCATGGCTTAGGCATTGGGCTGCGAAAGCGATACGGTAGCTTTTGTTTCAGGATCGGACTCCAGGATGAATTCCAGTTGTCCGGAGCGGGGCGATTCCGTGGAATTGGCTTCGGCGATCACCGTGACGCGTCCGTTTATGACTTCCACCGAGAAGCCTTCGGGCACAGCACCTACCGAGAACGGACCCGATGCTTCGATATCGACCGGGAGGCTGCCGCCTGCCTGTTCGAAGGTCAGCGACGTCGGGTCGGCCTCGATGAAGGGCTCCGTCGGCAGAATCGAACCGGGCGAAGAGCCGTCCAGCGGGGCCAGGACCTTCAGTCCGAATTCGATGCCGAGGACGTTTTCGCCGCCCAAGCCGCCGCGAATCTTCGAGGCACGCAACGAAACGCGCTTGAGTTTGACGGTCTTACCCGTACCGGTCAGAATGCGCATATCTCCTTCGACACGCATCGAGCTGGCGGGCATTTGCCACTCCTCACCCGCGACTTTGCCGCCCATCAGATCGACGCAGTTCTGGGGAACCATTTCGATCATCTTTCCGGTAATCTCATTCGTCGCGGCTCGCGTTTCGATATCCAGCACGGGACTGGTCCGAATCTGTGCGGCCCAGAGTTCGACGGTCTGGGCGTCTTCACCGCCCCAGTCAAGGCCCTCTTCCGAAATGTTCCCCATGCGTCTGCCGTTGAAATAGACAGCGTCGAGCAGCATCAGATAGCCGTCGTTAGTTTGAATTACAGATCGTTTAGACATAATTAAATTGTTTTGAAAAGTTTTGCAAATAAGTTTGTTTTATGAGCCCACCAGCTGCCGAGACATCCGATAACGATTCCGAAAAGCATCCACCTTCCCCGATAGGCCGGGGACCGCGTTTGTTGTATTGCTGTTTCCGAAGATTGATGCCTGGAGACTTCGAGGAGTCGGTCGTATGCTTCCCGGGTTTCTGCCAGACTCTCCTTCAGAGAATCTGCATATCGGTCCTGCCGGGCCGAGGTCGCTTTGTAATATTCGACTCGTCGGGCAAGCGAATCGCTGCGTGCTGAAATGCGGATGGTATCCCCGTCACGCCGGGCTTCGAGCGTCAGCCGACCGTCACGGGCAACATAGGCCGCCCCCTCCGGCAGATTACGGAGGCTCTCCTCCGTCACCGTCACCGCTGCTGTCCGAAGCGGAATCGCCTCCGTCCGCAGCGCCCGCAGCACAGAGGTCTCCTCCGATCGAGAGTTCATTGCCGCTCGTGCGGTTTGCTCTACGGCGTTTTGTGCGCCGCGCTGCATGTGCGACACGGTATCCGTCCTGTTCTGTGTCCCTGTCGAGAGGAGCTTCTTCGTCGCAGTGCAACTTGCCAGCAGCAGGATGGAGAGCAGCAAAAAGAGTCTTGTCTTCATACGAATTTCGTTTTCCGATGGTCTTACGGAGGCGCTCCACCTCTTTAGTCAGCCGGTCGATGCGTACGAGCATCTCTTCCTGGTTGGCCTTGAGGTCGATGTTTTCCCGCCGCAGTTGGATATTTTCTTCGAGAATCTTCTTGTTTTCGCCCGAAAGCAGGTTGATCGAACTCTGCAACTCTTTGAGAAAATCGTTGTTCTGTTTGCGGCGCGAGAAGATCCAGGTGAAAACGCTGCCGAGGAATCCCCCGGGAAGTGCGAAAGCGAGTATCTGCATCCAAATGCTGTCCATCGTTCAATCGGTTTTTGAAAGTTAGTTTACGCCCGTTCGATCATGCGTGCAATCTTCGAGATCAAATCCGCGTAGGCTGCGGGTTCTGCCGTACAGTACCCGGCCTTGGCGATCTCATAAGCGAAACGTGTTATGTCGTTACGATACGCCCAGGCTACTGCGTAGCGTTTGGCGGAAAGGACCTTCGCATGGTCGCGGATGCCCTCCTCCGGCGTGTCGTAGTCGCGGAACTTGCGATCGACCTCGTAACGGTAGCGTCCATCCGAAGTCCGGGTGATCGAATAAACCTTCTCGAATCGTCCGCTCTGCCGGTCATCCGAAAAGTATTCGAAGGTCCGTTCGGTTCGCCGCTTTCCGGTCCACTTATCTCCGGCCGTAATGCCGAAAAGATTATTTCCGATAGCATGATCGCCCCATCCGCTTTCGAGGGCGGCCTGCGCCGCAACAAACAGAGGATTCAACCCTGTTTCGGCGCAGACCCGCTCGATTGTCGGATAATAGGTGCGCTTGAAATCCGTCGGTTTCATGGCTTACTCGGTTGCGGTGCCGACCAGGGCCATTACACCTGCATTATCGCCGCGCATGATGCTGCCTCCGGCACGTACGAGGAAAGAGTAGACATCCCCATAATAGTCGGGCGCTTTCTCCTGCTCAAAAGCCTTGACTTCGCCCAAGGCGCGGCATACGGACTGATCGTGCCAGGCAAGGGCTGCGGCCAGGTCCGTGGCGGCACCGCTTTCGCCCCACCGCTTCGGAGCTTTATCCGCAGTGTAGAGCGTAGCTTGTGAACGCATCATGACGTTGAACGAGAAGAGTTTTCCGATGATGCCGTTCTGGGCATCCGCCGAGGCGAGGAATGCGGAGTTCTCATTGGCAGTGAGATCGCTCAACAGCTGTGCGTACATCTGCGCATCGAGCAGCAGGTAGCGGCCCTCCTGGGGAATGTTCTCGCTGTTGAATTTCGTCATCAGCGTCAGAATATCCGCCCTGCAAAGCCCTTTTCGCCTGCCTGTCGCCGAAGGTGTGTAAGCATCCACCGGTGCCCCCGTGGTTTCGATCACACGATCCGAGGCAGGACTCCAGGCGAACAGAAAATCCTTGGCCACAGCCTCATGCAGGGCGAGCTTGTCCTGCCGTAATACGGACTCGCGTTTGTTGTACGACAGCTCGACCTTGTCGGCATCGGGGATCAAAACGGGATCCGTCGTGAAAGCAGCCAGCTCGAAAGTTTTGTCCGTGTCGGTACGCTGCTTTACCGTTGCGGGTAATGACGTTCGGTTCTTCTCGACTTTCGAAGCGGCACCTGCCTGCGGGATATGCACGATCTTTCCCGCTTCGACATACTCGTCGGCGTTGAACGCTTTCGAAAGGAAGCTGTTGGGAGCGAACAGACCTTCGACGATCGATTTCTCCCAGATTTCTTTTTGAATAGCCATAATGTTTTTTGTTTTTGATGAGTTCTACATGTTAGGTTCGGTACCGAAGGCCGCTTTGAACTTCTCACGGAAGAGTTCCGGCGCCTTGTCCCTGAGTTCAACAAGGCGCCCTGCCTTATCGAGTTCTTCCCACGACTTGTTTACAAGGTCGGAGAGTTCGACCGACTGCCGTCGTTCACCCTCACGGATAAGCGCTGTGACGGATTTGCGGTGCGGAATGGCTTCGAGGGTGGCTTTGGCACTCTCGAAATCCGTATCAAAGAGTTTCAGATAAGCCTCCTTGCCTGCGGTATTGATCCTTCCGTCGGCAATGGCTGCATCCACGAGGCGAATCGCCTCGGACTTCCGGATCTCCTTGTGCTCGGACCTGTCTCTTATACACATCTGACGCTGCCGACGAACTCTAGGGTGTAGAT
>ENA-UAOM01000531-UAOM01000531.1-human-gut-metagenome-genome-assembly--contig:-NODE-531-length-13452-cov-8.111443_pt1 | contig 13452 bp, 10 predicted proteins | sample MGYA00243468_ERZ654555 | MGnify/ENA primary metagenome ERZ654555 (study PRJEB26926, sample SAMN06164434) | human gut metagenome | biome: ENVO:00009003; feature: ENVO:2100002; material: ENVO:00002003... | reverse complement strand
GTCGGCAGCGTCAGATGTGTATAAGAGACAGATCGTATGCATATACTTATTACTGGAATAGAAAAATTTGAAGAAATTTTTGTTTTTGTTTACTTTCAATGGTTGCATAATAAAAATATTTATTTTATAATAAATATATATGTGTGAAAACAAGGAGTGTGTGATATGTTAGGTGTAGCTCAATGGATTGGGGATTTATTCAGTAATCCTGTCGACCAAGTATTCTTTCTGTCTATTTTAGGTATTATCGTAGTAATCCTTTTATTATTGCTGATTTCAAAAATAGTAAGCATTAGAAAAAGCAAGAAATATGTGAAGGAAGCCATGGCGAAAAAGCAAGAAGAGGCTTCTGAAGAAAATAAAGAGGAAGAACCTGCGGAGGCAGATATTATTCCTCAGCCTACGGAGGATTTAACTGCTGAAGAGGTAGTTGAAGAAACCCCAGCCGAAGAAGAAACAACGGAAGAGGCAGTTGAAGAAGCACCTGCCGAGGAAGAACCAACGGAAGAGGTGGTCGAAGAAACCCCAGCCGAGGAAGAAACGACGGAAGAGGTGGTCGAAGAAACCCCAGTTGAGGAAGAAACAACGGAAGAGGTAGTTGAGGAAACCCCTGTCGAGGAAGAAACGACGGAAGAGGTAGTTGAGGAAGCACCTGCCGAAGAAGAAACGACAGAAGAGGTAGTCGAAGAAACCCCAGCCGAAGAAGAAACAACGGAAGAGGTAGTCGAGGAAACTCCTGTCGAGGAAGAAACGACGGAAGAGGTAGTTGAGGAAGAAACGACGGAAGAAGTTGTTGAAGAAACCCCTGTCGAGGAAGAAGCAACGGAAGAAGTTGTTGAAGAAACCCCTGTCGAGGAAGAAGCAACGGAAGAGGTTGTTGAAGAAGCACCTGTCGAGGAAGAAACGACGGAAGAGGTAGTCGAAGAAACCCCAGCCGAAGAAGAAACAACGGAAGAGGTAGTCGAGGAAACTCCGGTTGAGAAAGCAACACCGGCACCTAAGGCAAAGAGGACATCTTCTAAAGCTACCCCGGCAAAAAAGGGTACAACAAGAAAGACAGCGGCGAAAAAAGAAACGGCAACACCAACACCTACTGAAAATGCTCCTGAGAAGAAGGGACGTCAGTATAATGGTAAATGCGAAGTATATCAAGACGCTGACGGATATAGATATCGCTTAAAGGCTTCTAACGGAGAGGTTTTGGTTGTTTCTGAATCTTATACCACCAGAGATGGAGTAATTAAGGCAATCAATGCAGTAAAAAGAAATTTGGAAACCGGCGATGTTAGAGTATTTGCTGATAAGAGAGGACAATTTAAGTTTAAGCTGGTATCCAGAAATTATAGGGTATTGGCTTTAAGTGCTAACTATTCTACGGAAAAGGGAGCCCTTCGTGCTGCGGAATCCTTTAAAAAGTTTGCGGTTAAGGCTGATATCGTAGATATTGAATTGGAAGAAAGCGATAGCCTGACAGCCACTCCAATCGAAGTAAACCGCACGGAGGATAAGTTTGGAGGAAAATTCTTTGTTGAAAAGTTTAATGGAGAATATAGCTGGGATTTAAAGGCTTCTAACGGACAGATTCTATGTCAGGCAGAAGGATATACCTCCAAGGCAGGTTGCCTGTACTCTATTGAAACATTTAAGAAAAATGTTGAAAATGGTGTGTTTAAGTGCATTAAGGATAAGAATGACCGCTATTGCTATAAGCTGTATTCGGCAAATGGAAGAATCTGTGCGGTAGGAGAATCCTATCCGACCAGACAAAGTGCAGAATCTGCGGCAAATTCAGTTTGCTCCTTCTATAAAAATGCAGAAGTTGTTGAATTAAAAGAAGAGAAACCTACAACAGAATAATAAGAAATAAAAGGTTATCAGTATAGCTGATAGCCTTTTTAAAAAGGAAAGAATTATGGAATTAAAATTACCAGAACAAATTGTTAAGGGGACCTTATCCGGCAGAAGAAATCGGGAAGGAATATATCATAAGGCTAAAATTCAAAAAATAATCAGTTCAAATCAGGCTTTATATCAAATCAGCCTATTTACAGAGAAGCAGGTATTTCATAAAAACTATGTTGAAACAGATATTCATTCCGCAATCGAGGAGCTTTTCAGTCAATATTTTACGAATTTGGAAATTTTTACCTCCGATTATATTTACGGTTATAGGCTCACCTCTAAGAATAAACTATTGACAAATAAAAGAAAAAATTCGGAAAAATTAATCGTGGTGGCAGAGCATAATAAAGAAAAAAAGTATATCTTGCCGGAAGGAATGCCGATTCCGCCTTTAGTCGATTTAGGCGTTATGACTGCTGAGGGCAGAATCGTAAAAGCCAAATATGATAAGTACAGGCAGATTAACCGCTTTTTAGAGATTATTGATGATAGTATAAAAAATGAATCTAAACTTAAAATCATTGACTTTGGGTGTGGGAAAAGCTATTTAACCTTTATTCTATATTACTATTTAGTGGAAATAAAGAATATGGAATGTGATATCATCGGATTAGATTTAAAGGACGATGTTATAGATACTTGCAATCAGATTGCTGAAAAATATGGATATCAAAAACACCTTAGGTTTATAAAGGGAGATATTTCTGCTTTCCGCAGTTTGGAAAACCCGGATATGATTCTTACGCTTCATGCCTGCGATACCGCTACGGACTATGCCTTATACCATGCCATACAAATGAAATGCAGGTATATCTTTTCTGTTCCGTGCTGCCAGCATGAGCTGAATTCCCAGCTGGATTCCTCTTATTTCCATGTGATAAATAAGTTCGGAATTTTGAAAGAAAGGTTTTCTGCCATTCTGACCGATGCGATTAGAGCCAATATCCTACAATATTTCGGCTATAAAACACAGGTTATGGAGTTTGTAGATTTGGAAAATTCTCCGAAAAATCTTTTAATTCGGGCGGTATATTCACAAACAAGCCCTAATCCAAAGATAAAACAAGAAATTGACGAGCTTATGGCCTCCTTGGGGGCAAATCAGACCCTTTATACTCTACTTTTTAAAGAATGACCTATTTTTATATAGGTCTTTTTTATTTGCCTTTATCATAGGATTATACAGGTGATAAAATGTGCGGAATATACGGCATAGTTGGTAAAACAAATACGGAGGAGGTTTTAAATTCCTTAGAACGGCTGGAATACCGAGGCTATGATTCCTGCGGCTTGGCTTACCTATATAAAAATAAAAGCTTTTTATACAAAACCATCGGAAATACCTCTAAACTTAGGCAAAATGTGGAATACCGTGAAATAGCCTGTGCTATCGGACATACGAGATGGGCGACGCACGGAGCGGTCACACCGATAAACGCTCATCCCCATACCTCTGTAAACCGTCGTTTTTTTGTCGTTCACAATGGCGTAATTGATAACTATGAGGAGTTAAAAAGCAAATATAAATTTTCGTTTGAAACTCAGACAGACAGTGAAATCATCGTCCATCTCTTGGATTTATATACAGCCACAATGCCAACCCTAGATGCCGTAAAGAAAATACTTACCGAACTTACAGGCAGCTTTGCGGTTGTAATTCTGGATAAACAGGAAGAAAATAAACTATATTTCTTTAAAAATAAGTCGCCGCTTCTCATTGCCTTAGATAATAAAAAGATTGTCTTGGCGTCCGACCAATGCGTGTTTGACACAAAGATGAATGTGACTATATTAAATGACAATAATTATGGATATATTTACAATAATAGCTATCAGATTTTAAGTCTAAACCAAAATGAACGCTGGAATACCTTTTATAAGGATAATAATAGTAAAGTCAACAAGGTCAATGATTACTATATGCTGGACGAAATCTATTATGAGCCCTATATGATAGAGGATATTGCCCGGCATTATACGAAATTAGACGATACCGAATTTTTAACTGCCTTGAATGAGGCTAAAGAAATTGTTTTTGTCGGAGCCGGAAGCTCTCACTATGCTTCATGTATTTTGCAAAACTACTATGAAAATAAATTAAAAAAAAGATGCTTCAGCATCGTTGCGTCCGAACTAAGGTTTTTTCCTCTGCTGGATAAAAGAATTGTCTTTATTTTTCTTTCCCAGTCTGGTGAAACTGCGGATTTATGCGAGGGTATGCTGTATCTAAAGGCAAATAAGTATAAGGTTATCTCCCTTTGCAATAACGTAAACTCCTCGCTGGGATACAGCAGTGATATGATATTTCCCCTTTTTGCCAAAAATGAAATAGCCGTCGCCTCAACGAAGGCATTAACGGCTATGATTTATGTTGGAAGAGTATTGCTGGATAAGGAAAGCTCCTGCAAAAATGCCGAAATAATATCTCAGCAGATGAAAAACGTCATCTCCCGCTGGAATGAAATCAATGGAATATCCAATACGATATCCTTATCCAATACGATATTTTACCTTGGGAAGGGCATAGATTATTCGATTGCCATGGAGGGAGCATTAAAACTGAGAGAAATTTCCTATCTTTCTGCCTTTGCTTTCCAAAGCGGGGAATTAAAGCATGGAAGTATAGCCTTAATTGATAGAAGAAGCGTCTGTATTTCCATTTTATCGGATTTATCGCTGAAAAGTATCGTCCGCAGCAATTTGGAAGAAGTGAAGAGCAGGGGAGCTAAGACCTTCCTGATATCAAATTGCGACAAAGAAGCGGACTTATATTTAGAGGGCGATATTTTAAATATTATTTTATGCCTGCAAATTATAGCTTATCAGACCGCCTTGATTTTAAACCGAAATATAGACCAGCCCCGAAATCTTGCCAAAAGCGTGACAGTACTTTAAAAAGCATTCCAAAAAAGGAATGCTTTTATTTTAGCAAGAAACTTTATGTGCCAGTCTTAATTTATCTGCAATCATTGCGATAAACTCTGAATTTGTCGGTTTACTTTTGTTATAGCTGATGGTATAAGCAAAGATTTGTGAAATCGCGTCTACATTTCCCCGGTTCCAAGCAACCTCGATAGAGTGACGGATAGCCCGTTCAACCCGAGAAGAGGTTGTTTTATACTTTTTCGCAACCGTCGGATATAAAACCTTGGTGATTCCGCCAAGAATATCGACATTATTATATACCATTGTGATAGCCTCGCGAAGATACATATATCCCTTAATATGTGCCGGCACGCCGATTTCATGCAGCAGCTCGGTTATCTCAGTATCTAAAGTTTTTTCTCCCGAATTTGGAATGACGGAGCTTTTTAAATTATAAGTATTTCCCTTCTTGGAATCCTCGTTCAGCAAAGACTGAATTGTCTTTTGCAGGCTGGTTAAGTCAATCGGCTTAACGATGAAATAATCCGCACCCAGCTGAGAAACCTTGGATATAATAGATTCGGTATTGAATGCAGTCAGCATTACTATCTTCTTAGGTCTGTGATACTTTGGATTGCTATTGATTTCCGTAAGCACATTTACACCGTCCATCTCCGGCATAAATACATCTAAAAGCAGAATATCACATGATTCATTTTCCAAATGCTCCAACAGCTCCTTACCTCCGGAAAATGTTTTTACTACCTCAATATTTGGTTGAATTTTTAGAAACTCCGAAACCATGCACAAAAGCTCTTTGTTGTCGTCAGCAATTATAATTTTAGCCATATTTTTTTCTTTCCTCCCCTGATATACATTCGCTATCATATTGTAAAAAACTTCCTATTGCAAGGGTTTTATTTAAAATAATTTTATTATTTTTTTAATGCAAATCAATTCGACAAATATCGAATGTCGAATTATAAAATAAAATGTCGCAAATGTCAGATTTTGTCGAACCCTATTCTTGAAGAAAAAATAACCTATTTTCTCGCTTTTTCAATAAAATTGAAATAATCACTTACATATTGCCGTGCTTGCTCGGCAGTCAGCCGGTGGACCCACGGCTCTCTTTCGGAAAACTCATAGCTGCCGTATTCATAGAAGCGGGCGGTTTTATCCCGTTCGGTATGATTCCATTTGTTAAAGCCCAGCTTATGAATATGATTTCCCATGGTGCAATCTATAAAAGCAGCACAGCCGTAATCCCGCCATGGTCTGCCAAGATAAACGTTAGAAACCTTTGGCTCTGCCGCAATGTGACAGCGGTAAAATAGATATCCAAAGGGAGTATCCTCGGCATGGGAAGGAGCACAGATATAACTGTTGGCTTCAAATGACTTTTGTCCTTCCTTATATATAGTCAGGATTTCACAGTCCTCAAATAAAGCCGTGGCACCACCGAAAATAAAATCAACATCTCCCTGAATCGTACAGTTTTTATAATGCTGAACGGAGGGTCTTGCCTTCAGCTGGTACGGCGGCAGAAACCCTTGATACCTTGCAACCAAATCCATAGGCAGGGGACCGGTAAAAAGCGTATCCTGAGCACTTTTCAGTATAGAATCATAGCAGTAAAAATGATTGCCGTCGACATGAAGAGCCACTGCCTGCCCGTATTTCCGGGAAGGAACAGAGCTGTTTTCAACGGTTATTCCGGAGATGGTGACATTGTCGGCACCCACATAGCAGGTATATGTCCGAAATGTATTGCACTCATTGTAATCCGGCATGATTTTATGATAAAAATCGTGGTTGGTAATGATGGTTTTATCTGCTCCGTCACCGGTTAAAATTATCCCGTCCGTCAGGATTTCCACCTTTTCATGATATATCCCGGCAGTAAGATAAATCGTATCTCCTCTAGCGGCTTTTTTTAAAGTTTCATTGATAGACTGTGTATCCGTTAAAATAAATTTCATACATATTCACCCTTTGTATTACCTATTATAGCACAAGATGTTAAAATTCGATTTATTTATTTTTTTATTGACAAAATATACCATTTCGGGGTCGGCTCAAAGTAAAAAAAAGTAATCGTTTTCTATTGACTAATATTTGTAATAATGCTAAAATAAGTTATGAACTATGAAAGCGTTCTTCAAACGCCATTGTTTTGGGAGAAAAGCTGTATGATAGAAAGAATTGTGACCTTGGGCGACTCGACAATGCAATTTAATAATCAGTTTAGATACCCTCAAACCGGCTGGCCTCAGGCGTTGGAACGGTTTTTAAGACGGGATTGTCCTATATTAAATTTTGCAAAGAACGGAAGAAGCACCAAGAGTTTCATAGAGCAGGGGCTTTTCGCTGAAGCCTTGGAGGCAATTCGGGAAAAGGATTTAGTCCTTATTGAGTTCGGACACAATGATTCCAAGATAGAGGATACCTCCCGGTACACGACACCCTTCGGGACTTATCAGGAAAATCTGAAATACATGGTGGAGGAAATACTTAAGAAGAAAGCTCGGGTAATTCTTTTGACCTCTATTACCGAACGGAAGTTTAAAGACGGGCAGCTGCTTAAAACTCATGGAGATTACCCGCAGGCGGTAAAGGATTTGGCTAAAGAGCTGAATGTAGCCTGTATTGACCTTTTTGAAAAAACGCGAGAAGTTTTACTCAAAGAGGGAGAAGAACTTTCAAAACGCTTTTATATGAATTTCGAGGCTGGACTTTACGATAATAAGCCGGAAGGCAGCACAGATGATACGCACCTAAGGTATGAAGGGGCTTACATGGTTGCCGACTGTTTCTATAAAGAAATGACAAGACTTAAGCTATTTCCAGAAATATTCATAACGGAAGCATAGTTATGAGGTGGTATTATTAGTTTAAGAAAATACAGGATAGTGGATTTAATTCTGCTGTCCGTGATAGGCTGTGTGCTTGAAGGACTCTGCACGAAAATGTGCGGTATGGTTTTGACGGCGGCACCGACCTTTACCTTTGGACTTCTGATTACATTCGTAGCAGTAGCGAGGTGGAATCTTTGGGGACTGACCGTGGTCCCGCTGATGGCTGCCGCAAATTTGGTTGGCGGACATTTTAATGATTTATTGTTCTTGGCTGCAACGTATGATTGGAGAATTTTTGTATCGACATTACTGGGGCTTTTGACTGTCGGTATCAATGTTATCTTTTTTAAAAAATTTGGAACGAAGAAGACGATTCATAATACTATGGCTATGATAGGTCTTGTACTTTTGAATTATGCGATGTTTTGTGCGGTCCAATTCGTTGCATACAGGCTGCTTACAAGCGGCAATCTTTTAGAGCGGGGAGTTATAGAGTATGCCTATAAGATGCGTGACCCCGAAACCCAGCAGGTGAATACGACGATTCTGAATTTATGCAAATACGGCGAGGGAAGCTATGTGTATAATGTTTTGGGATTGGTTATTGCTGTTGCTGGATTATTTGTTTTACGGTCTCAAGGAGTTGTCAATAATGTTGTTGACAAATTCATTGAAGATAAAAAAAATGCGGAATTAAATAGATTAGACGATGAAAATTTTGCAATACTAGAAACGTCTGATGTATCTGATGAGGCAAAAGAAGAAAGTGAGTCCTCCGACACAAAGGATTCACCGGGAAATTAGTTTTAAAAGGATGGTGTGTTGCGTATGCAAAAAATCGTTGAGACAGATCAAAGCGTAGTTGATGAAGTCGAACGTACAAAATGGAAACGTGTCCTGCTGACCTTGGCTAAGGATTGGCGTTTATACGTTTTGCTGGTTCCTATGCTTGCCTTCTTGGTTTTATTCAAGTATCTTCCTATCGGAGGAATACTAACAGGATTCAAATGGGGTGACGATAACTCAGTTATTTATAACACCCAATGGTGCGGTCTTTACTGGCTGCAGGACTTGTTCGTTGGTGAGTCAACTTCTCCAATGTTCTGGTCAGCTTTTAGAAATACCTTCGTAAACAGTATGTATGGTTTGATTTTGGGATTCCCGATTCCAATCATTCTTGCATTACTATTCAGCGAAATTAAATGTCAGGGATATAGAAGCTTCTTACAGGTAGCTGCATATTTGCCTCACTTTGTATCTTTAGTAGTTGTAACGACCATCATAAGTTTATGGTGTGAGGGTGAAACGGCTACGAGCGATGGTGGTATGCTGTATCAGGTTATGAAGGCTTTGGGTCAGACCATGCAGGATAATGGTACGGAATTTACCACAACCCTACTGCGTCAGCCGAAATTCTTTAGACCGATATATCAGGTATCCGGTATATGGGAAGGTGCCGGCTATGGCTCTATCGTTTATTTCGCGGCAATTATAGCGATTTCACCGACAAGCTACGAGGCGGCAAGAATCGACGGTGCATCTAAATTACAACAGATTCGCTATGTCACTCTGCCGGGTATGGCTCCGACCTTAACAATCATGCTGATTACTCGTATCGGACAAATTTTGAATATCGGCTATGAGAAAATTATTCTATTGGTTAACGATAAGCGTGAGGCATGGGAAACTGCCGATGTAATTTCAACCTTGGTTTACCGAATGAGTGGTAAGGCTGGTGTAGAAGGAATTACGCCGATTCCACAAATCGGTATCGTGGCTGACTTGTTTAATGCTATTATTGCGATGTGCTTAGTATTGGGTGCAAACGCTATCAGTAGACGTGTATCATCTACTTCATTATTCTAATAGGGGGAAATGGAAAGATGAAAAGATTAGACAGATCAGAAATTATATTCAAAATTTTATCCTATGTATTGCTTACGGCGTTTGCGTTATGCTGTTTGTATCCGTTTATATTTATCTTATCTAACTCTATATCCGGTAAGGATATCGTAAATAGCGGTAAGGTATACCTATATCCGATAGATATTCAGTTTGACACATACAAGTATGTATTGGAATCCAAGGGCTTCTGGCTTGCATACTGCAACTCATTCTTTATTACTATGTACGGTACCTTGGTTTCTATGCTGGTTGCTATTACCGGTGCTTATGCATTGTCTAAAACGCGGTTAATGTTTGGACGAGGCTTCAACTTTATGCTGGTATTCACAATGTGGTTCAATGCCGGTATGATTCCGACTTTACAAAACTTCCTACGTTTTGGTGTAACAAACCGTGAGATGTTTATTATAGCCTTAGGTTTCAATACCTTCAATATTATCCTGTTGCGTAACTATTTCAGCGGCATACCGACAGAAATAGAAGAAGCGGCAACGATTGACGGAGCTACGGAATTCCAGATTTTATCTAAGGTATATATCCCAATGTCTAAGTCCTCCATTATAACGGTTGCAATGTTCTATGCCGTTGCCCGTTGGAACGGATACTTGTGGGCTCAGATGCTGTTAGGCGAAGACGATCAGCCGTTGACGGTATATATCAAGGTGACGCTTCAAACCATATTAAATCAAATCGAGCAAGAAGGAACGACGAATCCAAAACTTGCAAATGTTTCAACATACGCATTACAATATGCATTTATCGTATGTTCTATCATTCCTATCATCATTATCTACCCGAAACTGCAAAAGTATTTCGCAGCCGGAGTTAATGTTGGTGGAGTTAAAGAGTAATAGATAGAAAAAAAGAAAAGGAGAAAAGAAAATGAAAAAGAAAACAATCGCTTTATGCGGACTTGCTGCAGTGGCTGGACTTTCATTGGCAAGCTGTGGCGGTACTGATACTAGTGGACTTGATATTTACATCAACTATTCAGGTACATCTGGTATTACTTATCGTGGTGCTGAAGCATACACGAATGAGATTGAGGGTAAGACCTACACTCAAGGCGTATTATTGCCTACTTGGCAGGCATTCTCTGACAATTTAGGAATTACATTCAGAGATGCATCAGGCTATACAACCTCTAAGGATGATGATACTTATTCCTTAGTTCAGTCCAAGGGCTATGTTTCTGATACGAACGCTAATCAGAAAATTGACTTATTCTACAACACGACATCTAACATCAATAAGATGGGTGCTGCCGGTGAAGCAGTAGACTTGGTTGAGCATTTGGATGAAATGCCTAACCTTAAGGCTTTCTTAGATGCTAACCCTACTATCCGTAAGACAATGGAAAAATCTGGAAAGATTTACTATACTCCATATTTCGACGGTTATAACGACGTTGAAAGAATGTTGATTATGGATACGGCAATGGCTGAAAAGGTTATTGATACTGCCGAAGCTAATTTAGTAGATACGAATTTAAAGAATGGTGGTACCTCTCCGGCTGCTAACCTAGTTCAAAAGGGAACTTACACTCCTTACATAGATGCTACAAACAACTATCCTGCATCTGAGGTTGAAAACGGTAAGGTGACTGTCACTATATTAAAATCTAATAACGAAGCTGGTACAATTCAGGTTAATGTTACGACAAATATTATCGTACAGCAAAATGAATTGCTGAATCGTCCTGAAGGTGCTACTGGTAAGGAATTAGCCGTTCAATTCCAGAACTACTTAAATACAGTATATGGAGATAATGTAGGCGATGGCAAGACATATTCTAAATTATCTGAAGTATTCACTAGTGCAGCCGCTGCTTACAATACGGACGAGTTAATCGCTTTAATGCGTGTTGTAAAGGCTAATCCAAAATTAATTACTGGTGATGAGAATACTGAGATTGAAACTCTATTCCCTCGTGGACAGGCAAATAACCGTGTTGATAACATTATGGATTTCGCTCAAATTTGGGGTATCCAAGGTTTAACCTCTGAAAAGGATATGTTATTCTTCGCTGCTGACGGTACTTTAAGAGATGCTGCAACAGATGAAGAGAACAATGCTTACTATGGTGTGACAAAGTTATCTGAAATCTATGACGAAGGTTTAATTTTAGGTGAATTCTGGAACAAGCCGACTTCAACCTCTGGTACAGCTTATCTTGATAAGTATTTCAAGAAGACTGCTAAGGATTCCGGCTATGGCTTCATGATGTATGATTATTCTGCTGCAAACTGTGCTGCAAACGATATCGTAGACGGTGTTGGTACTAATCCAGATTCTCGTACGATTAAGTATGAAACGAAGGGTATTATGCCGATTTTACCTCCGCTGGCTTATTGGAATAACGGTGTAGATGCTACTACTGGCAGCTTAACTAAGACTTTAATGCGTTATGCTGAGGAAAACAGAAGCTTAAAGTCTAACTCTTGGTGTATTCCTTCTACAACTGATAATCTTGAGGAAGCTTTAAAGCTGATGGATTATATGTTCTCTGAGGAAGGTGCTAGAATTCAGGATTTCGGTCCTTCACAGTATTGGGAAAAAGAATTATCTACGACTTTAGTTGCAGGTGAAGAAACTCCTATCTTAAATGAAACTACTAGAAAGATGCTTGCTGCGTCTGGTAAAGATTTCTGGTCATTCATGCGTGAGAATTTAGGTGCTACTCATGGTATCGGATGCGAGCGTTCTAAGGGACTAGATATTCAGGCTACAAATGCTTACGGACAGATTGGTCTTTCTAACTTAAAGAATGCGATTGCAGCTGGTGTTGTTGACTTAGCTCTAGTTGATAAGGTTAAGGGTACTAACACTTGGGATACAACAGTTCCTACTGCCGGATATCCTTCAATTTCAACGACTGACCAGTCTAAATATGCAGGCTTAACTGCTTACTGGGCTTCTGACAAGTGCTCTGATACACCACTTGGTTGGGTTTATGAAGTTGCTAACTATGGCAAGGTAACGAATACTACAATTTTAGGTACTGATGCAAATAAGAACAACTATACTAAGGCTGATATCGAAACTCAGAAGGGTGAGAAGAATAAAACATATTTATATCAATATGCAAAGAGTATAAGTGATGCTTCTATTCCTTCTTATGCTAAAACAAATTAATATTTAAGTTCAAACAAATTATAATTATTAATTGCAGGTTTAATGGTGTATAGGCTATTGCTCGGCCTATACACCGGCTAATCTGTGAATAAGGAGGTTAAAAAATGTTTAAATTTTTAACAAACAAAGCAAAGCTGCTATACTTTGTCTTTGGTATATTGATGTTTGTCGTATTGCTGGGCTCTCTGGTTTATATGACACAGTATGCACATGTTCATGTATATTTTACCCGTTCAGCATCTGGCGTAATATCATTTGCTGCTGATACTGAGGATGCTTTGCATTATTCTAACCAAATTTTATATGATTTCTTTAACGAAACAACTGACACTACCTTTGCAAAGGACTTTAACACATACGCTCAGACTGTGTATGATTTCCAAATGGATATGAGTGCTTTCAACAATTTGATTTTAACTTTTTCAATCATCGGGTTAATTTGTTTCGCAGGATTACTTGTTTTATCTAATCATTCCAGAAAGGTTTATTACAAGAGTAATTTAATTGGTGGAATTGCTTTTCCAGCAGTGACTGCCGTATTTTCAGTTGTAATGATTATAAAGAATACTATGTTGATGGGAGTATTTAGCGAGAATTATGAATTATTCAACCGTGTTTCTGTTTTGCAGAATCCGGAATTAAAATCTAGTGCTTCTAAAGAGACCAACAATATTGCTTACCTTAAGGATTTATATAGCTGTGATACCACAACCTATATTATCTTTGATATATTGTTCGCGATAGTATTAATATCTGTCTCTTATACACATCTGACGCTGCCGACGAA
>ENA-UAOM01000508-UAOM01000508.1-human-gut-metagenome-genome-assembly--contig:-NODE-508-length-13821-cov-7.488886_pt1 | contig 13821 bp, 14 predicted proteins | sample MGYA00243468_ERZ654555 | MGnify/ENA primary metagenome ERZ654555 (study PRJEB26926, sample SAMN06164434) | human gut metagenome | biome: ENVO:00009003; feature: ENVO:2100002; material: ENVO:00002003... | reverse complement strand
GTGTAAGCTCTGCCGGTGATGCAGTCATGATTTTGTTGTTTGCATATGCTGCGTATGCTTTATTTTGTAACATAATATACCCTCCCTGGTATCTTTTTATGAGAAGTAGCTGCTAATTGAGCTCTGTGTGCTGTTGAGCTTGGTCATAGCTGACTCCATCTGAGTAAACTTGTTGTAGTAGTAATCCTCACGATCTGAGATTTTTTTCTCCCATTCCTTAATAGTCTTGGTGTAGTTAGTGTACTCTGTCTTCATCTGCTTGTCATTGTAGATGGTAAATGCTGAGCTCAAATCCGTAGACTTCATCTTGTCACCGATTGCACTATACAGATTAGTTGAAAGTTGCTGCATAAACTGCATTACCGTATCCGGATCATCGTTTATAGCTGCCATGAGCTTATCTGTCTTGCCGGATGTATTGGCGTCATCCTCATCACCATCAATGTGATATGCATTCTGCTCATTCTCCGCTGCATTCAAAAATCCAAGTGTACTGATTCCAAAGCTTGAGAGCGAGTACTTCTTGCCACCTATCTCAACTGATGACATCATGGCTGTCTGCATTGCTGTCATTACGCTGCCAAGTGTAGAATCCCTGCGAAGCAGAGAGTCCTTAATCTTTGTCTCCCACTTCTCAATCTCTTTATCAGACATCTGATCCTTCTCATCATCCGTGAGTGGCTCGTAGCTTCCTGCTGAATCAGCATTGTATAGCTTCGTCATCTCGTTGATGATGTTGTTGTACTCTGTCAGGAAATCCTTTACCTTATCATATACACCCTGTGTATCTGTGCTTGTTGTAATGCTTATAGCACTGTCACCGGTCTCAGCAAGTGCCTCGATTGTCAGTCCATTGATTGAATAGCTGTTGCTGTCACCTGTATATTTTACACCGTTCAGCTCAATCTCCGAATCCTGTCCTGCGACCTTCTTCACCTGTGAATTGAAAAGTGCCTTATTCTGAAGCGTGTATGCAGTGTTTACCCTGTCGAGCAGGTCGTTTAGCGCCTGTGTATACTCAGACGAATCCTTCTGCTTTGAGGCAAGCTCCTTTACAATATTGCTATCTGCTGCTTTTTTTGTGTTGGCCTCTGCGGCCTCCTCCAAAGCGTTTGCTTTATTTACAAAGCCGTCAGTCTCGTTTCCGTTTCCTGCTAAAAGCTGCTCTACGGCTTCCTTTCCATTGCCTGCATAAGCATTCTGAATAGCCTTGGTGAGGCTTGCAACCGAGTACTTGTCATCGCTTCCTAGCACTTCGTCCTTTGAATTCTCAAATGCCTGAACTGACGCAAGAGCCTCATCGTATGAGCTTTTAGTCTTTTCATCCATTGACTTGATGATTGTGTCATACGCTACTGAAGCTGACTCTATGCCAGTCTTGTTTACGGCACCTGCCTCAATAGTGTACTCAGTCTTTTGTGAAACAGTGATGAAATCAGTTTTATCAGCTGTGCCATCTTCCTTTTGCAGATAGTACTTGCCGTCTGCCTCGTCCTTTTTGTAAGTCTTATCACCGACTTTCAGTGTTGTATCACCATCTCCTGTAGGTACCGCTTCAAGCTCCTTGCCATCAGCGTCCGTATAAGCTGTCCTCGTAGATTCTGTCACATCATAGTACGATGTGGTACCCTTGTCCGTATCAGCAACAGCTGCAATATAGTGGCTATTGTTGTCGCTGTCAATATACTTATAAAGAGTGTTACCCTTTGTATCGGTCAGCGTGGTCTTCGTATATGTATCATAGCTGGCACCATTCTTTGAAATCAATGCGCCATCACGAGATGAGCCAAGCTTCTCAAGCAGCTTCAGCTTATCACTATCGCCTGCATTGTTTGCATCGAGCTTCTCATAAATGCCCTGAAGCGTGGCATATGAATAGCCATAATTTACAGCATTCATAAGATTTTTGCTCTGCGCATTCATCTTCGCCGCATCTGTTGTCAGATTATTGTAGTTTGTAACAGCTGCCTCGATTTTGGCTCTGGTCTCATCGTCTGAAACTCCATGTAAAGCTGCATACTCATCATATGGATTGGATGAATAAGTACCGGTAGTGGTCTTTTCACCACCATATGCTATTCCCAGGCTATAAAGTGCTGATGCTCCATCTATATTGCTGCCGGTTATGGTAAAATCGTTTGCCACGCCTGTCTTTTTTGAGCTGATATAAAATCTCTTGTAGCTTGAATCGTAGTTTGCATCAAGCCCCGCATTCCTGAGTTCCTTTACCACGTCGTTCATGGTAGATGATGCGCTGAGCGTGATGGACTTGGTCTCATCGCCCATCTTTACCTCAAGCTTGGCATCACCACCTGTGTAACCGAGCTGGGCAAGTGTAGTCTTCTCACTGTCTGCCTTAATTTCTGCTCCGGTCATATATCCGGCCTTTGCCATCTGCTTGATTTTCAGCGACTGTGTGCCGCTTGGTGCACCGGAGCCTGCCTTTACTGTGGCCTTTGTAGTATCCGAAACTGATGTCTTCTTTAAGTTGTATGCTGTAGAAAATCGCAGATTGGAAATATTGCTGTACAAGCTGTACACCTTGGTATTAAGGGATTTCCACGCATCCTGTGTCCACTCAAGCTTAGTCTGCGCCTTCTGATATTTCTCTTTTCTGGTGGTATATGACGATACCATTGCCTTTACAATAGAATCTGTATCCAGGCCTGATGCCATTCCCGATAATCTGATTGCCATGGTGTCCTCCTATCTCTTCTCATCTACCATGAGTCCTGCCATCTCCCAGACCTTCGCTATCATGTCGAGCGTCTTCTCCGGCGGAAACTCCTTGATGACTTCCTTTGTCTTCTTATCAACTATCTTTATTGTCACGCGGTTAGTCTTCTCATGGATGCCGAACACGGCCTCCGACTGGTCAGCCAACGCGCTCTTGTTGATATCATCCACAGCCTTTTTAAGCTGCATATTCTTCTCATTCTGCTTTTGTGCGGCAGCCTGTGCCTGTCCCTGTGCTCCGGCATCACCGGCTGAATCACCGCTTGCTTCCTTCGTATTCATCGCCTGAATATTCCTTGCGATGCTGTCAGACACAACCTGATTGTCCGCACTGGACACCTCTGTCCTTCCCTGTGCCTGTTCCTTTATCTGTGCAGTTGATGTACTTCCCTGATAGACCATTCCTGCACCCTTGATTGCCTCTATTGCCATCTCTAACACCTCCGTGTGAAAATATGTTGCAATTGACTGTTGTTCTTACCCTATTCTAAGGAATATATCGGATGAATTGCGGGAAAGTTTATAGCTTTCTTCTCTTTTTAAGTATAAAGAGATTTTGAAAAATCCCGGCCCACATCAGGATACTTAACTTTATCCTATGATGTGAGCCGGGATGGATTGTCTCTTTATTCTTTTTGTGTTTTAGTCTTAATGCTCCAGATTCGCAAACTTCGTGTACTCAGGCAGCCATGCGAGGTTTACGGTGCCGATTGGACCGTTACGCTGTTTAGCTATGATGATCTCTGAGATACCCTTGAGCTCGGTGTCCTTGTTGTAGTAGTCGTCACGATAGATAAACATAACGACATCGGCATCCTGCTCGATAGCTCCTGACTCTCGAAGGTCTGAAAGCATAGGCCTGTGGTCCGGTCGCTGCTCTACGGCTCGTGATAGCTGGGAGAGTGCCACCACAGGGACTGAAAGCTCTCTGGCGAGTGCCTTAAGTGAACGTGATATGTCTGAGATTTCCTGCTGACGCGATTCTGAGCCTCGTCCTGAGCCTGTCATGAGCTGCAGGTAATCGATGATAATGAGCTTTAAGTCATGTTCGAGCTTGTATTTACGGCACTTGCTTCGAAGTTCTGATATGCTGATACCCGGAGTGTCGTCTATGATGAGCTCGGAGTCTCCGATGATTCCGGCTCCCTCGACCAGCTTTTCCCAGTCAGCATCAGACAGATTTCCTGTACGCAGTGCCTGCGCATCTACCTTTGATTCGAGTGAGAACAGACGGTTTACGAGCTGCTCCTTCGACATCTCGAGTGAGAATATGGCTGTACACAGATGTGCATGAAATGCCACATGCTGTGCTATGTTGAGCACGAAGGCTGTCTTTCCCATTGACGGACGGGCTGCCACGAGCACGAGATCTGACGGCTGAAGTCCCGCTGTCCTGTAGTCAAGGTCTATGAAGCCTGTCGGGATTCCTGTTACGGTGCCCTCCTGCTGTGCTGCTTTCTCGATTTTCTCGAGGGCATTCATGACCACAGTACGGATTGGCACGTAGTCACCTGTCTGCCTTGTAGAAAGCAGTTCAAATACATCGTGCTCTGTCTTGTCGAGCACGCTCTCGAGAGATTCCTTGCCGGCGTAGCACTCGTTCTCTATGTCCTCAGTCACATGGATGAGCTTTCGCTTTATGGCATTTTCCTTTACGATATTGGCATAATACTTGATGTTGGCAGAGGTCGGCACACTGGTGACGAGAGTTCTCACAAAGTCAAGGCTTTGTATTTCCTGCGGCACATCCTTTTCCTTTAAACGGTTCTGGAGTGTGACGAGATCTACAGGCTGACCCTCTGTAAAGAGCTCCACCATGGTCTCAAATATGATGCCGTACTGCTGATGATAAAAATCCTCCTTAAGGAGCATCTCGCTGGCGGTCACTATGGCATCCTTGCTCATAATCATGGAGCCGACCACGGACTGCTCTGCCTCAAGGCTGTTTGGCATTATTCGTTTGATTAATGCTTCTTCCAAGGGGATTCCTCCTATCCTTCAACTACTGATACTGTGAGGTTTGCTGTTACCTTTGGATGAAGCTTGACAGGCACCTCATAGTTTCCAAGTGCTTTGATTGACTCGTTAAGCTGCATCTTTTTCTTATCTAGCTCTAAGCCATGCTGCTCCTTTGCTGCAGCCGATATCTCCTTTGTAGAGATGGAGCCGAAGGTCCTGCCGCCCTCTCCTGAGCGCAGCTTTACTACTACCTTTGTGTTCTCTACTACCTTTGCGAGTGCAAGTGCACTCTCGTAGTTTTCCTGTGCCACCTTGTCAGCGTGCTGGTTCTGAAGCTTTAAGTCATTTAAGTTCTTTGGAGTAGCCTCTACTCCGAGCTTTTTAGGTATGATATTGTTTCTGGCGTAGCCGTCACTTACGTTTACTATCTCGCCTTTTTTGCCTAATGGTTTTACATCCTGTAATAAGATTACTTTCATTCTTCTATGTCTCCTTCTTTTAGCATTTCGTCCAGTGTATCCTGTATCATGCGCTTTGCCTGCACGATAGTAACGCCTGTCAGCTGCGCGCCTGCCACATTTAAGTGTCCGCCACCGCCCAGCTTCTCCATGATTATCTGGACATTTATCTCGTCGATTGAACGAGAGCTGATATAAATCTTGTCATTGTACTCCGTGAGCACAAATGATGCCTTGATTCCTATTATGTTGAGCAGCTCATTTGCTGCCTGTGCACCGACGATTGTCGGGCTCTCCACATTCTCGCTAGGGCATACCGATATGGCAAACGAGCCCCTGTATACCTCTGCATGGCGTACTGCCTCGGCTCTTGCCTTGTAGCATGCCATGTCATTTCTAAGCATCTTTCTGACGCGTGTTACCTCTGCGCCTGAGCGCTTCAAAAAGGCTGCCGCCTCAAATGTACGCACGCCTGTCTTTGTCATAAAGTTGTTGGTATCGATGAGGATGCCTGCGTAGATGCAGTCGGCCTCTGTCGCATTGATCTTGACTCCGTCGTTGAAGTACTGCAATACCTCTGCAACCATCTCACACGCACTTGATGCATACGGCTCGATATATGAGAGTATAGGATTCTCTATTATCTCGCTGCTTTGTCTGTGGTGGTCAAATACGACTATCTTTCCTGTCTTTCTGAGGAGCTCAGGACACTCTGTGTAGCTTGGTCTGTTGGTGTCCACCACCATGACAAGAGTATCCTTGCTCACCATCTCAAGAGCTTCTTCGCTGTTTATAAACATATCTGCCGGGTAGCCCTTTGCCTCTGAAAATGTCTCCATGAGAGGTCTGACTGAGCTTGTCGGATCATTTATTACTATCTGTGCCTTTTTGTCGAGATTCTTGGCTGCACAGTATATACCTATGCCTGCTCCAAGCGAGTCTACATCTGTGATGCTGTGTCCCATGATAAGCACGTTCTCACAGGTTTCAATGATTTCCTGAAGCGCCTGTGCCTTGACTCTCGCCTTTACCCTTGTCTTGCTCTCCACCTGCTTTGACTTGCCGCCAAAATACAGGATATCATCATGATCCTTTATAACTACCTGATCACCGCCTCGTCCGAGGGCCAAATCTATGGCATTTCGCGCATAAACGTAGTTTTCATTATACTTATCGCTCTTTATACCGATTCCGATACTGAGTGTGACAGCCATCTCGTTGCCGACCTTTATAGCCTTGACCTCGTCGAGCACCTTAAACTTGTCCTCCTTCATGCTGTCAAGGTACTTGTACTTGAACACCACGAAGTATTTGTCGTTTTCTATCTTTCTGACAAGTCCGTCATACTTGGCAAAATACTGGTTTACACGCCTATCGATAAGTGCAACGAGCAGTGACCTCTTTACATCCTCTATGCTGTCGAGCGCCTCATCATAGTTGTCAATATATACAAGCGCTGAGACCTGCTTCTGCTCTGTGATTTCCTTCTTGCAGTGATAAAGCTCCGACTCATCAAATACGTACAGCGCCGTCAAAAACTGGTCTGCTTCATTTGTGTCGATTATCTCATTTTCCTCTGCGATTGAGTTGAAATATATTCGCTTGACGGACAGACGGACTATGCTGTCCTCCTCCTCATTTACTATCTTGAAGTCTGTCGGCGCATCACTCTTGGTGAGAAGCTCTCTGGTCACTGTCGGAAAAAGTGTCGTGATGGATTTGTGATAGTTTTTATCCACACCCATTAGCTCTGAGAATTTGTCATTTACCCAGAGTATCTTGCCAGAGTACTCTAGCAGGGCATACGGCACCTCAAACTCATTAAGCAGCCTCTTCTGCACCGATGAATACTGTGTTGCAAAGCTTATCAGCTCATTTGCAACGACTGACTTGCTTCTGACATACAAAAACAGCACGAGCGCAAAGTAAAACACTGTAAAGCCTACCATGCCATAGCCAAGCCTTCTGTCATAGCGCAGTGCTATTCCGTCAGCACATATCCACACAAACGTCAGATATAGCGGCCAGCACATGTAGCTTTTCAGCCTGCCCTTGAATTTTATTTTTTTCTTCATTTTACTCTCCTTATCCCCGGTGCGTTGCGCTGATGCTGCCGGTGCAACGGTTGCGGTTTCGAGAATGTACTACAAATTAATAGTTACCGGCCACACCTTTGTGCAGCCCGCATCGATTGATATACCTACTAGAGAGTATACCACTTTGTGGGGATTATTCCTAGTACTATATTTATCAGTTATACTCAATCAGTTATACTCAAATCGTTGCTGTTCACACTGTTAGGTGTGAACCGTAGTTATGATTATGAGGAATATATGGCATTTCTGTGTAGCAGAGAGAATCTTAATACAATTCTGTGCAGTCTAAAAAGCACCGCATATATCTGATACGATACATGCGATGCTTTTTGTGTGCTCTCATCTTCCGGTATTCATTTTGATTAAATATAATTACTTCTCAATCTTATCCGCAGCTATCTCTGCAATTGACTTTGTAAGACCTGCAATCCCCTGAATCTCTGATGGGATGATTATCTTTGTAGCCTTGCCGTCTGCTGCCTTGGCAAATGCCTCCAGGCTCTTTATCTGGAGCACTGCGTTATCCGGATTTGCCTCCTTCAACATGCGAAGTCCGTCTGCATTGGCCTGCTGTATCTTGAGGATAGCCTCTGCCTGACCTGCTGCCTCCTGGATTGTTGCCTCCTTCTTTGCCTCTGCGCGAAGGATGGCTGCCTGCTTTTCAGCCTCGGCGTCGAGGATGACTGACTCTTTATTTCCCTCTGCAACAAGGATTGTTGATTTTTTCTCACCCTCTGCACGAAGAATGGCCTCTCGTCTCTCACGCTCTGCCTTCATCTGCTTCTCCATGGCATCCTGGATGGCCTTTGGAGGTATGATGTTCTTGAGCTCGACACGGTTTACCTTGATGCCCCATGGATCTGTTGCCACATCGAGTGTTGCGCGCATCTTGGTGTTGATTGTCTCACGGCTGGTGAGTGTCTCATCAAGCTCTAAGTCTCCGATGATGTTACGAAGTGTTGTGGCTGTGAGGTTCTCAATTGCCATGATTGGATTCTCTACTCCGTATGCGTAGAGCTTTGGATCTGTAATCTGGAAATATACTACAGTGTCTATCTGCATTGTTACATTATCCTTTGTGATTACAGGCTGTGGTGGGAAATCTACCACCTGCTCCTTTAAGATGACTCTCTTTGCTATTCTGTCGATAAATGGCACCTTGAGGTGAAGTCCTACGCTCCATGTGGTGAGATATCCTCCCAAACGCTCAATTACCATTGCATGTGCCTGTGGCACGATTTTGATGCAGTTTACCAGTACTATAAGTACGATTACGAGTAACACTGCAAGTGCTATTAATCCTTCCATTTCCGGTTAAGCCTCCTTTACCCTTTTTACAATTAGTTTTACTCCGCTTATCTTCACTACCTCGATAAGCTCGCCTTTTCTTATGACCTGGGTCTCGTCCTGCGGTCTGACTGTCCACTCCTGACCGTTTACAACGGCTTTTCCCGTCTGCTTCATGCTGTCAGCATCCTCGGTGAGCACAGCTCTTTCTCCGACCAGACTGTCCACGTTTGTCTTCACTGTCCTGGAATTGATGTACTTCCCGGCCCATGGCTTTGTGAGAGCTAAAAGCACGACTGAAACGAGTATAAATGCAATTCCCTGAACCACGACATTGCCGCCAAGCAGTGCGATTATAAACGCTACAAATGAGCCTGCCGCAAACCATATGGATGTGAGCCCGACTGTCATAAGCTCAACTAAAACAAAAACTACGGTGGCTGCCAACCAGAAAACAATGTATGTATCCATTTGAACCCTCCCTTTTTATTAGTATTTGTTTTATATTCATTTTATACTATGTAATTTGATTATGCAACAAATATTAATTTTTTAAACATAAAACATTTTTAACCTAAAAAATCCCGACCACCATCCGGTAGTCGGGATTTATCATACATTTATCTTATTCGCAAACGTATGGCATAAGAGCAAGATGACGTGCTCTCTTGATTGCTACTGTAAGAGCTCTCTGGTGCTTTGCACAGTTTCCTGTGATACGGCGTGGAAGGATTTTTCCTCTCTCAGAGATGTATCTCTTTAATTTGTTTGTATCTTTGTAATCAATGACATTGTCTTTTCCACAGAATACGCAGACTTTTTTTCTTCTACGCATTGGTCTTCTCTTCATTGATGAACCATCAGCTGATTTATTGTAAGCCATTTTTGTTACCTCCTTGAATATTTGTCCTCGTGGACACTACTAATTGAATGGAAGCTCCTCGTCGATTCCGTCCGGAATGTTCATGAAGCCATCCCCAGCAGCCTGGCTAGGTGCAGGTCTGTCTGCCGGTGCAAATCCGCCTGCATTTCCTGATGCGGCTGATTTAGACTCTGCAAACTCTGCATTCTCAACCACGACGTCAGTGGTGTATACCTTCTGTCCGTCCTTGTTTGTATAGCTGCCGGTCTGGATTCGGCCCTCAACAACAAATTTTGTTCCTTTACGGCCAAATCTCTCAAAAAATTCTGCTATCTTTCCAAAAGCTACGCAGTTGATGAAATCCGTTGACTGCTCCTCTGCATTCTTGCTGTATCGTCTGTCTACCGCAAGTGAAAATCTTGCTATTGCAAGTGAGTTGTCCCCCTGGGCATAGCGGATTTCTGCGTCTCTGGTTAATCTACCCATAAGTATTACTTTGTTCATAATACAATCTCCTATTTTCTTATACTATGCCTCGTCTTTTCTAACGCATAAGAAACGAAGAACATTGTCCATGATACGAACGTCCTGCTCGATTTCTGCTGGGACTGTTCCCTCAGCATCGAACTGGATGAAGTAATAAAAGGCCTCAGTCATGTGCTGAATCTCGTAAGCTAATCTCTTCTTACCAGCCTCCTCAACTTCTGTAACAGTACCGCCGGCACGTGTGATGTACTCTTTTGCCTTCTCGACTACTGCTGTTCTCGCATCATCCTCGATCTTTGCACTAACGACGAGTGCTAATTCATATTTGTTCATGCGAATGTTACCTCCTTTTGGTCTCTGGCTCATAAATCTGATTATGAGCAAGGAATTTTATATCACGAGTCTAGATAATAACATGAATCGTGGTACTTTTCAAGGGGTTTTTGCATTTTTCTTTATTTTTTTATTAGGTCGGGACGTGCGCCGCGGACAGGGGGGGGAGGGCACAGGCATACTTCCGCGTGAGCTACGCTTCGCTGCTAAGTGGCTGTACGAATTGTGCTTTTGGTTTTCTATGCCTGACGAAACCGTCGCTACTCGCCCTCCATGGCTCGATAGCTCCTTGCCCCGGCGTCCATGCCGGGGCATTTCTGTGCTTCGTAGCACAATTCTACAGCCTCTAAGCAGGTTCGCTATGCGCTCTTGCGGAAGTATGCCTGTGCCCTCCCCCCTGCCCGCGGCGCACGTCCCTTACTCTGTGGCTGAATTTAGTTTATATAAAAAGACGAGGTGCAGTAAACTGCACCTCTGTTTTTACTATTCTACTTTGTTTCTATCTAACTAAGCCTGCTTCTTGGTGAGACCGCGGTCATTTTTCTCGACCAGCTTCCTTGGCACCATAACCTGGTGTCCGCAGCCCATGCATTTCAGACGGAAGTCTGCGCCGACACGCATGATTTCCCACTCGCTACAGCCGCACGGATGCGGTTTTTTCAGTTTTACGATATCTCCTACTGCGTATTTATCCATTCTATATTCCTCTTCTACCTATGCCTGCCATTTAATATGCTGTGTATTATCCTCTGTTTACACCTCTATCTGCTCAAATACAGAGCCCAGTCCCTGCTGTATCAGAAGGTCTGCTCTTGCGTCCATCGGTGTGGTGGACTTGTTGATAAGCACGAGCTTGTTTCCATTGTAATAGTCTATGAGGCCTGCCGCCGGATATACCGCAAGTGATGTACCGCCCACTATGAGCACATCGGCGTGACTGATGTAGTAGATTGCATCCTCAAGCGTTTTCTGATTTAAGCCCTCCTCGTACAATACGACATCCGGCTTTACCGGGCCGCCGCACTTTGGGCATTTTGGCACGTCTGTTGAGTGGAGGATTTCCTCTGCGTTTACAAACTGCAAGCACCTCTCACAGTAGTTTCTCAGCACACTGCCATGCAGCTCCATTACATTTTTGCTGCCGGCCTTCTGATGCAGTCCATCTATGTTCTGCGTCACAACACCCTTAAGCTTTCCGGCTTTTTCAAGCTCTGCCAGCTTGTAATGCGTGATGTTCGGCTCTGCATCAAGGCAGAGCATCTTGTCACGGTAGAATCGGTAAAACTCCTGCGGATGCTTCCTGTAAAATGTATGGCTCAGGATGGTCTCGGGCGGATAATCATACTTCTGATTATAAAGTCCGTCCACACTTCTGAAATCAGGTATGCCACTCTCGGTTGATACACCTGCTCCGCCGAAAAATACAATATTGTCCGAAGCCTTTATCCACTGCAAAAATGTTTCTACACTGCTGTCATTGTTACCCATATGTATCCATCCTTTCTTCTTTAAATTGCTGCCTATTATTTTTTGAGCCACACTTTTATAGCTTTCGCACCAGCTTGTCCACATCTGCATTCAGTCCAAGCACCATCACTGCATCGTCTGCCTTGAACACGTAGTCCGGCAGCGGAAGCACGCGATTCTTTCCGGCTTCCTTTACTGTAACGATATTTACATTGTATTTCTGGCGCACATTATTTTCCTTGATGCTCTTTCCTACCCAGCCTTCAGGTGGATTTATCTCGTAGATTGAGTAATCATCGTTTAATGCCACATAATCAAGCACATGGTTGGCGCTGTATTTCTTTGCCACTCTCTCTGCCATGTCGCGGTCAGGGTAGATAACCTCATCCGCACCGTTTCGAAGCAGGAACTTGGCATGCACATCCCTGTTTGCCTTGCTGATGACGTATTTTCCGCCCATCTCCTTCACGAGACTTGTTATCTCAAGCGAGCTCTGGAAATTGGTGCCGATGCATACAAAAATCAAATCGAAATTGTTGATTCCGAGTGCTTTTACTACCTGTGGGTCGGTACAGTCACCTATCTGCACCTTGGTCACGTCATAGATTAAATCCCTGACCTTGGCCTCGTCCTTGTCCATCACCATAATGTCATTTCCGTTTTTTATCAAATCCGCACACAGATGGTGTCCGAATTTACCCATTCCAATAATTAAAATTGATTTCATTGTGTTTCTCCTTATCCTATGATAACTTTTTCCTCCGGAAGCTCTATATTGGCTTTATCCGGTCTATGCACAAACGAAAGCACAAAGGTCATGCTTCCGATTCTTCCACAATACATCATAATTATGATAATTATGCGTCCTACTGTATTTAAATCTCTTGTGATGCCTGTTGTCATGCCGACCGTACTGATTGCAGAGTATACCTCGAACAGTACATCGTCCATCTTCATATTGGATGTGGCAAGTATAGCTATCACCGCTGTAAGGCCAAGCACCAGATTGATGATAAGCACCATTCCGGCCTTTTTGATTACCTCACTGCTTATTTTCCTGCCAAACACATTGCAGCCGTTGCTTCCTCTCATATAAGAAACAATATAGATTATCATGACCGCCATGGTTGTGGTTTTGATTCCGCCGGCTGTCGAGCCCGGGCTTCCTCCTATGAACATGAGCACTATAGTCAAAAGCTTGCTCTCCTGTGTCAGTGCTGCTGTGTCTACTGTATTGAAGCCTGCCGTTCTCGCCGTAACCGAGCCGAATAACGATGCAAATATGGCACCCGGTGTATCCATGCCTGCTATGGTATTGTTTTTTTCAAAAATATACATAAACAGTCCGCCGCCGAAGACAAGTATCAGTGTGGTTGATATTACTATCTTGGCGTGGAGCGAGTATCTGCTAAACTTAAGCTTTTTGATTCTGACCTCATTCCATATGGTAAAACCGATACCACCTATGATGATAAGCAGCATAATTGTGATATTGACTAACGGATCTGCGGCATATTTTGTAAACGATGAGTACTCCTCGTTTATGCCCATCAAATCAAAGCCTGCATTGCAAAATGCAGATATCGAGTGGAACACCGAGAAATATATGCCTCTTAATATGCCAAAGTCCGGTATGAAGCGGATTGCTAAAAGCACCGCTCCTATGCCTTCGATAAGGAAGGTTCCCCTTATTATCACGCTGAAAAGCCTAACTATTCCACCAATCTCGAGTGCATTGACGCTCTCCTGCATCAGATCCCTCTGTCTAAGTCCGATTTTTTTGTGCAGAAGCATGGAAAATGCCACACCGATTGAGATGAAGCCCATGCCTCCTATCTGGATCAGCACCAGAATTACAAGCTGCCCTATGATACTCCAGTGTCTGAAGGTGTCAAACACAACAAGACCTGTCACACAGGTTGCGCTTGTTGCCGTAAAAAGTGAGTCCAGAAAATTAGTCCATTGTCCGTCTCTTGAAGAAAACGGAAGGCTCAGCATTATTGCCCCTGATAATATTGTCAGAAAAAAGCCAACTGCGATGTATCTGAACTCTGTCAGGTTCTTATGTCGTTTTTTTATGTCATGTTTTATATCGTTCATATCCAATCCTAACTATTTGCTGCAGAATGTATTATTG
>ENA-UAOM01000505-UAOM01000505.1-human-gut-metagenome-genome-assembly--contig:-NODE-505-length-13898-cov-8.821498_pt1 | contig 13898 bp, 12 predicted proteins | sample MGYA00243468_ERZ654555 | MGnify/ENA primary metagenome ERZ654555 (study PRJEB26926, sample SAMN06164434) | human gut metagenome | biome: ENVO:00009003; feature: ENVO:2100002; material: ENVO:00002003... | reverse complement strand
CTAGAGTTCGTCGGCAGCGTCAGATGTCTATAAGAGACAGATATATAATATATACAGTGAGGTGATTATCATGGCTAAAAGCATAGCGGTAAAGGAATTAGCTTATTTTGTTTGCCAAAGCGGGAGTCTGACGACTGAGTTTTTTTCCAATGCCGATATGCTTCGGGGACAAAAGGCTCATGATTATCTTCAATCCAAGTATAATGAGCTTTCCAGCTCTGAGGTCTATGTTAAGCGGGAGCTTACCTGTCTGGGAAAGTCTTATCTTCTGCATGGCTATATCGACGGCGTTTTAAATAAGGATAATGAAATCATCATTGAGGAAATTAAATCAACGACTAAGGATTTAGAGGAGATAACCGCCGACTATCACCGGGAGCATTCCGCTCAATTGAAAATATACGGTTATTTATATGGGCTTGAGAATTCTATGGAGCTGATTCATTTGCGGCTGACCTATATCAGCGTTGTCGATTATGAAACGAAGAGCTTTGATATGGTAATATCCTTAAATGAGCTTGAGGATTTTACTTTTTCCGTGCTTGAGGAATATATTTCTTTTTTAAATCTTTTGGACGAAAGTGAAAGCAATAAGGAAAAAACGATACAGGAAATTGAATTTCCGTTTTCCGAGAAAAGAGCGGGACAGCGGGAGTTGATGAAGGCCGTCTATCAGGCGATGAATCAAAAGGAAATTCTGTATGCGATAGCTCCTACGGGTATCGGGAAAACGATGGCGACATTATTCTCTGCTCTTAAAACGCTAAAGAAGAAGGATAAGCTGTTTTATTTAACGGCAAAGGGCAGTGGGAAAAACGCTCCGGTAGACGCAGTTAAATTATTGACGGAAAAGGGACTGCGGATTAAAACGATTGATATTACAGCCAAAAGAAAGATTTGCAATGCCGGATTAAAAAATTGTAATCCGGACGATTGTCCGTTTGCTGTGGGGTATTTTGACCGCTTAAAGGATGCTACAATGGATATTTTTGCAAATCACGACGTCTATGATAAGGATTTAATTTTGCGGGTTTCCAATCATCATAAAATCTGTGGCTTTGAATTCAGCTTATATTTATCCTATTTCTGTGATATTGTTATTGCGGATTACAATTATGTTTTTGACCCCAAGGCTCATCTTGTCCGCTATTTTGACGACGATACCTATCAGCCCAAGGTGTTGGTCGATGAGGCACATAATTTGATTTCCCGCAGCAAGGAAATGTATTCGGCTGAAATTTCGGAGCTGGATATCCGCACGCTGAGAGCCAGATTAAACGGAGTTAAGCCGTCCGTTCGCGGGGATTGCAATAAGGCGTTAGAGGCGATGAATTCAACCCGGGAAATGCTTGCGGATAAGGCTTTGTATTCCAGTCAGCTTCCCAATACGGATTTGAATGCCTGCCTGAAGCAGATTTCGGCGAAATGCGACCAGATTTTTGAAGAAAACAAGAAAATCGGGAATAAGGACGATATTATGGAAATTTACTTTAAAATCCTTGATTTTATCCGTATCAGCGAGGTATTTGGGGCAAACCACCGCCAGCTGGTAAAACTTATAGGCGATGAGGTTTCCGTACAGTATTATTGTCTGGACGCTTCTGATTTTCTTTTAGATACGATTCGCTCCTCTATTCACGGCATTGTCTTTTTTTCGGCAACGCTGTACCCGATTGAATATCACTGTAATTTGCTGACAAAGGGCGAGGGAAAATATTTGGAGCTTTCTTCTCCGTTTCCGCCAACGAATCTGGAAATCTTAATTCAAAACAGGATTTCTACAAAATACAAGGATAGAGCTTCTTCCATAGATACGATAATTGAAACGATTGAAATTGTGACGAAGGAGCATAGCGGCAATTATATTGTATTTTTCCCTTCCTATCAGTATCTTCAAATGGTTGTCGATAGTATGGAGGAAACAGACTATGAATTGATTATTCAGAAGAATAATTTGACGGACGCCGAGAAGCAGGATATTATCCAGAAGTTTAAAACAACGACAAACACAAAGGTTGGAATGTTTGTCATGGGCGGTGTTTTTTCTGAGGGGATAGATTTTATCGGTGACGCATTAAGCGGAGTAATCATTGTGGGAGTAGGACTGCCGATGGTGTGTGATGAGAATAATATTTTAAAGGATTTTTTTGAAGAAATATATCATCAGGGATTTGAATATGCCTATGTTTATCCGGGCTTTACCAAGGTCATTCAGGCTGTGGGAAGAGTCATAAGAAGCGATACGGACCGGGGAATAGCGGTATTGATTGACGAACGTTTTACCCATGCGAGATATTTGGCTTTGATGCCTCCGCACTGGAAGAATAAGAAATGTATATCCAATGCCTATGAATTAAAAAAGGAAATTCACAATTTTTATTTAAACAGTTTTGAGAAGTAAGCATTATGTTTTTTGATATTTTCTAATCGGAAGAAGAATTAAAAAAATCACGAACGGAAAATTATGATAAGGCATATTGTGACAGGCTATTTACTCTTCACTAGTATTTACAGGGAATATGGCGTAAGGACAAAAAAAGCCAAAGCGGTTTGGTTTCCGCAATGGCAATAGTTATGGAAGAAGAAATAAACGGGATAATTCTTTATATCCCGCTTTTTTAATTTACAAAATACCTCATAGCCTTTCTAAGAATTTTCATCAATTTGCTTCCAATTAAAAACAACCTATCCTAGTTTGCCTCTTCCTCCAAGGCATTCTGTATGGATTTTTGAAGCTCCTGTAAATTGTATTTACCCTCGTGATTCATAAATTCCAGCTTTATATCGTCTGGAGTATAGCGGGGGATAATATGAACGTGAAAATGCATTACGGTTTGACCGGCAGTTTCTTTGCAGTTATGAATGATATTGCAGCCTTCGGCATGAAATGCGGTCGTAATCGCTTTAGCCAAGTCCTTAACCTTATCCATAACCTTTAGATATTCATAATCCTCGATTTCCAAAATATTGGCATAATGCTTTTTCGGCATAACCAGCGTATGTCCTTTAGTTGCCTGTGAAATATCAAGAATAGCCAGCACATCCTCATCCTCATACAGCTTTACAGAAGGTATCTCATTTTGAATAATTTTACAAAATACGCACATTTTTCTTTCCTCGTTTCCTTCTTTTATTTTATTCCAACTAAAAATAAAAAGCAATGCCTAGGCATTACTTTTGGTTTTGATACGGATAGTAGTAATTAATTTCTTCGTCAAAGGTTATGTAATTCAGGTAAATCGTCAGCAGTAAATACCGCATATTGGTAGATGGGTCGGATATGATAATATGGTCTTTTCCTGCTGCCTCCAGTTTACCCTTAAAAATTTTAGACCCCCACTGAGAATTTTCAAAGTTCATATAGACAGAGATAACCTTGCCTAAATTCAATCTCAGAATATTCTCAATATATGAGGACTCATCTGTATCAACTCCCTGCGGTTGATATGGATTATAGCCACCCTGATAAGGTACCATTGGTGGTATTGGATAATAATAATTCATTTCCTTTTCCTTTCTTAATAACATTTTTCACTATCTAATGGTGCGTAAAAGCAATGGCTTTTATATTTGCCGCTGTTCCATTGTCCCCACCATTGTGCCTGACAGTCCTCTCCGAAGGAATTATAAAACCACAATGCCTTCGTTGCCGGAACAAAGCGTTCGCCGTTTAAAACTCTTTTTGCCAGCTTGATGTCCTCCTGCCTTGCCGCCTGATAGAAGTATCCCTTTATGGTCGCCTCAAAGCCGCCGGGACGCTGCATAACTGCTTTTTCAATCGTATTGATGTCCTTGAAATCCAGACAATTTGCTAAGGCACGGTTGACAACCACATTTCCGACGCATAACATTCCCTTTGTACCGTCAGATTCGGCTTCGGCTCGCATAAGCCTTGCAAGGAGCTTTATTTCGGCACTGTTATGAGCTATAACAGCCATTTCATCACCTCTAGTTAACTATATGTTTTATAATAAAAATTATTCTACTTTTGGAAAGGACAAAATAGACTTTTGCGGATTGTTCCTTGTCTGTTCTTAAGGATTAACGTATTCTTAATTTTTAAATTTTAGGGTTAAAGGGCTTAAAAATAAAGAGTGGTTTTGAATATCCTTCTAGTTTTTAAAATTTGTTTTGATTTTATATGAAAATGGGGTATAATAGGAGTATATAAGCGAGGACGGGAAGAAAGCTTTGAAGAATGAATAGAGAGTCTGCGGTTGGTGTAAGCAGAACAGGAGGCTTAGCGGACAACGACCCCGAGTAATGGAAGAAGAATCAGTAGACCCATTCGTATATCCGCGTTAAGGATTGAGTGCCGCAGGAGGAAATGCTGCGGAACTAAGGTGGTACCACGGTTATGTCGTCCTTAGAGTAAAATCTAAGGATTTTTTATTTTTTTAAAGGAGTGAGGAAAAATGACAAGAACAAGAATCAAAACAATTTTTTCAGAACAAAAGGAAGAACAGGTCTTTATTTGTGCGTGGGTCAGAACCAATCGGGCTCAGGCACAGTTTGGATTTCTAAACGTAAACGACGGCTCTACGCTATCTAATATGCAGGTGGTTTACGATGCGTCGCTTGCTAACTTTGAACAAATCTCAAAATTCAGAGTCGGTGTGGCTGTATCCGTAGCGGGCAGGGTAGTTCTGACCCCGGGAATGAAACAGCCCTTAGAGATTCATGCCGATGAAATTAAAATGCTGGGGGACTGTCCGGAGGATTATCCGATTCAGCCGAAACGGCATACCCGGGAATTTTTAAGAGATGTGGCTCATCTTCGTCCCCGAACGAATTTGTTTAACGCCGTATTCCGAATCCGCAGTGTTGCTGCTATGGCAATTCACCGTTATTTTCAGGACAGAGGCTATTTATACGTTCATACGCCGCTGATAACCTGTGCGGACTGCGAGGGTTCCGACCAGATGTTTAAGATTACAACCCTGAATATGGACGATTTGCCTTTGAACGAAGAGGGCAAGGTTGATTTCAGCAAGGATTTATTCGGCAAGCAGGCATTTATTACCGGCTCCGGACAGCTTCAGGGAGAAACGTTTGCTATGGCATTCGGTGATATTTATACCTTTGGACCGACCTTTAGAACGGAAAATTCCAATACGCAGATTCATGCCAATGAATTTTGGATGATTGAGCCGGAAATGGCGTTCTGCGATTTAGAGGGATTGATGGATATCGAGGAGGAAATGCTTAAATTTGTTATCGGCTATGTATTACAGAATTGTCCGGCAGAAATCGACTTCTGCGACCAGTTTGTGGAAAAGGGACTGAAAAAGAAATTAACCGATTTAACGGAAAGCAAATTTACAAGAATCAGTCATCATGATGTTATAGATATTCTTTTACAGGCGAAGGTGAAGTTTGAATTTCAGCCGGATTATGCCGAGGATATTGCTAAGGAGCATGAGAAATATATTACGGAATACTTTAACGGACCGGTATTTATTACGGACTGGCCGAAGGATATTAAGGCTTACTATATGAAGCTGAATCCGGACGGAAAAACCGTTGCGGCAGTAGATTTAGTTGTTCCGCAGGCAGGCGAGCTGATGGGCGGCTCCCAGAGAGAAGAGGATTTGGATAAGCTTTTAAAGCGAATGGAGGAAATGCATATTGATAAAGAGGGTATCGGCTGGTATCTGGATACCCGGAAATATGGAGGCTGCGTTCACTCCGGCTTTGGAATGGGCTTTGAAAGACTGATTATGTATTTGACAGGAATTGAAAATATTCGTGATGTTATTCCATTCCCGAGAACTCCTAAGAATTGTAAATATTAATTTATATGGAGGGAGATGCCATGGGGCTGCTTAAAAAGTATTATGCGGTAATTCAGCAGTGGTTTTACCGAATCAGTGAAAAAAAGTATTTTAATGAAATCTATGTAGGGATTATAGCGTTTATTTCACTGCTGGGTTGGAGATTCAACAGTATTGCGGGAATGAGTGTACTTTTATCCGTTTCCGTTATTGCCGTACTGTTTACCTTTGATTTAAAATATACGATTCCAAGCATTATGTATCTCGTATTTACCTTGGGGGAGGGACTGTCGAGTTATAGTGTTCCGGTGCCGTTTGTAATTTTGGGAATCCTGATGTTTGTTTTTATTCTTATTCCGACGCTGAAAAACGGTATTCACAGGCATAAAATGAAATCCCTTCTGGGGCTTGCGGGCTTAGCGGTGATGAATTTTATTCCGATTCTCTGGTGTGATACGATTCCGGCGGGAAGTGAGGTATTTTATTTCTTTTTCTTTGCCGATGCCGGATATTTCATAATTTATTTTCTGTATGTCAACGGACTTGGAAAAAACAGTATCCGAATGTTAGCCGTTTCCATGTCGTATCTGGGGGTTATGCTTGCCGTTCAGTGCTTTTGTATGATTTACAAATGGAAGGATACGGTCGAAAGCATTCTTGACCTTTGGTATTATATGGGCTGGGGTCTATGTAATGAGGCAGGCATTATGATTTGTGTTTCCCTGCCGTTTACCTTTTATCTTTTAGCGAAAAGCACAAGGCTCGAGGATATGATTCTTCAAAATGCCAAAATACTGATTACCGCGGCGGGATTGATATTTACCAACAGCCGAGGGTCCTATCTCTTTGGATTTATTGAGATTGTCCTGCTGGTGATTTCTTTGTTTTTCATTGCGGAGAAGAAAAAGGCTTACCGTAATACCATGTTTGGCTATGCTGTTTTATTGCTTGTGCTGTGTATTATTTTTCACGATGACCTTCTGCGGATTGTGGATAAGGTTATCGGAACAGTATTCGAGCATGGCTTTAGCGATAACGGTCGCTTTCAAATATGGGAAAAGGCAGTGGACGCTTGGGGGAAAAACTTTTTATATAAATTGTTTGGACCGGGCTTTTGCAGTGTCATCGAGTGGAGAAATACGGCTGCTGGGGAACAGCTGACGCCGCTGGTTTTTCATTCGACAATCTATCAGACGCTTGCCATGGGCGGTATCGTCGGATTATTTTTCCTTTTTATTCATTTTTATCAAAAATATAAACAAATCTTTAGTACGGAGCGGGCGTTTCTTCTGACCGTGGGAATCGGCTATTTGATTGTAGATATTTACGGTTTGATTGATAATACATATCATATGTACTATTATATGATTCCGCTGATGATTATTATGGCTTGTATAGATTGCCAGACCACGGCGGTCCCGGATACTCCGCAGGAATTATGGTGAGGACTATGAAAAGAATATATGGTATTATATCCTCTTTGCTTTTTCTCTTGGTTTTAGCTTCGTGTACGAATCAAAATCAGAACGATACCTTTTATTCCCTATTACAGCAGTACGGGGAGGCAGAGAGTTTAAAACTTACGGAGGAAACACTCTGCACGACAAAGGATAACAGGACGTTAAAGGCAACGCGGATTACGGAGGCAAGTCTAAAGGATTCCTATTTTAATGCCGATATAACGGTAAATGAGGATACCGGCTATCTATATCTTAGTCAGCAGAAATATTATTACAGCCTAGGCGATACCTTTCAAAAGGTTTCCTATGCTGAATCAGACAGCATTTACCGGGGAACAGGTTTGGAGAATCTTTTTTCTTTGGATAATTATACGATTAAGAAGAATATAGCCTCTAGGCAGATAAAGGCACCCAATGTTAAAAAATATGAGGAGCTTTTTAAAAATGTCAATTTAGACTTAAATGAAGATTTTCAATATGATACGGTCAATCGGATTGAAATCGAAATTCTATTTACGGATAAGGAAATTACGGAAATCCGGTTGGATTTAATTCAGCCCTTTTCCTATGATTTGATAAGTCTGACAAGGACGATTACCTTTGAGGAAGCACCGGTAATTCAGTTAAAGGACAGAACTCAGGAGATTCAAAATCAACTGGAGAATCTTGTCAATGAGGAGTATTGGATTTCCACCGCCGATGTGCTGGATACCTATATGATAGAAATGTGCTATCAGTACGGAGATTCTATTTTTATCAAATCCGGAGATTTTGATATGCTGATTGATGCCGGTCAGAAAAGCGACGGAAAAAATGTCAACGAGATTGTGACAAGGTATTGTACGGATAAAACCTTAGACGTGTTGATTGCGACGCACGGACACGGCGACCATGTCGGCGGCTTTGCGGGCGGGGCGTTAAATGGGATTCAAAGGATAAATCTGATTATTGACTACGGGTATTATTCAACCGATGAATACTGTACTATCCGCAACCGGTATATTGAGGGAGGTGCGGATTATTATTCCGCCTACGACTGTATTGCCGGGGACGAGGGAGCTTCCAAAAGATATAGATTTTCAGAGGATTTATCTATGGAAATTTTAGATACGCAGCAATATCTTCCCAAGGGACAGCAAATATCCTATGAGGATAATGAAAATGATTATTCCGTAGCTTTAAAGCTGACCTTTAAGAACAATACCTATCTTTATACCGGGGATTTATCCGGAGATGACGGACGATTCGAGGAGGCTTTGCTGGAGGAGGAAATTGAGAATATAACGGTGTATAAGGCGGCACATCACGGCTCCCGGACACACAACTCCAATTCGGAACGGCTGTTGAATTTTATTTGCCCGGAAATTTGTTTGATTTCTGCGGCGATTGTCGACCCTAAAAATCCTCATAGCCCGCAGAATGCCGATGTCGCTCAACACCCAAGCTATGAATTTGTATCCCGGATTTTAAATACGCCGAAAATTAAAGAATCTAAGGCTGTTTATTTTAATGGAACGATGGGGACGATTCATCTGACGGATAACGGCAGTTCCACTCCGGAGGTATCCGGCTTTGGAGCGGACCGTGGTTATTATATATCGGGGATTAAGGTCAGCGGAGAACAGAATGCCCGGTTTACCGATACAAAATTTTATCAAACATGGGGATATAGCGGATAACACAAAACGCAGAATCTCCTCTATATATACGTCGGAGTATTAAGATTATTTACACTCCGTATAATATTATGAAAGACATCTTCGGATGTCTTTTTTACATTTCTTTAACGAATAACTTACAAAACAAAAACTTTATTTTCGCAAAATATAAACCTTTATCGGTTAGACTATATTTATAAAAAACAGGAGGAATAAAATGAACGCAATAGAAATCAGAAATCTTTCAAAAAGCTTTCGCGGAATGTACGCAGTGGATAATCTGAATATGACCGTTCCCGTAGGTAGTATCTACGGATTTATCGGTGAGAACGGTTCGGGAAAGTCGACGACGGAAAAGCTTATCTGCGGACATCTTGTACCTGACGGTGGAGAAATAAAACTGTTCGGAAAGAACTTTACGGACGCAGGAGTAAGAGCGAGAGTTGGGGCTTTAATTGAGAGTGCGGGCTGTTTTCCTAATTCCAGCGTGTGGGCGAATCTTATGATGCAGGCTTTGAACTTGGGATTGTCTAATCGGGAAGAAGAAATCCAAAGAGTACTTAAAATCGTCCGAATGGAAGATAACGCAAAAATTAAATTCAAAAGCTGTTCTCTCGGTATGAAACAGCGTATTGGTATTGCTATGGCTCTCTTGGGTAATCCGGCATTGCTTATTTTAGATGAGCCTATTAACGGACTGGATACGGACGGTATGAAAATCATGCGGGAAATTCTCGTAGATATTACGCAGACCTATGGCTGTACCGTGCTTATCTCATCGCACATTCTGGGTGAACTTGAAAAAATTGCCACCCACTACGGAATAATCCGTCAGGGCAGAATGATACAGGAGCTTTCTGCAAGGGAAATGGAGGCAAGAGTGCATATGTTTATCTCGGTTAAAACAAAGGATATGCTGGGAGCAAAATTGGTATTGCAAAAGAAATTCGGCAATGTCAGGGCGGAAGAAGATTATATCCGTATTTACGACGAAGACGATACGGAAGCCATCGTAAAATATTTGCTGGAAAACGGTCATACGATAAGCGAAATAAGGAAAAACAAGGTTGGTCTGGAAGAATATTATATTGAATTGATGTCAAAGAAGGAGGCGTTATAATATGGAAAGTATTCATAAATTGAAGTTTGAATCCCCTTCCTTTTTTAAACGGTTGAAAGGTATGCTGGGGGTAGATTTTTATCGCCTGTTCCATACGCCGCTGTTTTATATTTTTCTTGGCATTGCCGCAATTATTCCTGCTCTTGTATCTATGGGGGCAATGGAAGGAGAGGGGGAAGCTGTGGGTATGTTTTCCAATGCTTGGGAGATTATCGCCGCAAACAATCCGCTGTATGTCATAAACAATATGGGTGAATATGCCAATATGAATATGGTATTTATCTTCGGCGGTATTATGATTTCCATATTCATAGGACACGATTACAAAAGCGGGTATGTAAAACAGCTCTTTACCACGCACGCCAAAAAGCAAGACTATATGATGTCAAAAACCTTACTTGGTGCGTTTTCTATGGCTTGTATGTGTATAACGTATTTAATCGGTGGAGTTTTATCGGGAGCCTTGACGGGTTTGCCTTTTACGGTCAACGCCGGCTCGCTGGTTTGTGCCATACTTGGCAAGATGATTATGAGCTTGGGTTGGGCAAGCCTTTATACCTTTATCAACGTAATCTTCCGTTCAAAGTTCGGTATTTCCATAGCTTTGTGTTTCGTTCTCGGTACGGGTATTCCCGTTATCGGAGCGGCGGCGGTTATCGGCAATACACCTGCATTAAATATTTTTCTGTATGGTTCGTCAGTTTACGCTTGTCTTTCCGCAAATTTGGTATCGGTGAGCGTTTGTCTTGCTTGTTCCGTGGTATGGGCGGTAATTTATAACGGATTGGGTACGCTTATTTTAAACAAGCGTGATTGTTATTAAGAGGTGGAATATGAACGCAATAGAAATTACAAATTTAACAAAAAGCTTCGGTCAGAAGCAAGCACTTTGCGGCTTAAATATGACTGTTCCACAGGGGGCGATATACGGCTTTATCGGCGAAAACGGAAGCGGCAAATCTACTACGGAAAAAATCATTTGCGGGTTGCTTGTTCCTAACGGCGGTACCGTTAAACTTTTTGGTAAAGATTACAAGGACGCGGACGTGAGAGCGAAAATCGGCGTACTTATCGAGCAACCGGGCTGTTTTCCTAATTACAGCGTATGGAACAATATGATGCTGCAAGCGGCAAATCTTGGCATTAAGAATGCGGCGGCAGAAACGCGTAAAGTTCTTAAAACCGTACACATGGAAGGCTCGGCTTCCAATAAGTTCAAGAATTGCTCGCTCGGTATGAAGCAGCGTATCGGCATCGCTTTTGCCTTACTTGGCAATCCGAAGCTGCTTATCCTTGACGAGCCTATCAACGGACTTGATGCCGACGGTATGCGTATTATGCGTGAAGTGCTTACGGATATTACCAAAAACTATGATTGCACGGTAGTCATTTCGTCACATATTTTAGGCGAACTTGAAAAAATCGCTACCCATTACGGGATTGTCCGCGGAGGAAAAATGATAAAGGAAATGACTGCCGAGGAACTTGAAGCGGACTGCCGTACCTTTATTGCCTTGCAGACGAAGGATATAGAAAAAACGAAGGCGGTGCTTAATCGCAAATATTCTCGGGTGGAAACAGACGAAGAAGGATTTATCCGTATTTACGATAACATAAAAGTCGAAGAAGCTGTTGAGTATTTATACAAGCAATTCAATATTGCCGTTACGGAAATCAGAACGGATAAGATTGGCTTGGAAGAATATTATATCGACTTAATGAAGGAGGGGCGTTAATATGGAAATGACTTTTGAAAAACAAAGCTTTATGAAGAAATTGAAAAGTATGTTGAAAGTAGACTTCAAGAGAATGTTTACGATGCCGCTTGTTTATATTATGGCGGGAATCGGTTTTATTCTGCCGATTCTTATTCTGGTTATGACTACTATGATGGGCGGAGGTCAGGAAGATACGGCAATAGGCGTTGAAACAATGGTCGAAGCATTTACTAATGTATGGCAATCCATAGGCTCGGTCAGCGGCTCGACTATGGCTATGGACTTGACGAGTATGTGTAATATCAATATGCTATATTTTCTTGTCGCAGTTCTGGTTTGTGTATTCGTATCAGAGGATTTCAAAAGCGGCTATGCGAAAAACCTGTTTGCCGTCCGCTCTCAAAAGATAGATTATGTTTTTTCAAAAACGCTCGTTACTTTCGTCGGAGCCGTGATTATGTTCCTTATGTATTTCATCGGAGCTATGATTGGCGGAGCGATTGCAGGGCTTCCGTTTACAATGGAGGGCTTTTCCGCAGGCGGCGTAGTAGCGTGCTTGTTTTCAAAGATATTTATTATTGCCGTTTTCGTTTCACTCTCATTGCTTTTAAGCGTTATTGCCAAACAAAAATTATGGCTTTCAATCGTAGGTTCTTTTGCGGCGGGAATGCTGCTGTTTACAATGATACCGATGATAGCACCGCTTAACGCAAGCCTATTGAATGTAATTATGTGTCTTGCGGGCGGAACAATATTTGCCGTAGGGATAGGAGCCGTAAGCAACGTGGTTTTGAATAAAACGAGTTTGGTATGATAGAGCGACGGATATGCTTTTGTCATTTATTAAACATTACACAATGCTGGAAAAGGCTTAGTGAAACGAAAATATAAGATAAGTATAAAATTAAGGAGGAATTTAAAAAATGAAAATCAATAACCCTAAAGTGACACTTGCAGACGAAGCAAGAAACGGTGTTCAGGAAGAGGTTCGCAGCGGCTTTCTCGATTGGCTTTATGAGTTCAACGTAGAAGGTGATGACGGCGAGAGCTATATGTTAGGAGGCTCAATTCTATCTATGGCACTTGAAAAAATGGACTTGGTGACTATGTGCCTCGCCAAAGGAAAAGGCAGCGTAAGACAGTTGCCTAATTCTATTTATAAGCTTGGTGTGTATCCGGGTGGATGCTTAAATAAATTTTATCGTAATCCGCAGGGAACGCTTAAAATCGAAAAGCACGAGCATAGTGTACTTGTAAGCTGTGGAAAAGAATACTTGGTAGAGTGTTTTGATGATAATAGGTGGCACCTTATCACTGACACTTGCGACGGAGAATTTAAAGCAGACCTATGGCACAAGCCTTATGGTTATCCCCTTTGGTATGGTAGAGAAAAGCCATCCTACCTTACGCAGCACTCTATAACCTACGGCTATAATTGGGCGGGCGACGTAGAAGGTTATTTTATTTTCCATGGTAAAAGGGTTAATATTAAAGGCACGGGACAGCGTGAAAGATACGTTGCGGTTGATAGTTCAGCGGCAGAACTTGGCGGCTGGGAAGATTGGGGCTACATTACGTTCAACGAAATTCACTCGTCCATGTATGATATGCGGCTTGGCATGAAAGACTTTTCGGTCTACAATCTTGAAACCAAAAAGCATTACCCCGAAGGTAAAATGGAAATCACGCATGAAGATTGGGTATTCCTTAGAGAACTTGACGGATTTATTCCCGAAACATACAAAATTAGAATTGAAGTTGAGGACGGCATTTACGAAGTTAAAGCACATACCTGCAACGCACGTACTTGGGGCGTGACCTTCAAAGTTCCCGATAATCCCGTCGGCGTTCTTATGTTTGATAAAGTAGAGGGAAAGTTCACTTATAAGGACGGAACAGTTAAAGTTCTTACAGGCGGCAGAGGAACGATGTCGGTAAGACAATGGCACGCTTACCCCAATATTCTGCCACGCGAACTTTACTCAGATGAAGTAAAAATAGGAGAGAAGTTTGATACGCTTTAATTAACAAATTATTAAAAAAACTTGAAAAGGAAAATAAGCTTTAAAACTTGCGAAAGACTTCTTTTTGTGATATAATTTTACCAAAAGAGGTACGAATATGAATTTACCAAATAAATTAACAATTTTTAGAATGTTGTTGATACC
>ENA-UAOM01000504-UAOM01000504.1-human-gut-metagenome-genome-assembly--contig:-NODE-504-length-13905-cov-8.107726_pt1 | contig 13905 bp, 11 predicted proteins | sample MGYA00243468_ERZ654555 | MGnify/ENA primary metagenome ERZ654555 (study PRJEB26926, sample SAMN06164434) | human gut metagenome | biome: ENVO:00009003; feature: ENVO:2100002; material: ENVO:00002003... | reverse complement strand
TCTACACCCTAGAGTTCGTCGGCAGCGTCAGATGTGTATAAGAGACAGGGGATAAATCGGCTATAATTATAGAAATCCTATATATTTAGCGTATTTCTTCCAAGGAAGGAGGCTATTTATGAAACGAGTTTCTAGTGCCTGTTTATATCAAACACTTCATTTTATTTTAGACCCTGCCATTTCTAATGATGACGCAAGAGCCAAGGTATGTGATGAGGTGGAGGCTTATAAAGCGGCAGCCAAGGATACGGCTCAGATTCTTGAGGAAAGGACTGAAGCCGACGGCAGTATTATCCTAAAGGTTAGAAAGAAAGTAAGCGGTTATCCGGTCGGAAGCTATTTTGATGAATTGAAGAAAACTAATCCTTGAGATTAGTTTTTGTTTTATAGAAGGTGAGGCTCTTATGGAAGGTTTTAGTATTGATAAAAGCGATTTTAAAGCTTTAAGAAGCAGGCTGGAGGAAATTTGTAAAACCTCAAGAATTATTCATGTGGATATATCGACAAAGCGGAAGAAGCTGGATAATGTCACCTCTAGGATAGAGGGCATATACGACCGGTTTTTATGTGTTTCCTCTTTGGTAAATTCTTATACGGAGGATTTTACTATATCCTATATTGATATCCTGACAAAAAAAATTCATATCAAGGAATTACAGAATTAATCTTTAATTTTCGTTTTGAGTTAGAGCATGGTTTACTAAAATTATGCTCTTTTTATTTTTACAGATTATATAAACTGGATGTGGTTTAAGTGCAGAACATTAGATAGAGGATTATCTGGGGGATTATCGCTGATATGATGGAAATCATACGAAGCTTAGAATAGAAGAAACAAGCAAAGGATTGAAATTTTAAGGAAATTTACCGCATATAATGTATGGGTGATTTGATGAATAGACATATTCTACAAAAAAGAATCAGTATGGTTATCAGGTTATTTATTCTAATGTTTATGGCGATTGTTATAAAAATGGGGGTGATAACCTTTTATTCCGCCAATGAAATTAATAAAAAGGCTTATGATTTATGGAGCCGGGAAATCCCGATTTCTACCTCGCGGGGATTAATATTAGACAGAAACGGAAAGGTAATTGTCGGCAATGAGCTTTGTTATACCGTCTGTTCTATCAATAGGCAGGTTGAGGATATAGATAAAACAGCGGAGGTACTGGCGTCTATCCTAGAATGTGAAAAGGAGAAAATTGTCAGTCATTTAAGCAAGAAGAATTCGATTGAAATCTTAAAGCCGGAGGGCAGAAGAATCAGCAAGGAGCTTGCGGATAAAATTATTAAAAGCAATCTCAAGGGAATATATATTACCAGCGACAGCAAAAGAACCTATCCGTATGGAAGTATGCTGGCTCAGGTCGTGGGATTCTGCGGAATAGATATGGAGGGACTTGCCGGCATCGAATATATGTATAATGATTACTTAAAAAGCCAAAATGGGTCTTTGTCGGTATATACGGACGCCAAAGGCAATTTAATGCATGATATGGTTTCCAAGTTTAATGAGGCGACCCCCGGAATGAACGTATATCTTACGATAGACCTAGAACTTCAAAGTATTATGGACGGTGTCATTAATAAGGCAATTTCCCTGTATAATCCCAAACAGGTTATGGGGCTTATGGTATCCGCAAAGACGGGAGAAATTCTTGCGATGAGTTCATATCCATATTATGAGCCAAGTCATTATCAGGACTATGACGCGGAGATATATAATCGGAATCTGCCGATTTTTAACCAGTTTGAGCTGGGTTCAACCTTTAAGGTTATCACCTATGCGGCAGCCTTGGAGGAAGGCTTATTTGATTTAAACGACCATATTTATTGCGGGGGAAGCAGTGTTGTAGGAGATAGAAAAATAAGGTGCTGGAAGGCTGGAGGACATGGCAGCCAAACCTTTTTAGAGGGGATTCAGAATTCCTGCAATGTCTGCTTCATGGAGCTTGGCAGAAGGTTGGGAGTTGATAAATTTTATGAATACTTAGAGAAGTTTGGTATGACGGAAAAAACAGGAATAGACCTTCAGGGAGAGGGAAGCTCCATTATCGTAAAAAAGGCGAACTGTGGTCCGGTAGAACTAGCCACACAGGCATTTGGACAGTCTAGTGCGTTTACTCCGATTCAGCTTTCAATGGCAGCGATTGCGGCGGTCAATGGCGGCGACTTATTACAGCCGTATATTTTAAGCAAACTGGAAACCTATACGAACGAAATTGTGTATCAGAAGCAGAAAAAGATAAAGAAAGAGGTTATTTCTGATAAAACCTCTGATTTAATGAAATATGCTTTAGAATGTGTTTGTGCCTTGGGAACCGGCAGAAATTCTTTTATTGAGGGATATCGTGTTGGCGGGAAAACAGGAACGGCACAGGTTATTTCTTCCACGGGCGGCTATGAAAGCGGTCATTATATCCTATCCTTTTTAGGCATGGCACCAATGAATGACCCGGAGATTTTATGCTATTTAGCGATTGATAAGCCTCAAAATTGCGTTCAGTACGGCGGTACGGTGGCCGCACCTTTAGTCGGAGAGATTATGGAACAGGCCTTGACCTATTTAGGAGTCGGAAGAGATTATGAAAATCAAATAGAGAAAAACCTGCGTTGGTTTTTAGATACCCCGACATATAGGGTGGAAAACTATATCGGTAAGACAAAAAAGGAAATTAAAAATACATCATTTTATAATTTTGTGTACTATGGCGAAGGAAATCAGGTTATTTATCAATCTCCCGATGCCGGGGAAAAGATAAAAGAAGGAGATACAATTATGCTGTATATGGGATAGCAGGAGGAATAAAGGGTATGGCGATGTCAGGTAAAGGTATAGCCGTTAAAAATTTATTTTGAGAATTATCTTTACGGAAGGATAAGGATTGGTGTATAATTTAGTTGCCGTATTTGCCATATTATTGGGGAATCGTCAAGCCTGAGATTTTTAGGCTTGTCTGGTGTTGGGTAAAAGAGCTTGCCCCCTAATGACTATTAAAAATCTGCGTATTCATGCATTTTAAAAAAGAATATTTTATCAAAGGCAAATGAAGATAATACGATAAATAAAACACAACAGAAAGAAGGATAAAATTTATGGCACAGGAAATCAGTATTGAGCTTTTTGAAAGAAATGCAAAACTATTCAATAGAAAAGGACTGAGAAGAAAATACTCCTCTATACCGCTTAAAGAAAGCGAGTATATTCGGCAAAGACCTTTAGGTGCTTCCTCAAAATATGTACTGGAAACAGTAATTGACAAGGATTCCGCGTCAGATTATCAGGATTACCTGAAAAGTCGGGGATTTACTATTTTAGGAGCTAAAAACTATTATCATTTAGAAAATATGGTTGAAGACTATCATGCGAGAGCAGGAATGTATGAAGCTATAAGGGACAAAATGGAAGCCGTTGAAAAGGACTGCCGGCTTATGAAGGAAGTAGGAGAAGCCTTTACGGAAATAGAAAACGGTGATGTTAAGTTTTATTTTCTTCCGTACCGCGATGATATAAACAATCTTTGTGAATTTATCGAACAGGAAAAGAATGGGATTTTAGATTTCTGCAAATCCAAGGATGTCACCATTATTATGAATATAATCGCCTATTCCAATATGGTTAAAGGCTTCTTTGGCTTTAACTTCTATGATGCAGACCAAAAGGGAGATGTAATTATCGACTATTCCGCAAATATCTTTGTCAATGTCGACTTTTCTCAAAGAAACAGTGCCTATGCTGCCGCATTGCAGCTATCCGGTATTTCCGAAAATGCTGAGGATTTAGAATTAATGAGCTGCCATATTATGGCTGAAAATCTAAAATACACAAAGGAATAAACCGCCATATACAAAAGAATAACTTCCATAGATACTATGGTGACTGTGAAGCAGGATACAAGAATTGGTATCCTGTTTTTTATAGGCAGAGTCTATTTTGCCTTAACCACCTGTCTTTTTTATTTTTGAAGCAGTATATTAGCAGTTTAATTCCAAGGCTTTAAGCCCCAACCAACAAAATAAAAGACACAGGCTGTTCCTGTGTCCTAAAATCATAGCTTCTTAAGATATTTGCTAAAGATTATTTTCTGATTCCTCCGGATTCCGGCTTTAATTCATCATAGCTGTATTTTATAATGACAGAATCTGTCTTTGTTTTGCCGTTTTCCTGATAGGAGTATGCTAAATATAAATAGATGGTCGGCTCGCTTACCGTTATTTTTATAGGCCATGTATCTGCCTTGGCAGGTAAATCCACCAGTGAATTTACAGTAAAGGTTTTTCTGTATGTCGTACTGCTTTCGGCAGTATCCTTGCTTGGGGCCAGCTTAATTGTTGAGCTTTTAGAGCCGTAGGAGGCAAAACCAATCCAGTTTGCGGCAAGACAAATATTTGCGGTCAGATTGTCCGTCAGCTTCGGCGTGCTTTCGTTTTCATAAACTCTTAGCTCATAGGTGGCTGTTTTGGAATCCTCATTGTAGGTAGTACATTTCAGAAGGATTCCGAAATCCGAAAAATCCTTTTCCTTTATCGTTTGAATGCCGTCCGTCTGATAGGTTCCTTCTGTAAATTTTTCATCGGAAGTCTTATCAATAAACGGACTTATCTTATTAGAATTGTAAACTGTCACATAGTTAATGGTTATAAATACTCCTAAAATCACGATGACAGCTATCGGAAGGACAATTAATAAAGTATATAAATTTCTTCCGAAACCGTGTTTTGGGGAAGCTGTATTTTTACTGCTCATATCGTACACCTCATTCTTATAAAATTATTATATCAAAACTCTAGGTAAAAAGCATTAAAAATTTAAAGATTACCAAAAAAAGATTGTCGAAACCGTAAGGGGCAAGGGTTAAGCGGCGGTCGGCTGAGGAAATGACAAAAAATATAAAATATTTCATTTTTCTCGGGTTGACTTTTTTCTGATTTTCGGATATTATAATAATGCTTAAGGGAGTAGATGCCTAATTATAGGCTGCAGTATTCGTCAACACGATGAGCTTCATCCGGAACTGCAAGAATATCAAGACTTAAGTATGGTTTATGCTATACTTGTCTTACATAATGCTTTAATTCTAGGACAGGTATAAGACCTGTTTTTTATTTTTATTCCGGAGGGGAAATATGATTCAAAACGAAAAAAAAGCGTATGAAACTTTGAATATCCGTCAGGCAGAGGAAATTCTGGAAACGGATATTCAGGCTGGTCTTTCCGAAAAAGAGGCACAGGAGCGTATCCTGAAATTCGGAAAAAACGAGCTGACTGAAAAAAAGAAAAAATCTTGGATTCGGATTTTTTTAGGAGAATTAAACAATCCGATGATATTCGTACTGTTTGGTGCGATTGCCGTCACGATAGGCGTTTCTATCTACGACACCGTGCAAACCTTAAAAGCCGGGGAAGCCTTTGATTTTATTACTACGGGGGATTGGCCCGATGTTATTATCATTTTGGCGGTCATATTTTTAAATGCGATTATCGGTACGGTACAGGAAATCAAGGCGGAAACCTCATTGGAGGCTTTAAAGAAAATGTCATCTCCTGAATCTACCGTTATCCGGGACGGAAAACGCCAAAAGATTAAATCCGGTGAGCTGGTTATCGGCGATATTGTGATACTGGAGGAGGGCGATACCGTCGGAGCAGATTTGCGGCTGATTCAAAGCGTCAATTTGAAGATTAATGAATCGTCATTGACCGGAGAGTCTGTACCGGTAGAGAAGGATTGCGGAGTTGTTTTTACTGCACCGGCAGGCGTCGGCGACAGAGTAAACTGTGCGTATATGTCTACGACGGTTTCCTACGGCAGAGGTATGGGAATCGTCATTCATACGGGAATGAATACGGAAATCGGGCAGATTGCAAGTGCTATTTCTGAAACGGAAAATGAGGAAACTCCGCTTCAGAAGATTTTGGCTAAGTTATCCAAGACCTTAGGTATATTAACCCTAATTATTGTCGTGCTTGTTTTAGCGGTCGATATTCTATGGATATGCGTCGACGGTAAGGCGACGGTGGTTGAGGCGTATATTGAGGCGATACTTTCCTCAATATCATTGGCTGTGGCGGCGATTCCGGAGGGACTGCCGGCGGTTGTCACCATTGTTTTGGCGATTGGCGTACAGCGTATGGTTAAGGCAAATACGATTGTCCGAAAACTTCCGAGTGTTGAAACGCTTGGTGCCGTCAGCGTAATTTGTTCCGATAAGACGGGAACCCTGACGCAAAACCGGATGACGGTGGTTGAAGCCTATGCTGATGACACCTACTTTACTGCCGATGCCTTTACCCCGGCTTTAGAATCCGCAACGGTGCGTTTACTGGCTAAGGGAATGAGCCTTTGCTCTAACGCTACGGTCGATGAAGGACTGTATGGTGACCCGACTGAAATTGCCTTGGTTGTCTTTGCTAATCAACTGGATTTGAAAAAGAGTGCCTTGGAACAGGAGTCTCCGCGGGTCGATGAGCTTCCGTTTGACAGCGTCCGCAAGATGATGTCAACTAGACATATAGAAAATAATAAAAGCATTGTCTATACCAAAGGAGCTTTGGATAGTATCCTAAAGCGGACGACGCATATCTTAATTCAGGGAAGCGTCCGGGAAATTACCGACCGGGATATAGAGGATATTTACCGAGCAAATTCAACGTTTTCCGATAAAGCTCTTCGCGTGCTGGCATTGGCATATACGGAAATGGAAAGCATTACGGAGGAAAACCTAGTCTTTGTCGGCTTGGTTGCTATGATAGACCCGCCAAGACCGGAGGCAAAGCCGGCAGTGGAAAAGCTGAGAGCTGCCGGGATAACGACGGTGATGATTACGGGCGACCATAAGGATACCGCCTACGCCGTAGCCAAAGAACTGGGAATTTGTGCGGAAAAAAGTCAGTGTATTACCGGAGCGGAGATAGATACTATGTCTGAGGAGGAACTGCAGGCTACCTGCCGCAATGCCCGCGTGTTTGCCCGGGTTTCTCCGGAAAATAAGGTAATGATTGTCAAAGCCTTTCAGTCTTTGGGAAATATTTGTGCGATGACCGGAGACGGTGTGAATGACGCTCCGAGCCTAAAGGCTGCCGATATAGGTATTGCTATGGGAATCACGGGAACCGATGTAGCAAAGGGAGCAGCCGACATGGTGCTGGCAGATGATAATTTTGCTTCAATAGAAAAGGCTGTTGAAGAAGGCAGAGGGATTTATGCCAATATCAAGAAAACGGTATTCTTCCTGCTTGGCAGTAATATAGCCGAGGTTATGGCAATGTTTATTTTAATTTGTATCGGACTTCCTGCTCCTCTGATTGCGATACACCTGTTATGGGTCAATTTGATTACGGATTCTCTTCCGGCGATTGCTTTGGGTATGCAGCCAAAAGACCCAAATTGTATGAAGGAGCAGCCAAGAAATCCTAAGGAGGGCATTTTCGCCCATGGCGGAATCCGGCTTACGGCAGGCTATGGAGCGGTTATTACGGCAGCCGTGTTAATTGCATACTTTTCCTGTGCGTGGTTAAACGGCGTATATTCTTTTACGGCAATTAAGGAGCTGTATTCCGCAAATCCGGATATTTTACATCAGGCACAGACTATGGCGTTTACAACTCTTGCGTTCTGCGAGCTGTTCCACATGATAGGAATGAGTAATGTCAAGCAGTCCTTTATCCATGTTTTCCGGGATAAAAACTGGATGATGCTGATTGCCTTTGTCAGCGGTATCGTACTGCAGCTGTTTGTAATAGAAACTCCGGGGGTAAGCGATGTATTTTCTACCTTTAATTTAAGTGCGGCGGAGTGGCTGATTACTGCCGGTTTATCTGTCCTGCCGTTAGTTATTCATGAAATAATCGTTTTAATCCTATGGATTAAGAAAAAAAGGAAATAACATCAAGGAAAAGCATTCTAAGCATTCTGTAAAAGGAATGCTTTTTGTTTATTACATTAGAATTTACAAAAATAGATAAGATGTGATATAATTTAATAAAAAAAACGCTTTTATAGAAATTGACTTGATAGAATGGAAAGGAGTCTGCGTATGAACGAGGTTAAGGTTATTGAAATCAAAAAAAGTGTATTTGCCGACAATGATAAGGACGCCGATGATTTGCGAAAGGATTTGCGGGGAAAGGGCGTATTTTTATTGAATTTAATGTCCTCGCCCGGAAGCGGCAAAACAACGACGCTGATACAGACGATTAACAGGTTAAAGCAGGAAATGCGTATTGCCGTTATGGAGGCAGACATAGATTCTGATGTTGACGCCAAGGCTATCTGTGAGGCTACGGGAGTGCCGACGATTCAGCTTCATACGGGCGGTATGTGCCATTTGGACGCAGAAATGACCCGGCAGGGCTTGGCTCAGCTGGATATGGAGCGGACGGATTTGGCTATTTTGGAAAATGTCGGAAATTTGGTATGTCCGGCAGAATTTGATACCGGTGCTTCAAAAAATGTGATGATTTTATCCGTTCCCGAGGGGGAGGATAAGCCATTAAAGTATCCGCTAATGTTTTCGGTATGCGATTTGGTCTTGATTAATAAAATCGACGTCTTGCCTTATTTTGACTTTGATATGGAAACCTGTAAAAAATATATTACCTATCGGAATCCAAAGGCACAGGTTATTCCGATATGTGCCAAAACGGGAGAAGGAATCCCTGAATTTTGCGATTGGCTGCGTAAGCAGCTGCAGCTATGGAAGAAAGGAGAATAGCTATGCCTGAAATGAGTACGGTATATACGCCGAAGCACAAGGGGGAAAGCAATCCCCGCGAAAAAATATTAAAGCTGGGACAAAAAATTACGGATAGAATCGGTCATAAGGTGACGGCAGATGACCCTGAATACTGGGGACTTGCCTGTGTCGTGACCGATGAAATGGCAGATGTTGCCCTTAAAATGAAGGTTAGAAAGCCATATACCATCGACCAGCTTGTGAAAATGACAAAACAGTCACAGGAGGAGCTGGAGGAGCTTCTTAAGGAAATGTCCTATATCGGCTTGCTGGAATATAACTGGGAAAACCCGAAACGGGAAAAGCAGTATGTGCTTCCGATGTTTGTTCCGGGGTCTGCGGAGTTTACAAATATGCGGAAGGAGCAGCTAGACGAGCATCCCGAGCTGGCGATGTTCTTTGAACGGATGACCTTTCTGCCGCTGGAGCATGTGACGGCAATGGTTCCGCCCGGCGGTGCTGGAATCGGTATGCACGTTATCCCGGTAGAAAAAGCGATTGAAATGGAAAACAAAACGGCGGATATCGAGCATATTTCCTATTGGCTGAAAAAATATGAGGGGCATTTGTCTTTAGGTCTATGCAGCTGCCGGTATGGACGCTCCGTATTGAAGGAGGGCTGCGGAGATAATCCGGAGGAATGGTGCATCGGCGTCGGCGATATGGCGGATTATTGTGTGGAAACGCAAAAGGGAAGATATGCCACCTACGATGAGGTCATGGAGGTTTTGAAGAGAGCGGAGGACAACGGCTTTGTTCACCAAATTACTAATATCGACGGAGAGGATAAGATTTTTGCTATCTGCAACTGCAATGTAAATATCTGTAATGCCCTTAGGACCTCTCAGCTTTTTAATACGCCGAATATGTCGAGAAGTGCTTATGTGGCAAGGGTAGACAGCAAGGCATGTGTTGCCTGCGGTCGCTGTGTAGAGTATTGTCCGGCAGGAGCCGTGAAGCTCGGACAAAAGCTGTGTACCAAGGACGGGTACATTCAGTATCCGAAGCATGAGCTTCCCGATAATTTGTCATGGGGACCGGATAAATGGGACGAAGACTATCGCGACAACAATCGGGTGAACTGCTATGAAACCGGTACGGCACCATGTAAGTCGGCTTGTCCGGCTCATATTGCCGTGCAGGGCTATCTAAAAATGGCAAGTCAGGGAAGATATAAAGAGGCATTGGCACTGATAAAAAAGGAAAACCCGTTTCCTGCCGTCTGCGGACGTATCTGCAACCGCAGATGTGAGGAAGCCTGTACCCGGGGAACGGTCGATGAGGCGGTAGCGATTGATGCCGTGAAAAAATTTATTGCCGAGCAGGATTTAAAGGAAGAGTACCGCTATGTTCCTCCGATTGTGATACCGTCCAATATGGGAAGATGGAAGGAAAAAATCGCCATTATCGGCGGTGGACCGGCAGGACTTTCCTGTGCGTATTATCTTGCGGAAAAGGGCTATTATCCGACCGTTTTTGAGAAAAATTCTAAACCGGGCGGTATGCTGACGTACGGTATTCCGTCCTATAAGCTGGAAAAGAATATTATTGATGCTGAAATTGATATATTAAAGGAAATGGGCGTTGAAATCCGGTGCGGTATTGAAATCGGCAAGGATATTACGATTGATGAGCTTCGCCAACAGGGCTATCAGGGCTTTTATCTGGCAATCGGCTGTCAGCAGGGCAGGCTTCCGGGAATTGAAAATGAAGAGGCGGACGGTGCTGTGACGGCAGTAGATTTCTTAAAGGAAGTCAGCGGTGAGGATAAGAGAGAGGACTTGGACGGTACCGTTGTTGTTGTCGGCGGCGGCAATGTAGCGATAGATGCGGCAAGAACTGCCGTCCGGCTGAACGCTTCGCAGGTTTTTATGTATTGTCTTGAAGATAAACAGAATATGCCGGCGACGAAAGAGGAGATTGCCGAGGCGGAAGAGGAAGGCGTTCAAATCCTTGGCGGCTGGGGACCTCAGAAGGTTTTGCAGGAAAACGGCAAGGTTAAGGGCATTATCTTTAAAAGATGTGTTCGGGTTTATGACGAAAACCACCGGTTTGCCCCGGAATACGATGAGGAAGATACTATCGTCGTAGAATGCTCTAAGGTCATCTTCAGTATCGGACAGCAGATTCGCTGGGATAATTTATTAAAGGGGACAAAGGTAGAACTGTCTAAAGCCGGCAGACCGATTGCCGATTCTTTGACCTATCAGACCGCCGAGCCGGATATATTTGTCGGCGGAGATGTCTATACCGGTCCTAAGTTTGCGATTGACGCAATCGCTGCCGGCAAGGAGGCGGCTGTTTCCCTTCACCGGTTTGTCCAGAAGAATACAAGTCTTACTATCGGCAGAAACCGCCGGCAGTTTATTGAACTGGATAAGAATAACCTAGATAATTTAAGCTATGATACCGCCGGTCGTCAGGACGCCGGTATGGATAATACCATTCCGTATAAGAAGTCCTTTAAGGACGCTCACAGGACGCTGACGGAGGAACAGGTTAAAATTGAAACCTCCCGCTGTCTGGGCTGCGGAGCCAGCATCGTCGATGAAAATAAATGTATCGGATGCGGTTTATGTACGACGAAGTGCGAATTTGATGCCATTCATCTATACCGCGAGCGTCCGGAGTGCAGTACCATGGTAAAATCAGAGGATAAGTTTAAGGCGATTCTGCCGTATGCTTTAAAGCGGGCGGTAAAGATAAAATTCGGCAAAAAAACGCCGGAGGAAAAGGAATCTCAGAAAAAGCATAAGGAATATAAGAAGAATCAAAAGCAAAAGAATAAGGAAGCCGTTTCTTAATGCATGAGCTTGGAATCGTATTTCATATTATTCAAAGTGTGGAGCGTATTGCCGTAGAGCATAAGGCAGGGCATATAAACTCCGTCACGCTGGAAATCGGCGAGGTTTCTACCGTAATCCCCTCCTATTTGGAGGATTGCTGGAAATGGGCGGTTGAACGTAGTGAACTGATGAAGGGGTGCGTCCTGAAATATGAAAGACTGCCTGCCGTCACCTTATGCGAAAGCTGTAATAAAACGTATGCCACGGTATCGCACGGCAAAGTATGTCCGTATTGCTTAAGTGCCAATACCCATTTGGTTTCCGGAAATGAGGTCAATATCAAGGAAATTGAGGTCGTTTAATCCGCCGGAAAGAAAAACCGGAAATTCGTAAATTTATCAATTCTATTTATCATACGATTGAGATAGACTCTGCTAAATCCATGATATAAAATAAGTAAAATTTAGGATTATGCTTTAAGAAATCATAAGGCAAAAGAATAAACAAGGGAAATTAAAGAAAAATTCCCCTAACATAAAAAAGCACAGCATTGTTCTGTGAGAAATGGATACCTATGAAACGCTTATGCGTCCGCATACTATTCTCTAGCTTCTCATAAAATTTGCTGTGCTTTCTTTGTCTATTCTTATTTTACTATATTCTTTGTCCGCAGCTCTTGCAGTAGGAGGAATCCGGCTCATTGATTGTTCCGCAGTTTTTGCATTTCCTTTTCAGACTTTTTCCGCAGCTGCTACAAAATAAATCATTTTCAAATATCAGCTTATTGCAGTTCGGACAATGATAGGAAACCGACTTATCAATAAACTTGGAGGAAGTGCCGGCGATGACAATAGCCAATCCGAAATAAATCAGCATGGAGCCGATAATTCCTATGGCAAAGCAGGGAATTATCAAAAGAAAGGGGATAAGAATGTAATTCATACTAAAATTCATTGAAAATACGGCAAACAGGCAGAAGCAGACAAAGGCTCCGCCAAAGCCGAGAATAGCCAAGGCAATGCCCCAGCCTAAAAGCTTTTTTCTTAAGGACTTTGCCTTTTCCTGATTGGTAGCGTCGCTGATATCCGCATTTAATTTTTTTATGGTGTCTTGTATCTTCATTATCTTTTCCTCCCTAATCCTATTCTATTATATACCTTGTTTATTTTTTTATTCGCCAGATAGGTGGCATACTCCCGTCCCTTATCCAGAATTTCGTCGATAGACTTAGAATTTAATAATTCATTGTATTTCTGCTGAATCGGTAGTATTTCTTGGATAACGGCTTCGGCAACGTCCTCCTTGAAGACCTGATAATTGCTGTCCTTATACTGAAACTCCAGTTCTGCAATGGACTTTCCGCTGATACAGGAAAGAATCGTCAGCAGATTTGAAATTCCGGGTTTTTGAACGGGGTCGTATTTAACGGTACCGTCGCTGTCCGTCACGGCTGATTTTATTTTTTTCCGGATAACGGCAATATCGTCCAGCAAAGCGATGTAGGCCTTTGAATTTTCATCGGATTTACTCATTTTTTTGGTCGGCTCCGTCAAGGACATAATTTTTGCCCCGGTTTCCGGGATAAACGGCTCCGGTACGACAAAGGTTTCTCCGTATTTGGCATTAAAGCGTTCCGCTAAATTCCGGGTCAGCTCCAAATGCTGCTTTTGGTCTAAGCCTGTCGGGACAATATCCGCATCATATAATAGGATATCTGCCGCCATTAAAGACGGATAGGTGAGAAGTCCAACGGATACGCCGGCCGTCTGTTTTTCCTTTTTGTCTTTGTACTGAGTCATTCTTTCCAGCTCGCCGATATAGCCCGAGCATTGTAGTATCCAGCCTAACTGGGTATGGGCGGGAACCTCGGACTGAATGAAAATATGTACCTTTTCCGGATTCAGCCCGCAGGCAAGATATAAAGCAACTAAAGATTTTATATTTTTCCGAAGCTCTGTTTTGTCCTGCGGTACGGTAATCGCGTGCAGGTCGGCGATAAAAACCAAAAAGTCGGTAAAGTCCTCCCGGTCTTGGAGCTTGACAAAGTTTTTGACGGCTCCTAAGTAATTGCCAAGTGTTATATTGCCGCTCGGCTGAATTCCTGATAAAAATCTCATAAATGTCCTCCTTTAGTGACTATAAGATTGCTTCAAATAAAAAGACGTCCCTAAAGCAATGCTTAAGGACGCCTGAATAAGCGTGGTGCCACCTTAATTCCGATGAAGTCATCGGCTCTTTATATGCGGTTTGAAACCAATTCCCATAAATATCGGTTTGATGCTTGCACCGTCCATCAATCGCTTGAAACTAAAATATAAATGGTACTTGTCATTATTATATAGGAAAAAGTGAAAACTGTCTCTTATACACATCTGACGCT
>ENA-UAOM01000501-UAOM01000501.1-human-gut-metagenome-genome-assembly--contig:-NODE-501-length-13948-cov-5.102498_pt1 | contig 13948 bp, 9 predicted proteins | sample MGYA00243468_ERZ654555 | MGnify/ENA primary metagenome ERZ654555 (study PRJEB26926, sample SAMN06164434) | human gut metagenome | biome: ENVO:00009003; feature: ENVO:2100002; material: ENVO:00002003... | reverse complement strand
GCGTAAATCTCATGTTTATCTATCATAAAAATATTGTTGTCCCTTGTTTATCAGCTGCTAAAATTAGTTCGAGGTCTAACTATTTTCTTAAAAAATTTTACCCCAGATTATCCAGAATTTTTTGCAAAGATATTTCCAGCTTTTTCATTTCTTCCTGTTCCATATTTTGAAAAACTTTTTGAACTAAATCCGCAGAAACTTTTTCGAAAAGCTTCTGCAATGCTTTTCCCTGCTCAGTCAGCTCCACATAAATGACCCGAGAATCCTCCGCTGCCTGAAATTTCTTCACCAGCCCCAGCTCTGCCAGCTTATTTACGAGCACCGTCACCGTTGGTTTCGTCCGGTGGATAGAGTCTGAAATCTCTTTCATCGTCACCCGCTCCCTTTGATACAAACACGCTAAAATATCTCCATGTGAAGGAGCCAGCTTGGTAATACCATGCTGCGCCAGATCTGCCAGAATGAACTTATTGGCCTTCTCTCTTATTTTACTGATCAAAAAAATCGTTTTTGTCTCTTTCATCATATTTCAATTATAATTAGACATCTAACTATTGTCAAATATTTTTTATTCTTGCTGATGTCTGCCGCTGCAAAAAAATAAACGGTCCTTCAAATAAATGAAGAACCGCATAATCATCTGGCGGAGAGGGTGGGATTCGAACCCACGGTACGTTGCCGTACATTTGATTTCGAGTCAAACACCTTCGACCACTCGGACACCTCTCCGCGTAAACCAGCCTTATCTATTATATCATAAATCTGTATTTTGCAAAGAGTTTTTCTTATTTTTCAGCACTGCCTTCAACCATTCCAGCCTTTGCCAGCCTGTTTTCCGCGCGTCTGCGTCTGAAAAAATCCTTCATCACCTGTGCACATTCGGCTTCACATACACCGCTGACGACCTGTGCCGTATGATTAAGATTGGGATTACTGATGATATTAAAGATCGACTCTGCCCCTCCGGCTTTAGCATCAGGACAACCGTAAACAACCTTGTCGATACGACTGTTGACGATAGCGCCCGAACACATCGGACAGGGCTCGACTGTAACATAAAGCGCAGCCCCCTCTAACCGCCAGCGTCCCAGCTTTTTACACGCCTCCCTGATCACGATGACCTCGGCGTGCGCCGTCGCATCGTTCCAGGTTTCGCGCATATTATGCGCCCTCGCTACAACTTCACCTTCAACCACAAGTACGGCGCCGATCGGTATCTCGCCGATCGCGGCAGCCGTCCGGGCTTCCTGCAGCGCCAACTGCATATATTCTTCGTCCGTCATTACATTTAACATCTTCTGCTTACTCCTGTAACGCTTCTGCCGCTGTCATCAGTTCTTCCCAGCGCAGCATCAGCTTCTCGATTTCCGCTTGCAGGGCAGCATGCTCCGCCGCCAAAGCAGCACTGGCCTCCGGGTCTGTATGGCTGGCGGGATCGGCCATTCGTGCTTCCAGCACCCCCAGCAAAGCCTCCTGTTCCCTAATACTCAATTCAACTTTTGCCAGCAGCTTTTCTGCTTCCTGCGGGCTGTAGGCGCGCTTATGCCTGCCGGAACTTTTTACATTACTGCTTATCGGCTCAGGCGCAGCCTTCCTTTGTGCCGGGGCGCTGCTCGGCGCAGCAGCCTGCAGCAGCCGTCTTTTTGCCTTTTCTTCTAAATAAAAATCATAATTGCCTTTATAATCACAGACCCGATGATCTTCCAGTTCCCAGATCCTGTCAGCGATCTCGTTGATAAAATAACGGTCATGGCTGACCACCAGCACCGTCCCGTCAAAAGCAGTCAAAGCCGCTTCCACAGTCTCCCGCGCCATAATATCAAGATGGTTTGTCGGCTCGTCCAGCACCAGGCAGTTTGCGCCGTCCAGTACCAGCTTCAGCAATACCAGACGTGCCTTCTGACCGCCTGACAAAGTGCCGATCTCTTTAAAAACGTCGTCGCCGTGAAACAGCATCCCACCAAGCAGTGAACGGGTACGTTCCTCAGTAAAACCATACTCCACCAAAAAATTATCCAGCAGCGTCTGTTTGGGAGCAAGCCTTTCATAGCTCTGCGAAAAATACCCCACCTTCACACGATTTCCGATCTGCGCTGTGCCCTTCAGCGGCGGCAGCTCGCCTAAAACAGTTTTCAGCAATGTCGTTTTACCGGTACCGTTAGGTCCCAGCAAGCCAACCTTTTCACCCTTGCGCAGCACCAAATCTATATCGTGCAGCAGTACATTATCGCCATAACCAACAGAAAGGTTATCCAAAATCAGCACCCGTTCAGCAGACTCCGGCGCAGGCGGCAGGCGCAGGGCAAATTCCTCATGCTGCACAGGCGCGTCCATCCGCTCCAGACGGTCCAGCTGAGATTGGCGTCCACGCGCCATCTTACTTTTGATCCCCGCCTTAAAACGACGGATATAGGCTTCTGTCCGCGCGATATAATCCTGCTGCGAAGCATAAGCAGCTTCCAGTGTTGCAGTCTGCAGCTCTTTCTGCACCAGGTATTTGCTGTAATTGCCTTTAAAGGAAGTCAGACGCCCGCCTTCCATTTCCAGTATCCGCGTAGCGATATTATCAAGAAACGCGCGGTCATGGCTGACTACCAATAACCCGCCCTTAAATTCCTGCAGATACTTCTCCAGCCACTCAGTCATGGCAATATCCAGATGATTGGTAGGCTCATCCAAAATCAGAAAATCAGGCTGCCGCACCAGGGCCGCCGCCAGCATCATCCTTGTTTTCTGTCCGCCGGAAAAGTGCTCGGCCGTCTTATCCCAGACCGCTTCTTCAAAACCCAGCCCAATCAAGACTCTTTTAATAAACGCTTCATAATTATATCCATCGACATGCTCGTAACGCTTGGTCACACGGGCATATTCCTCTAAAACCCCGTCCAGCTCCGCTCCCGGTCCCAGCTTTGCAGAACGGGCTTCCAAAGCCGCAAGCTCTTCACGCATCGTCATTATCTCCGGACAGGAGCGCAGCATAAACTGCCACAAACTGCCGGTGCCGATATTCTGAAACCCCTGCTCCACATACCCGACCTTCAAGCCGGGTTCAAAACGCACCACGCCGCCGTCAACCGTTTCCGGAGCCAAAAGACAGCGCAGCAGCGTTGTTTTACCGCTGCCATTTACGCCTACCAGACCAATTTTTTCACCTTTATCGATCATAAAGCTGATATCCTTAAATATTTCATTAATGCCAAAACTCCTGGCAATTTTATCTACTACAAGCTGCATTTTTTCGTCCCCTGTTTTCTTCTTTCTGAACTCTTATTTTAACAAAAAAACGGCTTGAAAGCAAAAAGACCGGCTGCCCAGGCAAACCGGTCTTACATTTTCAGCCTTCATATCCATGCGGGTGTCCCTTATGCCATTTCCAGGCCGTACTGATAACTTCATTGACAGTACTGCACTCAGGCACCCATCCCAACTCTTCTCTGATCTTCTCCGAAGAAGCGATCAGTACAGCAGGGTCTCCGCTGCGGCGGCTTTCTTCCGTCACAGTAAAATCTATTCCCGTAATCTTTTTAGCAGCATCGATGATCTCTCGCACACTGAAACCATTTTCACTGCCCAGATTATACACGCGGCTGGCGCCTCCATCCAGCAGATGCTTGAGTGCCAGAACATGTGCCGTCGCCAGATCGCAGACATGAACATAATCACGCACACAGGTACCGTCGGCAGTAGCATAATCAGTACCATAGATGGCAACCTGCCTGCGTACACCCTGCGCAGTTTTTAAAACCAGCGGGATCAAATGCGATTCAGGATCATGGTCTTCACCGATATCACGGCTCGGTGAAGCACCTGCGGCGTTAAAATAACGCAGCGCCACATAACGCATCTCATAAGCCATATCATAATCAGCCAGCATTTTTTCTATCATCAGCTTCGTGCGGCCGTAAACATTAGTCGGATTCAGACGGCTGTCCTCTTTAATGGGCACGCTCTCAGGCTCTCCGTATACTGCCGCCGTCGACGAAAAAACGATATAATCCACGCCGGCGCCTTTCATTGCTTCCAAAAGATGCAGCGAGCCCTCCACATTATTAAAATAATACTTGGAAGGATTTTCCATCGATTCGCCGACCAGACTGCTGGCAGCAAAATGAATGACCGCGTCGATCTCAAACTGAGCCATGATATGCTTCAAAAAAGCAACGTCATGGATATCGCCCTCCACCAGCTGCACCTCTTCAGGCACTGCCGCCGCATGGCCTGTGGAAAGATTATCATAAACGATCGGTGTGAAACCGTTTTTCTGCAATTCTTCAACTACATGTGAACCAATATAACCGGCTCCGCCGGTAACCAGAACATTCATCATTCAATCTCCTTAGTCCTTACTGACAATAGTCTGTAAATATGCTAAAAACTTATCCTTCAAATCAGGACGCTTCAGCGCCATTTCCACCGTCGCCTCCAAAAAGCCCTGTTTATCGCCGACGTCATAACGACGTCCTTCAAAATTATAAGCATACATCTTCTGCAGTTTAGCCAGTTCCTTCAATGCGTCCGTCAGCTGGATCTCATTACCGCGTCCCGGCTTGGTAGCCTCCAGGATCGGGAACACCTCGGGATTGATGATATAACGCCCCAAAACAGCCAGACGCGAAGGCGCTTCCTCAACGCCCGGCTTCTCGACCATGTCGCTGACCGTAAAGGTGCGCGGTTCGGCCGTAGGCTCGGACGCTACGATACCATAAGACGATACCTTCTCCTGCGGCACCTCCTGTACGCCCAGAACACTGGCCCCGGTTTTATCATAAACATCCATCAGCTGTTTCAGCGCCGGTACTTCACCGTCTACTACATCATCGCCCAAAAGCACCGCAAAAGGCTCATCGCCGATAAACTGCTTCGCGCATAAAATAGCATGCCCCAGTCCGCGCGGCTCTTTCTGGCGGATATAGTGGATCCGGATATCAGAGATCTTTTTGACCATCTCCAGCTCCTGCGCTTTACCGCCGGCCGCAAGGTTCAATTCCAGCTCGATACTGCGGTCAAAATGATCCTCGATAGCACGTTTACTGCGCCCGGTAATGATCAGGATATCTTCTATTCCCGAAGCAAGCGCTTCTTCAATAATATACTGGATCGTCGGTTTATCAACGATCGGCAGCATCTCCTTCGGTGTAGCTTTAGTAGCAGGCAAAAAACGCGTGCCTAATCCGGCCGCCGGAATAACAGCCTTGCGTACTTGTTTGATTGCAGTCATCTGTATCACTCTTTCTCCACTTGAACAGGAAATAAATTTTTAGATAAACACTTACCTTGATTGCCGCCAGCACCGATCAGACGCAGTCTCTGTCAGGCTTCTTCGCCGCCGATCAGTTCCAGCAGTTCCGCTGTTTTTTCAGCCAGCAGCTTTTTATCACCTCTGGACTCAACATTCAGACGCATCACCGGCTCTGTATTGGAAACACGCACATTAAAACGCCAGTCGGCATAATCAATGCTCAGCCCGTCCAACTTATCGACCTGACCGCCGGGCGCATATTCAGCCTCGATCGCCGCCAGTACGGCCGCTGAATCTTCAACCTTGCGGTTGATCTCGCCGCTGCAGGGAAATTTTTCCATCCGTGCTTCGACCAGCTCCGACAAAGTTTTACCGCCAGTACATAACAGCTCCGCCACCAACAGCCAGGGTATCATACCGCTGTCACAGTAGGAAAAATCTTTAAAATAATGATGTGCCGACATTTCACCGCCGTACAGCACCTCATTGGCACGCATACATTCCTTCATAAAGGCATGCCCGCTTTTGCAGCGCACAGCAACACCGCCGGCCGCATCCACAACCTCCTGTGTGTTCCAGGTCAGCCGCGGGTCATACATGATCTTGGCGCCCGGCTGCTTGCGCAGAAATACTTCTGCCAGCAAACCGACTATATAATAGCCTTCAATAAATTCGGCTTTTTCATCAAACAAAAAGCAGCGGTCAAAATCTCCGTCCCAGGCCACACCCAGATCAGCCTGATATTCACGCACCAGCTTTGCCGTAGCCTCGCGATTTGGAACCAAAAGCGGATTAGGCACCCCGTTCGGGAAAGTCCCGTCAGGCGTTTCATTGATCTTGATAAATTCAAAAGGCAGATATTTGGCCAGCTCGTTCAAGACCGGGCCGGCGCCGCCGTTCCCCGGGTTAGCCACTATCTTCAGCGGTTTCAGCGCCTTGATGTCGATATATCCCAGCAAATGCTCGATATATTCCGGCATGATATCATAACGTCTTACAGCACCCTCCGTCTTGCCCGGCACCTTGACATGAGGAAAATCCTTACTGTCTGCCACCATATCAGCGATCTCCATCAGACCCGTATCGGCCGAGATCGGTCTGGCTCCCCGGCGCACGAGCTTCATCCCGTTATACTCGGCCGGATTGTGACTGGCCGTTACCATGATCCCGCCGTCAGCGTCCAGATGTGCCGTCGCGAAATAAATCATCTCCGTACCGCACTGCCCGATATCGATCACATCACTGCCGCCGTGCCGCAGCCCTTCCGTCAAAGCATCGACCAGCTCGCGTCCGCTTAAACGTATGTCATGCCCGACCACAACTTTTTCAGCTGCAAACATCGCCGCAAAAACGCGCCCTACCCGATAAGCCATCTCCGCATTGACCTCTGTCGGCACAACGCCGCGCACGTCATATGCTTTAAACGCTTTCTTAGTTAATTCCATATTTCTCCGCTCCCCTATATCTTTCTGCAATTATCTGAAAACATGATAATTATTACTTTCTACCTCCACAAAAAAACTCCTGCTTAAAAAGTTATTTTTAAGCAGGAGTGCGTTACATCGCATAATTATTTTCCCTTAAAATATCCTCGGCAAATTCACCCAGATACCAGCGCGCCACTGAAAAAAACGGCTGATAATTGCCATCTTCATCCGGCAGCAGGATACTTTCCGCCAGCAGCGGCAAAAACTCCTCCAGCACCGCTCCGCCAGCCAAAGCACTGTTGATCTCATCCTCCAGTATCCTGATCAGCGCCAGCCTCATCCTCTGCAGCCGCGGCGCATTCAGATTCAGCTCGCGGATCGTATTGCGCGCCTTGGCCTGCAGTTTTTTCGGGCAGGAACTTTCGTCAACGATCATCTTACCGGTATGCTCCTGATAACGAAACAGCCTGACTGACGCCGGTATCTTCAGCGGGTTCAGTATCCGCTCGGAAATCGGTTTCCCGCCCTTAGGCACATCACAGCTGCGGTCATTCTTCCTGCTGGAATAGCGCCATTCAGGGTCCGACACATAGGGCTGGCTGCCGCCATGGCAAACACCAAGCAGATTATGCCAGTCCAGGTGATAATTGTGTTTTTCAAACTCTGTCGCTACCTTGGGGAAGAAATGCTCTACCCTGAAATCATCCACATTGTCCTCAAACTCGGCCAGCTTGATACTGATCTCACAATACGCGCATAAACCGTGCTGATCCCGCAGCAGCTGCTGCTTTACTTCGCGGTAGCCTCTGCGGTTGCGCCGGCGGAAATGCTCCCAGGTTTCGTCTGGGAAGGCCTTCACATAACTGCGCAGGCGTTCGGGTGTCGCCGGAGATTTATACACCCGTTTCATTTTTTCTTCCTCCTGAAAGACTTCATCCTGATTTCCGTATCAGCACGTACCAAAGCCGGTTCACACCCTTTAGACCATTCATCCAGACGTTTACGCAGCTCCCTGGCCTCGTCCGTATCCCATTTGTCCTCGCTCACAAGCATCAGATACCTGTACAGATCCTTCACGATCGGCAATGCCTGCGGGCGCGTGTCGACATTCTGAATATCCTTGAGCAGCTGAAAGCTCTCAGCGCCTAAAGAAAAGGCAGGTTTATCGATATTGATCAGATTATTGTCCCAGCGCAGGATACGGATAGCCTCAGCCGGAACCGTACTCAGCACCTGCGGGCTGTGGGTAGTCACAATAAACTGTACGTTTGGAAACGCCTTCCGCACATCATACACTACCGCCTGCTGCCAGGAAGGATGCAAATGCATATCGACTTCGTCGATCAGTACGATGCCCGGCGTCTCAAGAGCAGCCCTGGCCCCAAGGTCCGGATTCAGCCGCACCATCCGGTACGCAAGATCTGCCGCCATACTGATCACGCTGCGGGTACCGTCACTCAAAGCCTCCAGCGGCAATACGCCCATCGTTTCATGCATAATGATCAGATTTTGAAATGCAAAGCTGTAATCTATATCCGTCCATCCCATACTGCCGATACAGGTAATGATCGCCTGACGCACAGCCTTCAGCACTCCCGTATACGGATTTTTTTCATCCTTTTTACCGCTCTCGGCCAGATAACGGTCAAATTCCAGCGCACTCATCGCCGCATATTTGAACCACTGCCCAAAAGTATTATATGATGACGAAGGCTCCATACAATCGATGTAGCCGCTGCCGCGCTCCAGACTGATATCCTTGCGCAGCTCAAACAGCTTATTATCCTTCCACATCCTGCTGGTGCCATAATAAGCCATGACCGGCAAAATTATTTTACTGTCATTGACCTCACGCAGAGCCTTGACCATATCCCGCCCATACTCGCTCAAAGCCTTCGCATTCAGGATCGTCGTCCGCCCACCGGCCGCCTTCAGCTCTCTTTTCCAGGTGATCTTTTTGCCGTCAACAACGCCTTCTGCACCGATCACAACGGGATACTGGCTTTTCATCCGCAGTACATGCTCCAAAGTCCTGCCTGCTGTATCCTTGGTCTGGCGTACGTCCGTATCACTGATCTGGTTGGCCTTAACACCGTCAAAGCACGCCAGATAAGGCCCTAAAGCTACAGCGACCGCATCTAGAATGGCTGTTTTGCCCTTACCGTTTTCAGCTACGATAACAGTCAGTTCTTTGTTGAAATCTATCTCAAAATTATCATAGCAGCGGTAATTCTGCAAACATAAGCGACTGATATACATAGTACACCTCCAGAAGTATATTTTCTTTTATTATACCTTTTTTCAGCCGAATATGGAAATTTCTCTGCATTCTTTGTATAATAGATATATTATTTGAGAGTGAGAAGGTTTTAAAATGAATATTTTTCTCGTGATCGCTTTAGCAATGCTGCTGATCATCATCCTGCTGCGCCGCCACATCCCTATCGGGCCGGCGATCCTGGCAGGAGGCCTGCTGATCTGGGCTTTAGTAGCGCCTCAGTTCCATTATCTGGTCAGCGCCCTCACCACTACGCTTACCATGCAGCGCACATACGACCTGATCCTGGCGCTCTATTTCGTCATGTGCCTGGAGATCGAGCTGCGTACCAGCGGCGCTTTAGACGGAATGATCCGCGCCCTGCAGCGCTTATTTGCCAGCGAAAAATTTACACTGGCCATTATGCCCGCTTTTCTCGGCCTGCTGCCTTCGCTGGGCGGCGCACGTTTTTCTGCGCCCATCGTCGAAGCGGCCAGCCGCAATACCGACCTGACCAAAGAACATAAAGCCGCCATCAATTTCTGGTTCCGGCATATATTTGAATTTTCCAGTCCCATCATACCCGGTATGATCATGGCCTGCAGCATCGCCGGCGTCGCCTTCAGCGACTTTATCGCCCATCTGTGCTGGCTGACCCTGCTGGCGTTTGCCCTGGGCTGGCTGGTACTCATCCGGCCGCTGGATATGCCCTCTAACAGCAATGTTGATGTCGACCCCGCCGAACGCCGTCAGGACATTATGAACCTGATACTGTCGCTTGCTCCGGTCGTAATCAACTTCCTGCTGGTAGTTTTCTGCGACCTGAACGCTTCCACCGCTATGGCTCTGGTCACCTTCGCCATGATCCCGGTCCTGCGGATGACAAGCCGCGTCCTGAACATCAAAGAAGTTTTTACCGGCGCCTGCGACTGGAAAATGCTGATGAACGTCTTATGCATCCTCTATTTTATCCAGATCCTGACCGACACCAACGTTCTGCATACTATCGTAGAAGATTTTAAAGCCTCACCGCTGCCCGTACCTGTCATTATCGCCGCTATCTCCTTTATTATCGGCATCCTGACAGGTCTGTCACAGGGCCATGTAGCGATCGTTATGCCCATCGTGGCAGCTCTGTCTCCCGGCGACCTGAACCTGGCGGGCGTGGCAATGGCCTTTGGCGTAGCCGGACAAATGCTGACGCCGACCCATATGTGCTTTATCGTCACCCTTGATTATTTTAAAGCCGACTTCTTCAAAACCCTCAGACCGATGTTTATTTTAGAAGTCATGCTGCTAACAGTATTCAGCATCTATACCTGGTTCACCTGGTAACAGACCTTATCTATATAAAAAGGCCGGACTTAACAGTCCGGCCTTTTTATTGATCTTATACCACTGGATCACCTGCAGTTGATTACAAATATTACTCTCTGCCTGCTTCGTCGGAGCAGATCTGCACAGCCCCTGGCTTATGACTCACTTAGAACGTGAACCGTACGCCGCCGTTGACGCTCCATTTTTTATTGATGTCGCCGCCGAAGCCGCGTTCAATCTCGCCGTAAATGCTGGCTGTTTTGCTGACTTTGATGTTGGCGCCCAGGCCCAGCTCGAACCAGGTGTCGCCGTAGTCGTTGTGCTTGGTCAGCATATCGTTAGTGCCGCCTGCGTCCGACGTCAGCCGCAGGTCACGCTCGCCTGCAAATTCGTGCAGCAGATCAGCTTTCAAGTAGATATCGCTGCCATTTCTGATCTTCTGCCCCATGACAAAGCCGATACGACCGATGGCGCTGTTCATACCTTCGATATAGCCGTTGGCACCTCTGTCTGTAGTGTAATCGATGCTGCCCAATCTGCCGAGGGTGAACTGGGCGTTAGGCTCTATAAAGAAGCCTTTTTCCAATTCAAACCGCTTGCCGTATTCCACGCTGACGCTGTAGGCGTGCTGCTTGTATTCGGCTTTGTCGGGGTAATCGCCGTAGGATTCCAAATCCGTCGATACCATGCCGTAGCGGGCCGTGACATTGGTATAGGCTCCGTTATCACCCGTCCAGACGCTGTAGAGGCTGAAGCTTTTGAGCTTGTCTTTGCCGCTGCCATTATCATAGCTGCCGTTGCCGTCGCCGTAGTCCACGGCGGCGCCGTACACGCTTTTGGCGTCTGAAGACTGGTCAAAGCCCAGCTGGTACAGGTTATAGCGGCCTTCGTAATTATCGCCGCTGAAACGCCCGGCCTGGGTGCGCGCCCAGATGCCGTCGGACTGCTCGCTGCCGCTTGCCAGTGCTCCCAAACGGCTGCGCAGACTGTCGTTAGTGTTACGCCACAGGGCGTAGCTGTTGTCGGCCGAGTCCAAAAGTACCCGGGTATCATTGTTGGCCGTTTTGGCTATTTTTGTCAGGTACCAGTCGTTGGCATTAAGCCCCAGGCTGTCGCCTTTAGCCAGTGTGGGGTCGATGTCCCACAGGCCGCCGGCGTTGAACTCTTTGCCCTCAAAGGTCAGCTTGCCGCTGGCATCGGTGATCAGAAGCTGCTGGTGCGCGCCGGTAACTTCAACGCCGTTCACCTTACTCAGGTCTTTGATCTGCACATAGTGCGTGCCGGCGTCGGCGTCTGTGATCGTTATTTTGTCGCTGTTGGCCTCGCCTGCAAGGTCTGTATCCATAACAAAGGTAGTACCGCTGCCGCTCAGCTTGTCGATGGTCAGGCTTTCGTAGGCCACAGTAGGTACGGCGCGTTTTATGCTGCTGTCGGTCATATCGACAGTTGCATTATTTGCTGTCAGCGTGCCGCTGACAGTGAAGCTGCCGCCATTGATGTTTTCCAGCTCCAGACTGCCGCTGGTCAGGGTCATATCCTTTACTGTGCCGCCGCTGCTTAATTGCAAACTGCCGCCGTTAAGCTCTGTATCAAGGGCCGTACCGCCGTTAAGGACAAGCTGCTCGCCGCCGCTGTTAATAATCGTCCCGCTCATCTGTGCGCCGCTGATAACGCCCATAGTAACGTTTGTGCCGCCGCTGCCAAGTGTCATCCCATCATAGCCGGTGCTAATATTCTCAATGATCTGCACGCCGCCGCTGTAGACCATACTGGAGATCATGCCGCCACTTTTTTGATATACTGTACCGCCGCTGTTTAAAAGCGTATCCAATGACGTACCGCCACTGCTAACTATCTGGGTACCGCCGGCAATAACCGTATCAAGGGCCGTACCACCGTTGCTGACCAGCTGCGTGCCGCCCAGCAGAGAACTGATCGTGCCCGTGCCGCCGCTGGAGATACGCTGCTCACTGCCAAACATAGTGCTGACCGTACCCGTGCCGCCGCTGAAGATATACTGCAAGCCGGCATCCATCATGGCGCTTACCGTGCCCGTGCCGCCGCTGGAGATACTCTGATAACCATCCGACATAGTACCGACTGTACCTGTACCGCCGCCGTAGATATTCTGCCTGCCGCCGTTCATAGCGATTACTGTGCCTGTGCCGCCGCTGTCGATAGTCTGAAAGCCGCTGTTCATAGTATCGACCGTGCCTGCGCCGCCGCTGGAGATATTCTGATAGCCGTATTCCATAGCACCGATCGTACCCATGCCGCCGGATTTGATTTCCTGAAAGCCGCCCGACATAGTATTGATCGTGCCTGTACCGCTGGAGATATTCTGATTGCCGCGTGACATGGTACTGATCGTACCTGTGCCGCCGTTGATAGTCTGACTGCCGCCAGACATAGTATTGATCGTACCCGCAGCGCCGGAATCGATAGTCTGCTCACCGCTGATCATAACATCGATAGTACCCTTACCGTTGTAGATAGTCTGATAGCCGCCCAACATAGTGCTGACCGTGCCCGTACCGCCATTAGAGATATTCTGACTGCCGCCCGACATAGTGCTGACCGTGACTGTGCCTTCAATATACTGATTACCGCCCGACATAGTACTAACCGTGCCTGTACCGCCTTTGGAGATAATCTGAGTGCCGCCGTTCATGGTACTGATCGTACCCGCAGCGCCGCTTTCAATACGCTGGCTGCCGCCGTTCATGGCGCTGATCGTACCTGCACCGTTGCTGTAGATAGTCTGCCTGCCGCTTTGCATCATGTTGATAGTGCCCGTACCGCTGCCGTTGATATACTGCGTGGCATCATTCATCGTACTGATAGTGCCTGTGCCGCCGCTAAAAATCCTCTGGGCGCCGCCCGACATAGTATCGATCGTACCATTACCGCCATCGTTGATATACTGCCAGCCTTTTCCCATGGTGCTGACCGTGCCTGTACCGCCACTGCTGACCATCTGAGTGCCGCCATTGTTCACACTAACTGTGCCGCTCTGATTGGCAGTTATAGTCTGCGTATCGCCATTGCCCATAGAGGCTACGTTCGCAGTACCGCTATAATCTGTTGCGTAAGCCCTGGCAAAGACCAGGTTGTCCACCACGTCCGCCAGCTGCGGCAAAACTGCGTAGTCCAAAGGCTCGGCCTCGCTGCGCACCGGCTGCGGCACAGCACTCAGCTTTTGCTCTGCCGTCGCCAGCGCTGCCAGCGGGGCAACGGTGTTGACAAGATTCATGCCCATTACTGCCGTTGCCAGGATTTTTTCAGCCTGCTTTTTATTCATTCCATGTTTTTTCATTTGCTTTCCTTCTTTCCATAGATTCGGCACCAGTGTTTATCTACTACCGATATTTTGTCGGCGGCCAGTTCCAGCTGCCTCTGCTGTTCAAAGTGTTCTGCTAATAACAGGCCTACGTCGGCACTGGGCTCCGGCTGCTCGTCCAAATAAAATGTTTTGGCGCCGTTTTCGCTGTCGATGACCGGTACCGCCCGGTGTTTCAGGTTCAAAACCAGCAGCTTGTCCCGTACTGCCTTTTCCAGCAGTCCGATGTCGTGGGCCGGGTCGTAGACATGCTGCAGGACGTAGACCGCTATGGCGCAGTCTGTCTGCAGGCTTCCTGTTTCGGCCAGCGCGCAGAACATTTCGTAGGAGATGACGCTGAAGCGGTCGCTGCCCACGTAGTCCTGGGC